>Ga0118677_10000958_pt1 | contig 50357 bp, 79 predicted proteins | sample AliMusrvi5mmetaG_FD_86154 | JGI IMG/M metagenome (GOLD analysis project Ga0118677, IMG submission 86154) | reverse complement strand
GCCTTAAATAAACTAGGGGATACAGACAGAAAACTCTATCAAAATCTCTATCTATTGGTGTGTTACTTCGGCGTGTTCTTCCAACACTCTTCGATCCGTAGTCTACTCGATCAGATATTTATGTCTGGATCGATGAACCACAGAACAAGTCCCGGACCGACCGGAAATCGGGTTTCCAGCCCTTTCTAATCGATCTGGATGACCATACTAACTCCTACTCACACCTGCCTGTTCCCCTTTGGAAATTAATGCCGGTTACTTCTCCCCGGTAGCCACACCACTAGACCTAAACACAGACCGCACTCCTACGCACGTAGGACGGTTCCATGCCTCATCGGTCGGACAGGTGTCTCCCAACTAATGACTGACCGAAGTTGTGCTTCCATCTACACCATGTCCCCCGAGTTTTAATCCGCAGGGCACTAGACCTCGAACCTAACCTTCCCTCGGTCAGTCTTGACTTTCGATATTCAGTTTTCAAATTGACGAAATGAATCGTCTCACATTTATACATTGCAGGAGTTCACCCGCAATACGGAAAAGATTTTGACAATAAAAAACCCCAAGGCTTTTTGGCCCCAGGGTCTTGCTCTCATTCTCTTTTCCGTCCGCTTAATGCACACAAGAAAAGAACAAGAACCCTGTAGTTGCCGGGCGATCTTCTGTCGTCCAGGCCCCTGTAGGCTTCTGCTCTTTAATGGTATGCATAATTACGCTCATGTGAATACTATACGCCGCTTCCTTAATCCGTTGCAACAAAATCTTTAATTATTTTTAAACCGATTCAGACTCATCTCGAATCTCATCCTGAAGTGCCTTAATTTCCTCATCCACTATCTGATCCGTCTCCTGTATCGTGGCCTCTCTCTGTTCCGTGTTCAAAAGGCTTGCCGCGTGTCTTGCAATCAATCTGTTCGCAACCCTGTTCGATACTGCCCTGGCTGTCTCAATCGCATATCCTCCACACTCTTTCCGTGAATCAGCAATCACCCGACGAATCTGTTTCCGAAATTGAGATTCCCTCATCATCTCCGTCAAAGCCGCCTGACTTTTAAGGTCATCATTCTCCTGCTTGATACGAATCCATTCCATCGCCATTCCGAAGAACATTGTCCCCAGACCACTGAAAAGACAGATGATGACTGATATCCAAATAGGAACTTTTGATGAAGCAATACCCGCCAGGACAGAGATGCCAACTGAAAATAAAAATATACCACCGACAACCTGTAAACGAACTTGTCTCAGTTTTTCTTCGGCGAGCTTCTTAAGATCCCGATCGCTTTCGCTTTGATCTGTTCCGCCACCCTGATCGCTTGCAACGGGTCTATTCCTATCCCATGATACCACCTTGTCAAATTGTAAAACCACGACATCATCCCGCTCCTGAACTTTTATATTCACAGCGAGAACTTCTTCTTTCTTCTCAACAACCCGGCTCAAATTAGGCTCCTGCTGAACGAGTCTCTTCGTGCCGCCTGTAATCTTCCAAATGCCACCTTCACATCTGAATCACTGTTGAATCTACTCAAACTCACCCTGAGTGTCGATAAGACATCACTGGGGTTCATTCCAATCGCTCCCAGGACGTGAGACTCCCTCTTCGTAGTCGAACAGGCCGACCCGGATGACACACAGATCCCGAACCTTGAACAGAGAATCCCACAGACAACTTCTGCCTCAATCCCTGGGATTGTGACACTGACGATGTTGGGAAGTCTTTGAGTCGGATGACCATTCCTCTTTGCCTTATACAAGACACAAATTTGCCCGGCCAACCATTCTGTGATGTTCATCATCCTTGGCATCTGCTTGGGAATTGCATCCATCGCCAATTCCACAGCCTTCCCGAATCCTACAATCTCAGGGACTGCCAGGGTTCCAGACCTCATCCCGTCCTCTTGGCCTCCTCCATGATGAAGAGGGTCTATCTGAGTCCCCTTCTTGACATAGAGTGCTCCCATACCCATTGGGCCGTGAATCTTGTGAGCCGACAGAGAAATCATATCTGCCCCGACATCATCCACATCGAACTTCACCTTCCCGAATGCCTGAACCGCATCACAGTGGAAGAGAACCTTATGTTTCTTGCAGAGTTCGGCGATCTTCGCAACTGGTTGAATCGTCCCAATCTCATTATTGGCATATTGGATACTGACGAGATAAGTGTTGTTCGACTTGGTCTTTAATTTCTCTTCAAGAGCATCAATGTCGATTACTCCGAACTGATCCACCGGTATTTCCCGGCAACCGTTCCATGAAGAATTCTTGCCCATCCACCTTGCCGGCTCAATAACCGAAGCGTGTTCAACAGCACTAATAAGGATACCACCCTCAAAACGTGGTTGTATTCCCTTGATAGCCCAGTTATTCGCCTCTGTTCCACCGGAAGTGAAGTAAATCTCCTCCGGGGAACATTTCAGGACATCTGCAATGATGGCACGAGAGTCTGATACGGCCTTCTGAGCCTCTCGACCGAGTCTGTAGACTGTCTCCGGATTGCCATACCTCTCCTCGAAGTAATGTCTCATTGCCTCCACAACTTGCTCATCAAGAGCGGTTGTCGCGGCATTATCCAGATAAATCTCTACATCCCTAAGTTGAAAGTCAGGCTTCATTTTGGCTCCTTGTTCACAGTCCCTCTTATCTTGGAGGCTTCTTCCGCAAAGTCAGAAATACAGTCCTTTGTGACCATATGTTCCATTCGATACGGACAATCCTCCGGCACATCCGAGTCCCATTCTACCAGACCTGGACCAACAAGTTCACACCAAACTTTCGATGCTGTCTCATTTTGCCCGTCTTCTCCTTCAAGAGCTGGGGCAAATGAGACACATTGCTTGCATCTTTTGCAGATACCGAGATTGGCCATTAGGTTTCCAGGAGAGCCAAGTTCAGATTGTCCAAGTCATAGATGTTGGCTGACTGTGCCTCATCATACTTGCTGCTCTTTTTCTTGCCCTTCTCAGGCCCACCCATCAATTCGTAGATGATCCGCTTCTCAGTCTCATCCACCCGCAAGATCTTTGCCGGCACCCTCTGATTGTTGCGATACATCAGAGCATATCGATTAATCAGTTTCGCCACATCCTTCAATGATACACTCTCCGGACCCTTAACTTCACTCATACTGCTTTCTCCTCTTCTTTCATATTCCCGGAACATTCGTCCCGGTCTGCTATTCTCTTCTTCAACACCTCGGCCGCAATCTCGGATTGCCCTCCTCGATCACTGCTCCCTAACAACATATTCTTCATTCCACTATGCCTCAACTTATCCAAAGCATCTTCCGGAGCATCCAGCACCATCAGGAATAACTCCTCATCCGTGATTGTCTTAAACTCCCTCACATCATCCGTGAAAACATCCTTTTCCAAATCAATTTGGTCTTTCCTTAAGATCGTGTCTCCGTTAAATCGGCGAATCCTGGGATATCCCGGATAAGGTCCTGACATCCTCTGGTCCAATATAAAAGCCTCTTTCGGACCACCAACGGTGTTTACGGAACACTCATCTTTGATGTGCCCCCAACAAAACTGTCCGCAGTTATTTCCATGACAGACATATTTTCCGATGTAACTCTCCATGCACCATTATATCCCGGAATCAAGAAACTTTGATTAAGTTTGTGCTGGTGGCGGTTGTTGAGGTTGTTTTACCCGAGGAGTGGCCTGTTTGATCTTGGCCATGATGACCGACTGAAGATACTGTCTGGCCAATTTGTGAATGGTTCCATCCGGATAAATCAGCCTCAAACCGACCAATCTACTGAAAAGTTTCCCGGCATCTTGAGCTTTTGCCCCTGAAACAACAGCAAACCCTGTCTGATCATATTCAATCTGCTGCCAGAGCCATTCCCATTTCGCAACTGTGTCCTTCTCTACACAATCCGTCGCAGCCTTAAATCTAATTCTCACGGACTTCCAGGCTATCATTCCATTCTGAAGATCCTCATCTCCCATAATGGCTACAATGTTCTCAGCTTCTTCCTCGCTCTTGAACCATGCCAAAATTTCACCGAAAGATGCCATACTAACTCCTAAAACTCTTTGACGACTTTAACCGCCGCCTCAATCTCTTCCGCCCATTTCCGATCCGCCAGATACATATCCCTGGGATCGTCCATCTGCCATCCAGGTTCTCGAAGAAACTGAATCCGGGTATATCTCTTAACCGGGAGAGACTTGACGAAATAGTCATGCATATTGTCTGATGCTCCATGCAACATCGCCTCAAGCACCCAGATTGCCGTCCCGACTCTCGTCCCCGGTGTCCCGCCCTCGTCCCCTGACTCTGTCCCGGTCCCAATCGAAAGTATCTCCACATCCTCAATCTTGGCCCCAAGAACCCTCACAGCCGCCGCAAGAGCCACCATACTCGGATTATTGGCATAGATTCCCCCATCAGCGTATCCCTTCCAAGGTGGGAAATAAGTCTCCGCTGCCGTTGCACAACGACAAATCTCCCAGGCCGGCCATGACCTATCATCAAAATTCGTCGATGAAAACACCTTCAATGTCTTCTGGCCAATATCGGCCGCCGTAATAAAGACAGGCTTCTTTGCATCCCCCAGCGTTGTTGGCCCAAAAACTGCCCTCAGAGCATCATTCAGTCCCGTGTCCGAATATTCCGACTGAAGAAGATTCATCTTCCGATACCAGGGTGCATCAAAAACCTTTCCCATCCACTTGTCAAAGAAATCAGGAGAAATAATCTCGGGAGTCCCTAATGCCGCCGCTAAAACTTGCGGAGATCCAATCGATGTCCCTGCAAAGGCATCGAACTTGTCAAAACAGTTCGCCTCCGTCATTATGGAAGACTGTATCCGACCAAATACTCCACCACCATCAAGTGCCAATATTTTCATTATCTGTCCTCCAGGCTGCATCAATTTGATCCGCCGATACCCCAAAACACTGTTCAGCCAACTGAGCAGCAATCTGGGCCATCATTACCGGAGGAACACTCATACCTACACAATATACCCTTTTGTTCCTGGTGACATCAAGAAAATCATAATCATATGGATATGAACCGATTAGACAAATTTCAACCCAACTCAAATTCCTCATCTCTTCCGGGTGTTTCATGTTCTCCGTCGCCAAGACTGTCGGACTAACCCGCTCATTACTCAACCGGCACCAACTGAAATAACTGCCACCTGAGACTGTCGAATAAGCATCCCCCGGCCGACACCTGTGCCAATACGCCCGATCCACCGTATTCGCTGTTGTTCCCACCAAATCCTGTATCGGCAACTTGGCTGTAACATCCCTAAACGGGATTGCCGGCTCATTGAAACTTAAATGAATCGCCGGCAACTTCAAATCTTTTCTCCTGGCTATAAAGAAGACTCTCTCCCGGACCTGTGGAACTCCCATCGACGCCGCATTCAAAAGAAACAACTGAGGCTCATATCCAAGCGAAACAAACCGATCCATCACTAATTTACAGTAACCCTTCGCCTTCCCAGTCAGCATTCCTTGGACATTCTCTGCCACCGCTATCTTCGGCCTTAACTCTCCAACCAAATCAAGATACTCAAAGAACAAGTCAGAAAGAACCTGCTCTGACTGCCCTTCCCTGAACTTCTTATTCTTTCCCCAGGCTTTCTCACGATCCCCGACCATCGAAAATGTCGAACAAGGCGGACTGCCGTCAAGCACATCCAAGTTATACAACTCCTTGGGTATGTCCTTCCTGGTCTTAAATGTCTGAATCGGTTCAAGGAAAGCGTGTTTTGGATGATGATTGGCTTGATAGAATGTCATCATCTCCTTATCAATTTCGTTGCATCCCAACATATCAAAGCCTGCCATCTTGTATCCGAAGGATGATCCTCCTCCACACGCAAAGGTAGAAAAGACAGTATGACCGTGTTTCTTTACTCTCTCCAGGTCAGTTCTTTTCCAGCAATACGGGAATCTGTGATCTTGAATCATTTTATCCATGCCTCATCTATCTGTGCTTTTGGCACTCCAAACCATTGTTCGGCAATCTGAGCCGCAATCTGGGCTGTCATCACCGGAGGAACACTCATGCCGATGCAATATAGCTTAGAATTACGATTCTTACCAAGGAAATCATAGTCGTAAGGATATGCACCGCACATACATGCCTCAACCCAACTAATCCCCCTCATCTCAGTTGGATGAGTATGCTGAGTGCTACTCGTCAATGTGAAGGCCGGCTTGTCTGCACTTAATCTCTTGTAATTGAAGAAGTTTCCTCCCGAAGCCTCCTCAAAAGACTGTCCCTGTCTTGTTCTATGCCAGAATGCCCGAACAAATCCTCCCACTTCTGTCCCTTCCAGATCCTGAATAGGCAAATTATCACATACCTCTCCAAATGAAATCGGTTTTTCGGCGAAGTTGAATTTCAAACTCTTCCACTTCAGATCCTTCCTTCGGGCAATGAAGAAAACCCTCTCCCTCGCCTGGGGAACCCCAAGGGATGCCGCATTCATCAAGAACAACTGAACATCATACCCAATATCATCATATTTTTGCCGGATTAGGTCACAATATCCCCTTGCCTTTCCGATCAACATTCCCTTCACATTTTCAGCAACAGACACCTTCGGCCTTAACTTGTTCACCAAATCCAAATAGTCAAAGAACAAGTCTGATAGAACCTGCTCAGCCTGTCCTTCACGGAACTTCTTTTCCTTGCCCCAGGCTTCCTCTCGTGAGCCCGCCATAGAGAAAGTAGAGCAGGGAGGACTACCATCAAGCACATCCAGATTAAACAGATCCTGGGGTAAATCAGCCCTATTCTTGAAGGTCTGAATAGGCTCGTGGTAAATGTGTTTGGGATGATGGTTCGCCAAATACAGTTCAACCATCTCCTTATCTATTTCATTGAATCCTATGACATCGAAGCCTGCCATCTTGTAACCGAAAGATGATCCTCCTCCACACGCAAAAGTTGAAAAGACGTTGTGACCATGCTTATGAACCCGGTCTAAATCTGTTTTCTTCCAACAGTAAGGAAATCTGTGATCTTGACTCATTGCCATGCCTCGTCTATCTGTTCTTTGGGAACCTTAAACCATTGTTCAGCTATTTGTGCTGCCAAATTCGCCGTCATCACCGGGGGAACACTCATACCGATACAATACACCTTCTTTTTAGGAGAATGCTCCAGAAAATCATAATCATGAGGATATGATCCAATCATACACACTTCCACCCAACTAATCTTTCTCTTCTCTGTCGGATGCGTTAATCCCCAGTTCGTCGTAAGTGTCAATGCCGGCTCATTTGCCGACAATCTCTTATTCCCGAATCCCATGCCTCCAGATACATCCGAATATGATCCACCCTGTCTCGTCTTCGACCAGAAAACATTCATCAACATCCCGCCCTCTGTCCCGGCAAGATCCTGAAATGGCAGATTATCCATCACCGTCTGAAAAGTTATCTGCTTCTCATTACAGTCAATCTTTATATTCGTCCATCCTAAATCTTTTCTCCTGGCTATAAAGAAGACCCTCTCTCTCCTTTGTGGAACTCCCATTGTTGCCCCATTCACCAGAAACAACTGAACATCATATCCAATCTCGTTATACTTCCTCCGAATGAGGTCACAATAACCCTTCGCCTTTCCAACCAGAAGCCCTTTAACATTCTCTGCAACAGATACTTTCGGCTTCAACTTGTTCACCAAATCCAAATAGTCAAAGAACAAGTCTGATAGAACCTGCTCGGCCTGTCCTTCACGGAACTTCTTATTCTTTCCCCATCCTGATTCGCGTTTTCCAGATGTTGAGAATGTCGAACACGGTGGACTGCCGTCAAGCACATCCAAATTATACAACTCCTTGGGCAAATCGGGTCTATTCTTGAATGTCTGAATCGCCTCATGATAGGTGTAAATCGGATTGTGGTTTGCCAAGTATAACCCCACCATCTCCTTATCTATCTCGTTAAACCCTATGACATTGAAGCCTGACATCTTATAGCCGAAGGATGATCCTCCACCACAAGCAAAAGTTGAAAAGACAGTATGACCGTGTTTCTTTACCCGAACCAAGTCTGTCTTCTTCCAGCAATAGGGGAATCTGTGATCTTTAACCACCCAACCTCTCCAAATCTACCTGATCGTTTTCGTCAGATGACCAGACAAACCCGCAACACGGGCACTTGGCATCACAATCTTTCACCAAATCAGCGATATCAATCTCCTTGTTGGTGAAATTCTTATCCTCTCCTGGGACAAATCTCTTTTCGAGTTTGCTCGTTAAATCATCCATCCTCAATTTACCAAATAAGTCTGCATCAGCCCCCTGAACGGCATGCAACAACTCCAGAACAGATGGGGTAAAATCACCCTCAATCTCGGGATTATTCAAAGTGAGATTTGCCGACATCTCCTCATTCTCTGGAATATGAGCCACAACCATCGGTGCTTCCGTCAATCCCTGGCTAATCAATACCTTGAATCTCTGGTGCCCCCCGACAATGTGTCCCGTTACCTCATTCCAGACAATCGGCTCGACATACCCGAATCGATCCAAAGAGGCTTTAAGTCCTCTCATTGCCACATCATCAATGATCCTGGGATTTTCCGGCATCGGAGTCACAGCACCAAACTTAATCACTCGAACTTCTATTTCACCGAGATTAGACATTGGATGCTCCATTCCTTTGTACGATTTCCCCATTCGCCTTCTTCCACACGCTTCGGCATCTTGGACATCTCATTCCCTCTTTGGTGCCTTCTGTTCCACCCTTACCCTTGCCACTACCCTTCTTCCCCTCTCCTTCTCCTGGCTGATCAAACTTATACCGTCCAAGATAGTTCAACATATCAGCCAGACCGACCGTCTTGAAATCATCGGCCATCGTCTTCTCGGATTCTTGAAGTAACCCAACAACACTCTTCGTGAATGTTCCCCTGGTAGCCGGATTGTTCATCGTAATATTCAAGGCAACTTCTTCGTTGTCATCCAAATCAACGACTACGACATCTGTCTCCTCGACACCCTTGCTCTGAAGCACCTTAAACCGCTGGTGTCCCCCTACAATGTTTCCTGAACGCTTGTTCCAAATAATCGGAACCAGAACACCGTAACGATCAATTGAACCACCTAACCCATCAATGGCCTCCTGCCGAATTTCCCTTGGGTTATATGCCGCCGGATGTAACTCCGATAATTTCTTCCGTTCCATTATCCAATTCATGTTTTCCCCTTTACGACCAAAATATCTTTACCATCCACCATCCACTTGTTACCGCAACAAGGACATTCCGTATCCCAGTCATCACTCTTCTTTTCACCCTCCATTACCCCGTCTCCACGATTCTGTTCAATGTTCTTTTCAAGGGATGCCTTCAGCTCATCCATTCGAACGGCCTGGAACAGATCCGGGGCAGAACCCTCGACCTGACTGATCAACTCCATGATCGGCTCATCGAACTCTCCCTCGATCTTGACATTGTTCATCGTCAAACTCGCCGCCAACTCATCCTCGGGCGATAAATTGACAACAACCATTGGAACTTCCGTTACCCCCTGTTGCATCAATATGGCATATCTCTGATGACCACTGACAATATGCTTCGTCTTCTCGTTCCAAACGATCAACTCCACCAGACCGAAACGACCAATAGACGCCTTCAGACCTTTTAAGGCCGACGGAGATATAATCCGGGGATTATTGCTCTGAGGGATTGCGTCACTCAATTTTACAACCCGTGTTTCCCATTTATTTATGAGCATTTTTCTTCCCCTTTAATTGTTTCCCTGTTCCAACCACTGCATTAAAAACGACCTCATTGTCTGTCACCTTCCATTGACTACTGCACTTGGGGCAACAAATCACCGCCTGGGTCTTCTCTGTGACCTCTGGCGGGTCTTCTTCCCCAGATCCTGCTCCTGGCACGGGTCCCTGTTGTCCTCCCTCGCCTGGCTCGACCGGGGCCTTCCCCGTAGTCTTTGGCTCTCGCTTCTTCTTGTCGAACCCTCGACCCTTCAGGTAATCATAAAGGTCCAGTAGTCCGATTTCCCGGAATTTACTCCCGAGTTGGGCTTCAGACATCCGAAGCTGTTCCACAACGTCCTTCGTGAAGTCACCTCGAACTTCCCGATTATTCATTGTGATATTCAAGGCAACCTCTTCGTTGTCATCCAGATCAACAACGACGACATCTGTTTCGATCTCCCCCATCTCCAGGAGTTGCTTATATCTCTGATGCCCACCAACAATGTTTCCTGAACGCTTATTCCAAACGATATGAGACAACATTCCAAATTTGGCAATGGAATTCCCTAAACCCTCAAATGCCTGGTCAGACATCTTCCTGGGATTGTATTCAGCAGGGGTCAACTCATCCAACTTCATCTTCCTGACTTCTACTTTTACTTCACTCATTCTTTGTCCTTTAAGGAATCAATCCCCGTTTGCGAGCCAATGTTTCGTCTAAAACCTCATTCCAATCAAGATCTCTTAAATGTTTCTCACTCCTTGTCTCGTCATTCTCCTGTCTGGCTGCACTTCCACGAGCCGCCTTTATTTTCATCCATTCATAAGATTGTGTCTGATAGTGGTTTAACAGAATTCCACTATTCTTGATGTATTCCTCACTTAGGGGTGATTGATGCTGATAAGAAACACGATTTAAACAACCATCAGAACAATACCACCCATCTAACGCATGAGTGTGAACATCTAATCTTACAAGATTTCTCGTCCTAACTATACTCTTTGTCCAAACTATTTTCTCAGGATCATATGACCTTCTATTGAGAAAACTTCCCATCACGCTCCTTGGCTGTCTTATTAGCCCCGAAGACCCGAAATTTACCCATGGAATCCTAACACTGTTAATTAATCCCGTTCCAAAAGACTTCCTCACCCATTCTGCCATGGTTCCCATCCGAGCATACACAAACTCGTCCAAGTCACATACCAGTATCCACTCCGAATCATTTTTCCTTGGTAAAACAAACTGATTGTATGCCATTATCTGAGCGTACCGATTTGGCACCCAAAATGGTGAAATCAATCCTCTTTTCCAATACGGGTAAAGCACCTGCTTGTGATTATCCGTGCTGTTGTTGTCGATCATATAGAAGTGATCAACTCCTTCAGCCAAGTAATGATCCAGCCACTCTTTGAGAATGTGAGCCTCATTCTTGTAAAATGCCGCAATACTTAAAAAATGCTTACTCATTCTTCTTCCCAAATCCCACCGGGACCCTGTACCATCCCCAGTCCTTCCCCACTCTTCAACCTCTCCGGTATCCCCTGTCCCATCTGACCTACTGATTCCACATACTTAACTGGGTTCCGATCCTTTGCCAACACCGAGATACTCTCAGATGTGATAGCAACCTTGGTCTCACCTCTATATGGCTCCCCGGCTTTCGTTGCCTTCGGGTCATCAGGATCTCCAGCCGCCCATCCCTTTGCCTGAAATGCCATCAATGTCCACTCTAAGGCATCCCTCTCATCCTGATTCGTCTCTGTCTCTAACAACCTTCTCAACTCTTGAGGTGTTTTGTTAGCATACCGGTATTCACCGTGATATTCTTGAGCCTGAGCAAGCAATTCATGCCACTCCCTGTCCTCGACCTCATCAAGTTTTCCGTCTTCCTCAAAAACCTGATCAGTTCCATCACTACATTTCCGAGCCAAGTCCAGCACCTTTGAATGATCGCTCATTTAACTCCTTCAGTCATCGGTGCGGCCAATCCCAGGCCGAGGTTGGGACTGACCACACCTAGACCATTTAACACTGTGAATAACCACAACGACACTTTGAACAACCTTCCTCAAAAAGAAGATATCCTCCGCATTCAGGACACTTAATCTTGAGATTGTTCAATCCCCCATCACTCCGGCTGTGAACTGCATTTGGATCTGATTTTGTTCCATTCTCAATTACTGTCAAGTCCACCTTGCCCAATAACAGATCGTGCAAACCTGATATGGACTTGGCCGTCAGATATTTCTGAATCGCCTTCGCTAGACCATCTGCCAGGGATGACACTCGACCATCCTTAGTTGGAACAGACAAACTTGAACCAATTCCATCCAATTGCTCCATAATGTCTTCGAGCGACCCATTAATCCGGAGATACTGTGAAATGATTCGACACATTCCCTCTAAATCCGAACAGGCCACATCTCCACCCTTACCAAGCTGAGCGAAGATCTCGAACTCACGCTGAGATACCGGGTCCACAACGATCTTGACATGCATATTCCCGAAATGAGTCATCTGCCTGATCCTGATCGCAGACATAATCTCCGGCAACCTCATCGGCTTAACGGTCTTATTCTCTTCCTCTTTCACCGGCTCAACCTTCTTTTCAGCCTTTTCTGCCAAGGCCATCGGTTGATTCTTCCGACATCCATCCCGGTAAACCGTCACTCCCTTGCATCGGTATTCATAGGCCAACAAGTAAATCTTCCGAACATCTTCCACCGTCGCGTCATGATGAAAATTGATCGTCTTACTGATTGAACTATCACAATACTTCTGGAACTCCGCCTGCATCTTGATATGCCACTCGGGAGCAATATCATGGGCCGTACAGAACACACGTTTTACAGCATCCGGTATTCCTTCAACATCCTTCAGTGATCCCTTCTCCACGATTTCCGTCATCATCTTCTCATTATAGAAACCACGTTCTTTCGCCACCCGAACAAACACCTCATTGGCCTCGATCATCTTCTGGCCCTCTAACACATTCCGGATAAACACCACTGAAAATAGGGGTTCCACACCTCCTGAACAATTGGCAATAATACTGATGGTTCCTGTTGGGGCAACGGTTGTCGTGCAAGCATTCCGCATCTTTATTCCCAACTTCTCCCAGCGACTTCCCTTCCAGTTCGGGAAAACTCCTCTCTCCGCCGCCAATGCTTCCGAAGCCTTGTGTGACTCCTCATTCAGGAACTTCATGATGTTCCCACCAAAGGCAACTCCCTCATCACTGTCATAGGGAATTCCCAAATCGAAAAGAGCATCAGCAAATCCCATAATTCCAAGCCCAATCTTACGATTGTTCCTGCTTATTTCTGCCGTCTCCTGAATCGGATACCGATTAATATCAATGATATTATCAAGGAATCTTACCCCGGAGTAAATCACCTTACTGAATTCGTCCCAGTCATATCCGATTATGCCGTTTTTATGCGTCACGAATTTTGCCACATTGACACTTCCAAGATTACAACTCTCATAGGGAAGAAGAGGCTGCTCTCCGCACGGATTTGTGGCTTCGATCATTCCGATGTGAGGAGTAGGATTATCCTCGTTGATTCGATCCAGAAAAACAATACCAGGCTCACCTGTCATCCACGCGTGTTCAACAATGAGGTCAAACATCTCTCCAACCTTCCAGACCCCACCCTCCTTCTTGGTAATGCGAGATTCCTTTCCCGTCCTCGGATTACGAACAACGTGTTCCTCCTGGGGATTTGAAACCACCTTCTTCATGAATTCCTCGGTAATCCCCACCGAAAGATTGAAGTTTGTCAATTCATTCAAGTCCTGTTTGACGTTGATGAAAGAGATAACGTCCGGATGATCCACCCTCATGATTCCCATATTGGCACCACGCCTGAAGGCTCCCTGCTGAATGGCATCTGTCGCCTTCGCAAACACCTTCATAAAGGAGATGGGACCAGATGTCGTTCCACTACTCGATGTCACGAAGTCCCCATTCGGACGCAGCCGGCTGAAACTGAATCCCGTGCCTCCACCAGACTTCTGAATCATCGCCGCATTCTTGATGCTTGTAAATATTCCATCAATACTGTCTTCGATGGGCAATACAAAACATCCCGACAATACTCCTGCCGATCTCCCCGCATTCATAAGCGTCGGAGAGTTGGGCATAAACAACCCTTCAGTCATTATCCTGTAAAAATCCCTGGCAACCTCAATCATCCGTTTCTCATCAGCACCATACTCGGCTTCTGCTGTCGCCGTTGCCGAAGCCACCCGGTCAAATAATTCCTCAACCGTCTCAATCAATTCTCCCTGCTCATTCTTCCGGAGATATCTTGACTCTAAAACCGCAATCCCATTCTTTGTCAGTAATTCTTTTGACATTTCATACTCCATTTAAGGACATTATCGTCCAATTGTTTTTTACTAAAAGTCTTTAAAGTCGGATAGCTCTCTTCTCGGCAGCTTCCTTGGCCTTGTGTTCTGCTCGTTCCTTAGACCGTCTTGGCGTCCTTGCTAAAGCCGCCTTAGTCCATTCTCGTCTCTTCTTATCAGCTTCCACCTTCCGGGTTTCAGCCTGCTGGGACATCTGCTCCCGAATTTGAGATTTTTGTGCCATTGCATCTTGATAAACCTGGGTCATCGTTGATCCCCCTAACGGATTGATCTTCTCGATTCCCAGATCCCGACGCATTATAGCCTTCATTTCAACATTTCTTTTAACCTGGTCAACGGCACGATCCATCGCAATATTTCTACTGGATCGAGTGACAAGTCCCGATAAGGTTGGAACCTTATGGGTTTCACGAGATTTGCACTTGGGGCAAATCACAATCGGCTTCTCCGTCATGGAGTGCCGAATTTCAAAGACAAAATCGCATTTTTTACAGTTATAGTCGTAGGCTGGTAACATACAGCACTCGCATTTCTAAAAAAATTGTTAAGATAAACCCAAAACATACACCGCAACTTGCCGACGATACTCCCTATAAGTCACGGCATCAACTGCTGACCCAATAAATCTTTTTACTGTCTGTAACTCCATATCTTGCTCTTTAACAAAGAAATCATAAATAAGCGGAAGGATATCGTTCTTCCATTGACCAAAGAACGTCTGATAGGTTGTTGAAAGTCCTTTCCGAACCATATTCGCATAAACATCATTCTTCATGTCAACTTGACCTGTCTGAACCGCCTCCAACCACTTGCTGAAAATATCTTTCTTCACCGGGTTGTTTAATTTCGAAATAACGTAACTCTTCAGATCCCGGATAATCTCCCTGGCGTGACTCCAGTCAACACTCTGATTTTGTCTCTCTTGGAGATTGTAAACATTCGTGTCCCGGTTCTCAGTTATCGTTTCTGGTGAAAGTCTTATTCTCTCCCGAACTTGTTGTGATACAGCATTCTTAACCACTGAATTCCAAAATTTGAGATACCCGTCTCCACCACTTCCCACATCAAAGTGTCCTAATGCGTCATAAAGAGTATTCCCACCGGAAACCAGAGGCTTTACGAACCTCATCAAAACAAACTGCTGGAAATCCTCAATCTCGTCCGGACTTAATCCACTTTTGCTTATATACCATTCCGTGACTTGTCGAAGTTGACTCCCAGGCCTATTACTTTTCGGATTTGACTTATCAAGTATTTGTTCGTATCCCGCCACCAATTTTTCAAAATTTGGAAGATCCGGATGTTCTCTCAACTTCGGAAGTATCTTTTCCTCGATAAACTTCCGAGCAAAGACACCAAGATCCCAGTCAGATAAACTGGAAACTATCGACTTTCGTATTGATGCCCAGATCGGAATCATTCCCCGGCCTCAATCTGTGCCCGGAGAATTCCACCAATCATCCACTTCGCCACTTGCCGACGATATTCCACCTGAGTCACAGCCTCAATAATGTCCGACCCGACATACCTCCGAACAACCGCCGGGTCCATGTCCATCTCATCAACGAAAAACCTCACAATCGTAGGATACACATTCGCTCTCCATTGATCTGCGAATGACTGGTATGTGGTCGTCAAACCATCTTTGACCATTTCCTGATACACATCATTCTTCATGTCAATGTCATTGACAGCTCCCTTGTCCATCGCAAATTCCAACCACCGATTAAACATATCCACAAACTTCGGATTGTGAAGTTTCGGCTTAACATAAACTCCCAAGTCTCGAAGCATTGGTGCAACCTTTGACTCATCAAACGGTTCCGCATTCCCCGGAATCTGAGCAACAGGATCAAGCTCATCACCTTCCTCATTGTGCTTCAAATCAAAAGTCTTTTCCTTGTGCAGTCTCAAAGTCTCCCGAATACGCCAGGTCACACGCTTGTCCACCATACTCATCCAGAGCTTATTCAATGACAAAGGCCCACCCTCGATATGGAATGACTGACGAAGATTGTCCATCATATCCTTACCACCCTCAACCAGGGGCTTTAAAAAGTCCATCGCCAACATCTGCATCAAATCTTCCATCTCATCATCACCCATCCCCGATCGCTGTGCCTTGCTCCTGATGATATTTGATGCCGTCTTGGTATAAATCTTTCCCTCTTGGCTCCGAGGATCGGCATACTTCTGATATTCATCAAGAAGTCCTGTCAATCGATTCTCTTCTTCCTCGGTCCTGGCCATCCCTAATTGATCTTTAAGTGTCGGAATGACATCCTTTTGAATGAACTGCTGGGCGATAATCCCAATGTTCATCCTGTCCAAATCCACATAAGCCAACACATATCTTAAACTTGCCCAAAAATCTTTCATAAATCATCTCCTTATTACTCTCTCAATAGAGGGTAAAATATAAAGGAATACTTACTGTATCGGAGTCCAGTAATGTGCCAGAAAAAGATGCCCAGGCCCCCTGAAATGTGCCGCTTTTAACTGTTCCACTTCAACATCTGTAATCTCATCAGCTAAAATCACCCCCGGAGTCATCCCCCGAAGATGTTTGCATGCCTCCATAATACTCATAAAAATCACATTGTCATCTGCATTATGATCAAACTTCGCCATGTCCCCCATATCCTTATTCGGCGTAATAAAATAGACCATATGCCCAACCTTGACCAACTCATTCGCAATTCCAACCAACTCTCTTGTTTTCCCAGTCTGTCTGCCCCTCTTCTGCGACAATCCCTCCCAAACTTCAAGGGGATGCAATATCCTCCACTCACAAGTTTTCGGGACATTCCGTTCCGAAGGCGAACACTTCTGACAGTTGTTCCTGGCACATACCAATATCTTCCTGGGTATCATACTCATTTCTCTTCCCGGACACACGGATCTTGCTGTCCCTCGTCCCACAAAACGATACAACCCTGTCTTTTGGCTCTCCTCGCCTTCTCCACTGGATGATTTGGCAATAAAAATGTCGGACAAAGAACAACTTCGAATGTAGGTACTAAAACTTCTTCAGCCAAGGAGAATGTCTCTCCAGGTTCTTGCGACCGTTTTAATGTTACACTCATTTCGGACTTGCTGTCTTGCATTCTCAACCATCCTCTTCTTGATCTCCCCGTCCTCAAGACACTTCTCAATCGCCTCATACCACCCTTCCGGCGTCGAACATAGGAATCCTGTCTCACCATGCTGAATTGAACCTGAATAAGCCTCAACATCCGAAGCCACTGTCGGCATCCCAATCATCGTGTTCTCCATCCACTTGATATTCGACTTTGACGCATTGAATACCGTATCCCTCAACGGTGCCAAACCAACATCTGCCCGAACATGCTTCACCATCCTGAAGTATGCCTCCGGGTCCATTGGACCCAGGTATTCGATCCGACCCTTCCAATGAGCCATCTCCGCACAGTTTTGAATACAAGTCGGCAAGAACCCGAGAATGACCATCCGAATGTCATCCCGAGACATCATAATGTGATCCACCGCCTCGAAACACTCATTCCAGTCCTCATTATGTGTGTTGCTTCCCTGCCAGAAGATCCTCTTCCACCCATCCGGACTACCCGTCACAGGCGTCGGCAACCAACCGTCATCCGGATCAATAGCATTCCGAATGACCACCGGATACTTCTCCAACATTGACCCCAACTTGGCCTGTAATGCACTTGTTGACACCGTAACAACATCTGCCACCTTCATACATTCCAAGGCCGCCATCTGCTCATTACGACCAATCGCCCTGAATGCCGGATTCTCCACCGGAATCGAAAAGATATCATCATCCAAGTCATAAATTACCCGGCGACCTGCCTCTTTAAGCCGGCGGAGTATTTCGAACGAGTCCCAATTATGCACCCGTTGAACCAAAATCGTCTCATATTCAAGAAGACTGTTGAAGTCCAGTCCTGCCCCTGTGACATCAATGTATACCCCTGTGCGGTCCATATATCTCGAAGGCAGAACCATTCTCCAATATCCGCATCCTCCCTGGTCCTTGAGCATCACAATGCCCTTCTTGCCAGCCCTGGTATCCGTCATCGCTTCCAGAATTTGAGCCGCCCTGTCACGAATCACCAGGATCTGATGAGCCGGAATGATCTTGTCCAGTTTCAAGTCAAGTATGACCTGATCCCCAACTGCTTTCACGATGGAATAATCCGGGGGAGCCAACAATGTTTTTCCATAAACGTCCTCAAGGGAAAATACATCTTTCCGACCGTGCCAGGGATGAACCACATTGGCTCCCATCACATACCTTGCAATGTGGGTAGGAAGTTGCTTCTGCATCTGTTTTACAGGCAATACCGACACAACATCATTATTTGTCACTGAACCTTGTTTCTGCTTCATATTATTTCCTTCTTCCATTCTACTCTCAAATCAGAGATCCAAGTGAATCCGGCTCATCTTCTTCAAATTGCATTAAAATCGGCTCACCCGTCTCCGGACAAGAAGCCCAATGTGTCCAATTCTCACATTTGTTTCGCAATTCCTTAAATTCTGTCTTGTGAGTCCCCCCACACCTGGCACAATCATTCACCATCAACTGCGTTGTCTTAATTTCACTCTCATACTCGTCAACGATTCCCTGGGTCAATACCCGGCCAGTATCCTTCTCAACTGATACCACTCGGTCATCCCAAATCTGCTTCATGTTGGGTGACTTCTCACACGTAATCTCAAGCTCTTGACCAAAGAGTTCCATGCAATATTTGCGAATAGCACCCTTGGTAATCTCAACCTGTTCTTCATGCTTCGGATGAACCCTTGCCGTGAAAATGACAACCTTCTTCCCCTCTGCAAGCCATTTCTTAACCCGGTTGACCATAGGCCATATGGGCTCACCAATCTTCAATGGATCATAATCGGTAATCTCAATACCATACCACTTTGCCAAAGTCCCATCTAAATCTACCGCGATTTCCTCAGATATTTCAGTCAACATATTCAACCCCTTAACCCTGACGATTTTGCAACGACTTGATCGCCCGTTTCAACACGAGATACCCAATCAAATCCAGTTCAACATCTTCTCCGGCTGCCGATCCCCTGGCCAACCTCGACAACTTATCATCCATCCTTACATTAATCTGTTCCAACACATCAGCCCTTGAGAAGATACGAATCGGTTCCGCGACACTGTTCCCATAGGCCGCATTCTTCATGAGAAGCAGGTCACGAATTTCCTCCGTGACTTTGACTATCTCCGTTGCCACTGACTTGATGTCGTTCATAACCACCCAATCTCAATCATTGCCAACCGATGTAAGTCCCCATCCTCTCCCTGATACTCGGCCGTCCTGAACTGAATCCCGGCCCGAACTGTGAATTTATACACGGTTATACCTATTCCGGTGTATAAATCACCAACCCATGTCTCCCCATCAAGATTGAACCGATTGTCATCCACAAGGACATTATAGGCCACTCCTCGACCTTCTACCCCGCTGTAAAGATAACATCTGTAATTCACCGGCTTCGGTTTCAATGCTTTTAAATTGATCCCCGGTAATGTTGTCGTCTTTGGAACATTCAGCCCCAGATAGGCCATCGTTCCCACAAATGCGTAATCCTGGACATTACCGAACGCTGCCCCGGTATAAGGCTGAATGTCGAACCAGGACGCAATATTAGGCTCCCAGGTGTGTCGATACAAAGCATTCAAAGCCACCGGCCTCTCAATCTGATTATTCCATCCTTCAGGCACATGCAGTCCTCTCGACTCGTGAATCATCCTCTGAGATTGCTCTGCCCCACTCGCCGATCCAATTGTCCCTGGGAGAATCTGTATCATATCCGCACTACTCTTGTGGTAGTAATCCTTCTCCAGGACAAGAGCCAACCAACCGGCATAAGGATGGTCATATGGCTGTAAAGCCGTCTGCCTCGTGTCATGCGGTGTATACATCGACTGAAACAGTCCAACACCCCAATCTGCCTCGGTATACATAACCTGGGTCCCGTGACTGAAGTCCTGATCCGTATTGAAGAAACAGTCGTTCTCCATACTCACGGTCACACCCGCACGAGCGACTCCCGCACACAACGCCATCAACGCAAACAGAATTATTCTGATTTTCATATCGTTACTCCAATTCCACCCAATCTCAACCTCTCTGATTCTGATTCCGCAAACAAGCCTCGAACTTCCTGATCCAACGTCTTGAAATCCGGCAGCCGTATGTGCCTCCACTCCGACTTTCCCGTGTGGATGAACCCTATTTTACGAGCCTTTGGGTCATCGTGTCTCGTCCATCCATTCTTCGGGTTAAGACACTCTTTCATCATTTCTTCAGCGGTTTCCTTGCCGCTCCACATATTCACATAATTCTTGATCTTCTCCCGGAATCTCCAACAGAAATATATGGAAGGCTCATCGTCTGCAATCCCGTTCACGAAAGCTAAATATCCTCTTAGACCCTCTAAGGGATCATCACAGGGAAGTATTTCCATAGTCGGGAAATCTCCCTCCCGACTCATCTTCTTCCTGGCCTCAGTCAAAAAGTTGACCATAGCCACACACGCCTTCTCATCCAGCATTACCGCCTGTTGTTCAATTCCGTTCATGATTAATCCTCGCATTAGAGATTTTTATCGCCACTTCATCCATATCAATACCAACATAACCACAGCCCTCAAGAATACAAGCCACAATGGTCGTCCATTAGGCAGCCTTACTAAATCTTTTTCGGATTTTAGCGATCGCACTTGGTGTAATATCATCACCTATTGAATCCAAAATCGCCTTATTCTTCCTCTTCCTATCAAACCATCCATTGCTTAGAAGTGTTGCAACACAACTCTCGAAAGAATCTAATTGATCTTGATATGCCCTATGTACTTCCTTTCCTCCCGGAACCATAGGACCCCAGTTCGCGGCACTAAGTTGTGTATTTCCTCTGATTAAAATAAGGAGGACTTGTAACAACAAGGTCAAATATTCCTGATGGTAAACTCTTTAAAATCTTTAAAGAATCTCCACAAATTAAACTGTCAACAGGTTTAACTGAATAATCATCTTCCTCGATCTTTCGACCTTCCACCCACTTCTGAATCTTTTTAAGAGTTTTGTCAGGCATATCATACTTTCTTAAGAAAGGTTCCAATCATAGGTAAAAACGACAAAACCGGCAATGTTACTTGCCGGTCGCCATCTTGTTGACTCGAAGATATCCCAGAATGTGATTCGTGTCCGTCCGAACTTCCCCATCATTACAGACCAAAACTGGCATCTTCTGCCCCTTCAATCCGAAATGCTCTAACATATCTACCGATGCCTCGTTGGATAATGCTGAGAAAACAAACAACTTCTGATCCGCCGGACCCCTGAAGTCGTCCCGAGTTACAGCCTGCATATCAATCTCAGCCCTGATAACTCCACAATGTGGACAATCCTTCTCCAAAAACAAACGATCAATCTTTTCCATCTTTTACCTCATATTCCCGGAGTGTTACCCCGATCCATTATACTACTTCAACGCTGGTCCATTACGAAAATAATCTCTCACATCACCGTATTCCACCCATTGCGGGTCTTGCTGTGCCGTATCCATCAACGCCCTTCCCTGGTCAAACCACGACCTCCAAGTTAAATTGGACATCGTGTCCTGCACCAGAAGAAGATCCTGGCTCCAAGATCCTCCTGAAGATCCCCCATACGAATACGATGCCTCACGACATCCAGCAAACTGTATCAAAGGACCATTCCAAACCGAAACTACTTTCACGGTTTTTAAATTGGATGTTGAATGCTTAGTCCGAATCAAAGCCTGCACCGGCTTCCTCTTGGATAAACCCAATGTGGCAATCTTCTTCGTCGCATTCCAAATCGTCTTGAAATTGCCCTCGCTATGGCATTGGTCATTGATCATCACGACCCGAACACCAATCGGTAATTCCTGCAACATCTTTAGAATCTCGTCATCCACAACCTCTCCATCCCACATGCAGAGCGTTGAATCCTTGCCAGAAGGTTCATCTCCTGAAACATCATCTTTTTGACCACCGTGCCCGGAATACACAAGAACCAATAAGTCCCCTGAATGGAGTTTCTTACCTAACCTCAAAGTCTCGGAACGAACCACTGACCAGGTCGCAGAACCATTCATCATCATCTTGGCCGTGAATCCATTCTGTGAAAACAAATCAAAGAAACCTTTGGTGTCCCAATCACATCCCGGACAGTCACCTTCCCACCCCTGATACCAGAACGGATCAACACTCGTCCATCCAACACATAGAGCCACCCTGTTTGAAGCCCCTACCACCTGATCGATCTCGGGAATTTGATATCCTGGAGTCGGTGTTGATTGACATCCTGTAAAGAATACCATAGCAATGAACCAGCCCACCAATACCAACAGATTGATTTTCAACAGATTCTTTCTCATATCAAGACCCCTTAATTATTTTGTCTAAACACTTGGAAGTACAGACACCAGATTCTGCCGGGAGAACTCCCTTTTTCTGGCATCGAACATAAGCTATCGTCATCAACCGACCTCCACAACAGGTCTTTTGTTCCATCCGGTCTATCCCTCCCCAGAAAGAACACTCGGTGTTCCCGAGATAAACTCCCTTTTCATCTCTCAATGTGTCTGCCCTCTTAATTTCTGGGCTTCTTTTCCAATAAAATATGCCATCCTCGGCTCAAATAATGAGAGATCTCTCGCAACTATTCTTAACTCCTCAGAAGCATCAAGCAAATCCTTAACACGAGTGGCATCAGCAATAGATCCCTCACTCTCCGTAGGCCCAATAATCGTTCCCTCATCCGATGACTTCATAAATCAGCCCAATTCTCTCATTGCCTCATTGAGATTATGATTCAGTATTTCAAGAGCTTCCACGAAACTCCGATCCATTGGTTTCGTTCTCTGACGATTCTGATGCTTGACCAACTGCTTTGCCAAATCTCTCAACTTCTTGGTCGTCTCAGACATCTTGGCGTCATAGTCCATATTGAGGTCTTTTGACCTCAACTCCTTGGCTATGACCAATAATTCCTGAGAGAAATCTCTCATCGGATTAAACCTCAGTGACTTCGTAACCCTTTCGTTGCTTCTCGTAGACCTTTCCCTGAACGGCACTCATCACATTCCGATCTGATCCACGAGCAACTTCTATCGCCTTCGGATTGTAATCAATACGACCATAGGCATTCCCACCAACGCAAGTCCCGTCCTTCTGCTTGAACACTCCGAAATAATGGAACTTATTGCTCCCACCTTCCTGGAAAGTCAAAAACAGCTCATAGATCTGTTTCGCCGATGAATCCACATTCAACGCAAGCATCAACGTCTGCTTCGCCCACCGGGTTGTGTGACTACTCGGATCAACCGTCTCCATGGGCATCGCCACAAGTGACTTCGCAATTGACAATAATTCCTGTGCTACTCTTTTCATTTTTTGTTCTCCTTACTTGACAACCTTATTGTAAAATTTTCCAGTCCTCTTCAATTCAGCATCCAAAATTCCAAAATTCCCGCCACAATCCTGAAAAGCCGTTATAACATCGCCTTCTCCTTGTAATCCTAATTCTAAAACCGCATGGCGAATATTAATTAATCGGAAATCTTCACTTCCATGTGAACCACGAACATATATCCCATTATGTGTTATAATAAACGACTTACCATTATGAAATGTTGGAACAAATTGAGTTCCACCTCTTAAATCAGATAAGGTGGCATCTCCCCAATCTGCCATCAAGTCCTTGGCAATCATTAATAAGTCTGAAGCCATTCTCTTCATAATGACTGTTTCCACGAACCATCCTTGATGCTCTTAGCACAATCCTTCGGACTCACCCCATCATCCTGACACGACCCGATATAATCCATCATCGCCTGGGTAACTGTAGCCGTCTTCTCAACCTCGTCCAGGTAATCTCCAAACGATGCCGTCTGCCAATTCTTTGCCGTTAATTCAATAGAAGCCTTCTTCCCTTTCTCTTGAATCTCCTGATCAATCCACTTCTTGGCAGTCTCAACACTTGCTGGAACTTCATTAAACGCCCTGTGTCCTGCCGGGTCCTTGACACTGAAGTTTTCACCAGACTTGTCGATGGTATAACCCTTATACTTCTGACCCGCCAACAGTTCCTTCGCCAACATCAAAAGCTCTTTTGCAATCATCTGTTTCATCGACATCTCCTAAGTGCTGCTGAACGACTCGCCGCTATCGGGAACGCTTCCCCTCCAAACGACACAATGCTCTTATTCCCACTCGCAGACGAATACTTCGCCTGATCCACTAAAAACTTCCGGCCTTCAAACCGATCACTGTAAAATGCCCGATAGTAATATGGATCTTCTTCCCTCGGCACCATATACGCTATCGTCACATGCGGCCTGAAATCCCTATACGGATTCACATTCCTCAACTTCTTACACACCCGATTATGCAAAGCCCTCAACCCAGGACTCTCAACCGCAAGCCTCAATACATTCTGATCCTCATTGTGAAAGACCCCTGCCCTTCCCAATGTCACCATAATAGGCTCAGTCCCGGCTATCGCCTCACCCACCTCATCCGATGACTCAGTTATCAAACCATACTTAACCGTAATATGGATCTCGTCCGGAATACCTGTCGTCGCATCCTCGGTCTTCTTCAAATACCATGCCGGAATAGTCGCCGCATATCCCTTGACCTCTTCCGTCAACGCCTGGGGCAAACCCACCATCAAACACCCATATGAAAAAGCCATCCTACGCATAATGACTTATCCCTGTGCCAATGTAATGTTCGCCTTTGTCGCCATCTCTACCAACTTCCCAGCCACTTCATCCAACTCGCTACCATTACTGGACACACGGCTCCAGAGATTCGTAACCCAACCCTTGATCGCTTCCTTGAACTCCGGGATGATCTGTTTCAAAACATCAAAGAAACCGTCTAAGATACCGGCTGTCCGAGATCCAGCAACACTCGCCTTTGGAAGATCAATCCCTCTCTCCTTCGCAATCGCCTGAGCACTCTCATGCCAATCCTTGACCGCCCCATCCAACTCCTTCACTCCCGTCTTTAACTCCGTAATCTGCTTGGAGAAGAACGATCCCAAAATCCGTTGATACTTCTTCAACTCCGCAGCATTCAACGTCGAAACCAGAATATTATACTTCTCCTTGTAGGATTCCTGTTCCGATTCCCTCTTGGATATCGACAAATCATCAGCGAGATCCGTCAAAGTGTCACCCACAGACAAACACTTCACTGCCTGTGCTAAGACCTCCTTCCTCATCCTCTCGTAGCCAGTCTCAGTCTTCCAGGTCTTGTAATAAGCCTTCAAGAAGTCACGCTTTTCATCCACGGCCTTCTCCATCGTCGCCAAAGCCATAATCAAATCCGCGTGTTGTGCCTTGAAATCATGAGCAAGATCCGCTACCGCCTTTGTCGTCGCTGCCATTTCCGGACCCAATTGATACGAAATCTTGTCCCGTGCCATCATCAAAATAGGCCCCTCAGATGCCACAACCGGACTCTTTCCAGCCAATGCTGAAAGATCCCCTGCAATCTCGACTAACCGACTCGCTAATACTGTCCTGTCCATAACGACTCCTCTCCGTTGTTCGTGCCCCTCTATGTCTGGGGTAAAATATAAAGAAAATCTTACTACTTTTTAATCGGGTTCATAATACCTTCCTGGCGGAAGCGACGATACGGTCCGCCACCACCTGTTCCCTTAACCCATAATCCGGCCGACGACTCAATGGTGCCGAACTATATGGATGTGTCTCACCGTCAGATCCGATAATCGACCTGGCCATATCCCTCACTTCAAGTCCATATCTCCTGATCAATTTGGGAATAGGGGGAGCATCAATCGTGAAATGACCTGACATCGCCTTCATCAACTCCTCTACAGCCGGCCGTCCAGTAAGCCCCATCTTGCCCCTCAAGGCATCTGTTACCGATCCCAGCCCATCTATAATCTGAACCGCCACCGGTGCCCCTGGAGGCAAACTGGTGCCCTTCTGGGTCGCCCAGGTGTGAAAGGTCATAAATAACTTCGATAATTTCTCATCAGCCATCGGGTCTGTCTCATCTGATCCCCACCGATAACTACTGTAACTACTGTAACTCTGTTGTGGCTTCTGTATCGGACTACCATTCGGACTCTTATGAGGCACCGGAGCCGTCCCACGATCATCCGTAACACCACCCCCAGGATTTGAAAACCGATCAAGATATTTCTCAACAGCCTCATTCGAGTCAAATGGCCCATATCTCTGAGCATCCTCGTATTCCCCATACTCCTGATCTGCCAGATCCAAATACCATTTCCCATTCACCGCCTTGAAAATACCACAATACCGCTGCATACTGGCCGTCTTCATCCCAACTATGAACTCCCTGGCAAGCATCTTCCAGGCAATCCGATCTGATGCCGTCTTGCCCACAACATCTCTTGGATTCAATAACCAGTCCTTAACCATCTCCTTGAACACCTCAAAATCCTCAAATACCGGGACCCCATACTTGTTGCAAACCACATCCACATTCCCCTTCCGGTAAAACCCGTCTGGACAAAATACCATCATCCGATTCCCCACCACATTTAACCCCAATTCCAGCAACGAAATCGGGGCCTTCGAGTCCTTCGTCAAACAAATCACCACAAGTGATGCTTGCTCCAATCCCTTTAATTCCCACTCAACCTGCTCCCGGAACTGATCATTCTCAAATTCCTGCTTCCAGGATGAATCCCAATCCTTCCTCCGGGGATTCAAGGCCACACATGGAACATCCTTCAAATACTCAACAAGTTCCTTCTGCCAGTCCACGGCCGCACCCATATCAATCGCTCCACCCAGAAAGACTACTGGCGGCTCACATGGCTGTTTGAAATCAAACGGTTCCGGGGCAAGTATCTCTCGACATTTGGAAGACTTTTCATTTGCTTTCATACCGTTCCCATTCTCCTTCTTTTCAACCGGCAATCCCGTCTGATAATCAATCCCTAAACTCTCACAACACCTGAAACAGATCCCGGTAGCCTCTGTCTTAGGTGCAGTACACCGACAAGTGCTTTGCCCACCACACTCCGGACAAGTCATCCTCCAATGATGGTGCATTCCCTCTCCACCTTCATCCTGTATCTGCCATTGTGTCTTCATACTCTTTTCTTGTCAAAATCAACCACATTGATCTCAAAGACCTTCCCCGGTTGCCACACACGACCATTATAACTCACATAGGCTACCGCCCGACCCGTATCATCCACTGTCGTCCCACCAACCCAATTCCCCATCCCCAGATCATTCTTGGTAATAAATTCACGAACCTTCTTCACCGCCTCCGCTAAAGACTTTACCGCTTCCCATTGTGGACCAATCTTTTTCTCCCCGGCATCATCCCGGTCGGGATCGGACAACGATACCAACTTAACCATCAACATCCCCGTCGGAGCCTTCCTTAAAACTGCTGCGACGATCCGGTCCGCTATTCTGTCGATATTCATAGATGCCTTCTTCCCCGTTTCCTTGTCCCCTGTAATCACAAACCATAAGTCATTGAAATCAGCCTGCTCAAACCCGGACATCAATCCCTCGGGTTTCAACTTCTTGAAGTCATATTCCAATTTCTCCATCCAGGCCCCGGCCGAATCCCCAGCCTGATCTATCTTCCGAATCAACCCCTCATGCACATACTTCTTCACCTTGGCACTCTTTACCTTGGCTGCCCTCTCAATAATCTGCTTCTTGATATCGTTCTCTGATGCTATCACTGTCACCACCGATGCCCTTTCAGGATCAACTGTCGTATCCACATCCACTATAGCCTTACCTATAGACCGATTTATCAAATTAACCTTATTGTGCCGGTTCGGATGTGCCTCCGCAAAGTCCCTCACCGCCTCATTCACCTTCGTCGGATCTACATCCCTCAAATCCGTCCGATACTCCGCGTGATTCGACCACCCCACATCCAATTCCTGCCCCCCTGGCATATCAAAATCATCCCCATACTCATTCCGCCTGTAAATCATCGCCAACTCATTCGGACTTAAATCATCGCCAGGATTATGCGTCTGGAAGAACCTCGTTACCTTCTCCGTCAAGGTCTGAACCAACTCTGAGTCCCGAACCCTCTTCGTTATCTTATCAATAACCTCTTTTAATCCAGCCTCACGAGAACTCGCTATCTTGCAATACCCGGAATCCTTATGATCCTTGCAATATTGTGTCTGGAATTCAGGCGTTTGATTCTTCCACCATGCACTCATCTGATGAAGAGGTGTCGCTTCAGACTCTTGATCTTCCTTCACATCCATAATGGATTTAGTCGGAGTATCCGACTCGAAGACCTCATTTATCACCTTACCCTCGTAATCACCCTCGGACGGGTGCGGAGGATTTACCGTCTTTACCTTCGCCTTGATCTTTCCCTGAAGTGTCTCTACCGCTTTCGTGTTCCTCGAACTGTCATCCGTGAACTCCACCTCTTCAGCATCCCCAGCAGCATTCTCAATCCACCTGGCCTTGTCCATCGGGTCACTGGACTGTAAAGCAACCGCTTCCACATCCTTGATGCCCAGACTGTCCAGAAACTTCTTCACGGCCGTCACAGATCCCTTCGGCCTCGCCGTCAGGATCACCACTCGGGTATCTTCCTCATCAACAGCCGCCTTCAAGGAGTCCATGTTCTTCTTGATGACCCTGGGTTTCGTCACATTATTAAAATCGGCGAAGTCAATGTGATCCCCATCTGTCCCCTTGAAATAGGCAAAGGAAGCACTATCCAGGACCGTCTTCTCTCCATCCCCATGCTCTACCGTAACCGAACTCTCTGATGAGACAAGCGTGTCATCAAAATCGTAGACACATAAACGGCGTGTCATCTTACTGACACGCTCTGCAATCCTCGATATTCGTTCGGAAATCTTCACTACTATTTCCTGGGACGAATACCATCTTTCCTCCGACGATCCTCAGCTTCCTCACGCCATTCCTTCTTCTCTTCCTGCGTCGGAGCTGAATCCGGATACTTTGCCATCATATCATTCGCAATCTTGGAAATCCTCGCCTCAATGTCTGTCAATTTCATAAATCATCCCTTTCGTTAAACAATGTCCCTACCTACTTAAGAATGATTTATAAAATTAATCTTCCAGAATCAGAAATCCTTCGGCTCCACACCATCATCCATAGGATCGATGACCAATCCAATCTCAGACCGCTTCATCCCAAAAAGTTGCTTCATCACCCACGGGTACTTGTAATCAATGACTTTTTGGAATTTCTTGGGCAAGTTCTTGATATCCCCTTGAAATGTGTCCTTTATTTCTCCATCAAAATTCGACAGAACGAAGATCTTCTCGGGCGTTGATACCCCGTAATACTTCGCATAATCCGTTCCGGGTAAAAACCCGAATGACCACACCATATGAAAGAAACTCAGGCCTACTAACCCAGCATGATGAGCCATATCCTGTTTCTGATTGTCTCCCGGCACTATAACCTTCGGTAATACTGTTTTCATCTTATCCCTCTCCTATTCTATTGAATCCTCATTCCTTGAACAAAAATACGCCCTGATATCATCTCTCAACTGCCACTTCTTATCAGTCAATTGCCACAATCCCTGACTGTCCCGCTTCAAGTCCTGATCCGGATTGAAATGATGCTTTGTAAGTATCCCTCCCCTGGTCCCATATTGCCGATTCACACGATTCCCGTGCCAATGATGAGTCACCACCCCCTTCACAAATCCCACATTGTTCTTAATGTATTCCTGGGCCATATTCTGCCAATTAAGCAGTTTATTCACATACTCAGAACACCCTTCAGTCTTGATCACCAAATGAGTGTGACCCAATAACCCTGTCGCCATATAATGATCTGCTGCCCCCAAAATGGCATAATCAATCAAACCACCCACCGCATCAACACTCTTCCTCCGTGCCGCCCATGCCCCTCCTGGTGATCCTGGCCAACTCAATTTCCCACCTGCCATCATTGCCCCGTAATACCCAGGCAATACCGGCTTCTTATTCCCAAAAGTCTGATCCTGAACAGTTCCCTTCTTTGACCCAATCGGAGTCCCCTTCCTCCACCCGGCCATAAACCCTGTCCCAGAACTCACAATCTCACTATCATTCGACACATACACAATGTCACTGAACAACTGCACAAAATCGTAATGCTGTAACTGTTGTAACGTCTCCTGTGCCCAGTCAGGCCTCGTGAATGACAAGTCCGCATCAATCCAGGCAATATACTTCGCCTCCGGAGGAAGTCTCTGTATCGCCAGATTAATCAAATTCTCCTTATACCACATCTCATGCGATGTCCTCACCTGAATGTTCCGTGGGTTATTCGCCTCAGTAATCTCAAATTCACGATCTCCGAATGCCAATTCAATCGTCGTCAAAATCACCCCGGAATCCTTCATCCGTTTCTCAAAAGCCCGATACAACTCATATCGCTTCACATACCTTTGAGAATTTACAATAGGGGTTATAACCCACAACTTGTCCGGGAATGGAGTGATCCCCATCTTCGCGTGTGATGGATGAATAATAACCGAAGAATTGTGCCGAATGTCGTTATACATATATCCTCTTAATATCACCCCAATTTAAGGTGTCCCAACTTACAAAAGAAGCACAGCCATCTTGGACAACTGTGCTCTCATCAACAATTTTATGTGTCCAACTCGTTACCGAATCGGCAACCGAAGCGTCTGCCCAACATGAAGCGTCGAGGTTCTTAACCCGTTCGCCTTTTTGAGTGCCGCTACCGTTGTGCCATTCTTTCGAGATATCGTCCAAAGATTGTCGCCACTCTTTACCGTGTAAAAAGCCGGAGATGCTTTGACCATATAGGTTCGCGGTTGCTCTGTCCCCAACATCGGGATCAATGGAGTAATTACCGAAGCCGCCTTCACCAAGTTACTGAGTGAACCAGGGGCAATGTCAACTGTCCCACCGCCTGTCGGCTCAGCAATAGATGACCCACTGTTCGTCGCATTCGGAGCTTCCTGCACCTTCGCGACACTCTTCGATGTTCGATTCTGGATCAACCCCAGATCCGCATCCCCACCCAATAACGCCGGGCGAGAATAAGGACTGTAAAACGCACAGCCGGCCAAAAGGAACGGCACCACCAACACACCTAACAATTTCATCATTTTCATATTTTTTCTCTTTCTTGTCTTCTCTGACAACCTTACTTGTTAGCCGGGATCGTCTTCAAATAACCAGATGTCCCAGTCGCCGTCGGACCATACACCTCAACCGACCCGTTTAAATTTGTAACGAGCGTTGTTGTCGTGGTCGTGCTGTTATCCGTCTTCGTACTCTGATTGCCAGAGTCCTGATTCTTACTGTTGATGTTCGACAAAACATCACCACAACCCGCCGCCATAAATAGTAACCCACATCCTACCAATCCAACTAACACTGTCCTTTTCATATATTTTTCTCCTATCAGGCTTCTTTACCCGAAATTTATATTTCATCCCTGGGATGACTCAACTCCGTATGACATAACCCCACAACAGACTTCACTTCTTCCAAAATCTTCTTCGCCCAATTCAACATCTCTTCAATCTCCGACGCATCATACAACTGCGTTAAAATCGCAAACCGGCAATGATGAATCTCATTTCCCACATTCTGTAATTCATGGATGACAACACCAGCATCAGGTGCCGAAGCCTGCGATACCCTCTCTACCAATCTCTTCATTCTGCCTCGGTCCATATTACCTCCCCTTAAATCATCTTCTTCGCTAATCTCTCCGCTTTCTCAAAGGTGTTCCCTGACTTTCCAATCGCTCCCATCGCCAACTCAATACCCCTCTGTCCTTCCAACATCTTCTCAGCTAAAACCGCCAACAAGTCAATCTGTGCCTTCTTCTGCACCTCAGTCCAACTGTTGAAAACAATCGTCCCCTTCTCAATGTTCTTCCGTAATGAATTTAACTGTTGATATAAAATGTCAGCTTCAATATTTGCCTTGTATAATAATTGATTTGCCGAAAATAGAATCTGCCATACTCCTTTATCAATTCTTCCATCCCAAGTCGAGGCAATCTTATTAGCTATTTTTCTTTCGTCAGTCATAATAACCCCTGTTGCTTTAAAAACATCTTCAACACTTCCACACCTGCCATCTCCCCATTCGAATATGGATGTAACACCCTCGTCCACCCGGTGTAATTCAAATGCCAATTCTCCTCATCTTCCGACACCCATATGAACGACGGCCTATCATACCCCGCCGCCAAATGTGACACAAATGACCTCGGCCCTAAAACAAATGACGCGTTCTGCACAATCTGCATCAAACTCGTAATCCCATCCTGAACCAAATCATACTTCACATTCTTCAATACCCTGGGGGTCGATGCCTTACCAACAATGTGTATCTCCATCCCTGTCAAATCCTGAAACCGATCCACGATCATCTGCAAATATTCCAACGACGGATTCTGGGCGTAAACCGAAAACGGCTGCAAAATCACATACGACTCCATCTTGTCAAAGACCGGCAAATCCAACTTAGGATCATCTCCCTTCCTCAATAACCCCATCGAAGAAAGAAACGTCCCATAATAATTCACATAATCCCCAGGATCTCTCGACCGATGTGCCTCCATCGGAGATATCGTGAAGTTCGACCCCTTTATCCCATATCTCAAATTCTCATCCAAATAGGCCGCAATCACATCCGGCATCGTATCCAAATATACCGGGTTCCCTGTCCTTCGCGTAAACTCCCGGCAAGCACTCATCAAACAAATGTGATCCCCTGCCCCAGCCTTCGTCGATAAATTAACGTAATACGGAATACCTTCACTCATACTGCCATCACCTTTCCCGTGATGAAACCTTAAAACCTGCTATCTTGTCTCTATTATACGCCTCATTCGTCTACTTTGGGTTTACAAAATTCACAGCCGGCCGTCACCGCCGGCCCTATCTCTATCCCACATTCTCTCGCCAATACCGTCTTACACCGATCACAGGCCGTCCCAGCTACCAATATCCCCTCCTGCATCGTCATACCCTTCTTCATGAACCCCATCACCAAATCCTCATGCCACTTCGCAAACTTTACATCCATCTCTTCCAAATCATGCTTGTATTTCGGCTCACCCATCACCGCCACTCCCCACCTCTCCCCACCATCCTCATGCCAGGTCTTATCAAATATTTCCTTCTTCACCCGACTTATTGGCAAAACCCACGGATCTGACACAATGTAATACCCACCCTCATTCCCAATAAGCGTCATATAATGCCAGTCACGAGGATACGTTACAGCACAAACTATCACCGGATGCCCTAAATCCAAGTGCCTGTCTATATCCTCCAGGGTCAAAACATTCTCGAATCCTAAATTAAATTTCTTCAGTCCAGCCTCAATCCCGGCATTGTCTGTCCCCTCTACTGTCGTCCCAATCGCATCAAAGACAGTCTGCTCATTTACCTTCCGCTCATTGTCAAACCCGTAATAGTTCACCACCGTCAAAAATGCCGTCGCCCCACAATCATAATCAAAACTCTGCGTCCGATGAGGATAAAATTCAATCCGACTCGCCGTCTTAAGTCCTCCCTCATACCTCCTTAAATCCTTCTTCCATTCCTTACGATGCCCACGATCATACTTCGTCCGATCCTTCTCCACCCGCGTCCGAGGGTCCATCTGTAATGTCTTCCGAATCTTTATCGGCTCCCCTGCTTGTTTAATATCATCCATCTTCCACTACCCCTAAATAAGTCTCTCCAGAATACCGATGTCAACTCCACCACTTGCCAGAAACGAGTCATGGCAAAGGCACTTAAGTCGCCTGTCGTATACCCCAGAGAGAAATTCTACAAAAATTTCTTCAGTTTCTTACAGATCATTAAAATCTTCAAAAATTTCTTCAGTTTCTTACCGAACCCATAAATCGATTGAAATGTCCCTAATCTTACTCCCGACCATCATCCCGTCTCATATCATCTCTCATCTCTTGAAGATATTCTGCCCGATCCACCTCATTATTAGGTGCCGGATACCAATCCGCCGCATTGTTATCCACATGCTTCATAATCTTCTGCAAATTGTCATGGCTCATGCTGAACTCAACCCTGATCGCCTCACCTATCAATTGCAACTTCATCGCAATGTCACTTCTCGCACTCCCAGCCCCAGGTAACTCAACATCAAGATCTTCCAACTCCCACTTGTTCCCAACAATCACCTCAGTAATCGCCCTTCGAAAATCAGGCAAAGCTATGTCCTCAAAATTGTCATATTGCCCAGGCTCCTTGTCGTTTTTCTCCGTCACCTTATTGATAATATCGTCCTCGGATATCGTCGCGATCCCAGGCTTAAACGAAACCTTCTCATCATAGGCCTCAAATTCAGCATCCTCTTCCGGATTAATCTGCGTAGCCGGCCGATGTCTCCCATTCCACCCATATTCAAAATCAACGGAAACTTTAACCGATAACTCCCCAACAATATCCTGCATCACTTCCTCAACCACCTTCACCAATCTCCGGTGATCCCCCGTGGTTATCATCGATACCTTCATCTGTGACCCGACCACCATCCCACTCGCTATCTGTTCTTCACGATTCATTTTAACCCCACTTCCATCATCGCCTCTTCCACATCATCCCATACCACCGGTGCCGCCAATTGCCCCCACTGCACCTTCACATTCGCAAATACCTTCACCCGTCCATCTTCCGACACCACCTCCGCCTCACCTAAATCCATCGTCGAAATATTCAACGGCAACCCTTCCTTCACCAACCCAGCCAACCCAACATTCACCTGCCCAACCAACTCCTTCATCATCTTTCCCAAATCAGTCCACTTGATATACCGATTCCCCACATCCCCAATAATCTGCACGAATATCCCTATCCCATCCACATGCCGTATCTCCCAACTCCACTTCACCCCACCCGTCATCGACTTCGCTACCCGCTCCACTATCTTTGATTCATTCATAATTAACTCCCTTACAATGTATCGTATTCTTCAACCGATACCGGACGATCAAACTCAACCACAACTCCCATTACCCCATCCACAGGCGTAATCCCCATATTCCTCAATCGAGCCTTGATCCCTATCTTCTTAGCCCACCTCTCTACCCTCAGCCATTCACTGTTTATCTTCGACTCACCTACCGAAATCTCTTGCCGAAATGTATCCAAATTGTTCGGACGAACACTAATCAAATAGTTGATCACCACATATTTGAAAAACTTCTCAAGAATTACTTCACTCCCAACAATCGACCGGGCAATCTTATTGCTTATCATTTTCTCGTTCATCACGATTTCCCTTTCGTTGCCAACCACCGATTCAATTCTCCAAGATTCCCCGTCATCCTCACCTTCAATGCCTGAAAATCCTTCAACACTTCCCCAACAACCGACGGCAACCCATAAACCCCATTCATCTCCCGATATAACTTGTCATGACCCTCCTGAGCCAGCTCAAGTGCCTCCCCGACCAAATCTAAACAACCCATCGTCACTTCCCAATTAGGATCATGGGCAATCCTCTCCGCTATCCTCGCTTCCCTGTTCATAATTTTCTCTCAACCTTGCGAAGTTTGTCTGAACATTCATCTAAAGCATCCAATACAAATCCGTAATACTGTTCATATGAAAATCCAGCCTTCCCAGAACTAATCGCTTCCTTCTCCTGCTCAATCCATCCCTTTACCACTGCCGCCATCTGCTCAATATCTCCCCTCATCCCTCTTACCCCTACCCAACCACTCATCACCATCCGGGTCGCTATCCGCTCCTCCCGGCTCCCACAGGTCATTGACTTCGCTATCACTTCAACTATCCGCTCAGTCTTCCGATCCAAAATTACCTGATTCCCTTCACAATCAGTCTGCGTCTCAACCTCATGCGTGTTCTCAACCTGCTTGCTCATACCCGTCCCTCCAACCCCTTGAACTTTATGGATAATCCCTTCGCATCTCGACCAAAATCCTGACACCTCTCCAAATGCCTGTGACCCTCATCCTGCTCCCGCCTTATCTCTGTCTCCGCATCATTCAACAATTTCATCACTTCCGATAATAACCCGTCCAACTCACGAATCAATACCGGATCATCCAAATTCATCTGCTCCTGACGAACATTCTTTACCTGCTTCTCTACCAACCCTATGTCTCCCAAATCCCCGTGTCCCGCCTCATCCGCCATCTCTACCAATCGCTTCACTATCGACGACAATGTCTCTTCCCAATTCTCCTGATCCACTTCCGTCATCCCTGTCACTAAGTTGTCTTGTCGTGTCGTCATAGTCACCATCGTCTCCCTACTCTTGAATAAAATATCAAATAATAAATCCACTTCCTGCAATGAACGCCTCCGGCTAAATTATGACTATCTCTCCCTTATTATATTATTACCGTCCCAAAATCGAACGCCCATATTTCAAATAATTGGACATAAGCCTCACAACCGCTGTCTTTTACAAGTATCTTGCAAAATTCTTCCTTACGCCTCTGAATCCCACATTTTACGCATTTAAATTCTGTGGTGTATAATGGGCAATGACAGACACCGGAAAGATTTATAAAAGCCTTGACCACCGAATACGGTCCTCGTTGAATTATTCCAAGTGGGTTGCCCGGAACAAGGGGCTTTTTTGCATTAAGTGTGGCTCGAAGGATAATCTCGAATGTCATCACATGATAGAACTTTATCATATCATCATAGGAATTTGGAAGTTTTACGGAAACGAGGAAGAAGTCTTTCAACACATTGATATGCTTCACAGTCAAGACATGATTGAAGGGGTTACAGTCTGTCTGACCTGTCACCAACAAAGACATCCTGGTCGTAGCCTGACCACCTCTGAATATAAGGTCAATACCGAAACCTGGTGTGCGATCCCCAGAATGCTCAAGGTCGATCCCAACAGCTCCAAGATTGCCCGGACTGGCTCCATCAGCCTTGTCACCTATCAGATTATATTCGGCATTGGCTGGCATCTCATGAACGGAAACATTGAGGAAAGAATGTTGACCATTAACCGCCGGAACTTTGCCCGACTCATTGGGAAAGTGCCTGGAACCTCGTTCAATAAGTCTTTTGAGACTTCCCTGCAACAACTTGACTATGTTGGAATTGTTTGTGGCTATCACATTACCGGTAATATCGTCGAACTTCATATTTGTCCTGAATACCTGAAAATGCTTGAGGAAAACCCCTGGTTCGTTCCCCTGAGCGAGATTAACACGAATTCGATGGTCGTCTTGTGTCTAAGACTTTGGCTTGGTATGCAGTCCGGTAGACATAATTACTACATTGGCCTCGAAAAACTGATGGGTCATATCGGAATCACCAACACAGAGAAATTCAAAGCTGTTAAAACGATCAAGAAGGCTTTGAAACAAATCTCCTGGGCTAAAATGGAAAAAGGCGAAGAATCACTTCATTTCACTCTCAGTAGTAAACGACCGACACCGATCAGACCCTTGAGGACGATTCTGACCGATGTCTTACAACTAGCAAAATGATTACAATCGGACTAAATGTCCTAGGTCCTTCATCTTCGATAATGCTTTGACCGAGGTGTCTCCCCAGGCTACCAGCATTGATCCACACCCAGCCCCAGCTCCCCCAGTCTCTCCACTGCCATCTACGAAGGCCACACGCCCCTGTAGGAAGAGAATGGCATCAGCCTTGCATACGAAGTCGTGATACCACTTACAATCAGTCCTGGCGAACAACAAGGCCACCCCATTACGATGTCCATGCATCTTCCTCAACCATGCTGTTGTCATCTTCCCGTATGGAGGATTCAACCAGACCACCCCGTCCCACTTCTGCAATAGTCCGTTGTCCTTGATAGTGAATGTCTTAGAAGCCGGAATCCAAGATATTTTCTTCTCAGGTTGACAAGGATCAAGGTCGAAATTGAGTCCGAGTCTCTCAAAGATCCAGGACGGAGTATACCATTCAATTGTTATTGCATTCTGACTATCATGCGTAAAACCTGTTTTCTTTGCCATATTTACTCCAAGAATCTATCGTGACAAAGCTCTTTGAATCTCTTTGTCCATCTTCCTCTGTTCCAAACCATCTTTTTTCCTTGCTTTGTCTAATTCCTTACTGACCTCGGAAACCTCGACCTTGTATGTTCTGCCATTTGCCAGTGTCACATGCTGAGTTTCACTTACAACACCCTGACCCATTAATCCCGCCAGAAGCCGAGCATACTTCTCGCTTTTCTCATAATCTTCCTTGGTCATTTTTTACTCCGCCGAAATATTGTCGCCAGCCCATGATTCTTTAACGTTATACCGGGGACGCTCCTTGCGAACCGTCTTCACCACTTCCTCCTGGAATTTGGGAGTGTCTGCCGTCAATGGATTCACCAACGCTTCAGCAAGATAGGCCAAAACCGAAGCATCTGCCTGATTGTCATCCTTGGCATCCAAACCCCAGCGTTTGTAGACCTCCCTCAGAATCATGCTTTTCTCGCCACTTCCCTTGCCCGTGACGAACTTTTTAAGCTGACTTGGGGCAATGATGACGAAAGGCAGTCCCTTCTCGTGTAGAGCCAACCTGAGTGTCGTCCCGAGCATCGCCAACTTGATAGCCGAACCGATCTGCATCTTGTTCGACGGGGTGAAGAAATCCTCAACACAAATCATCTTCACATCTGCCGGGATCTTCCTCAACAGAGTGTCCCGGATATGTGTCAACCGGTCCAAATCGTTCTTAAAGTTCTTTGGCTCAGTCTTGACTGTCTCGATTGTGATCGATTTCCCATTCTTCCGACAGAACCCTGTGCTTGTCAAAGACAGATCAAGTCCCACGAAAGTAGGCTCCATAGCCTGTTCTGCATCATCAACATCATGCTCAGTCATCATATCTTTCCCTCATTTCATCCATACACATAAACATTCGGAGCCGGCCCTCTCACATACTTCACCGGCTTCATCTTCTTGAGAGTCCTTTTCAACTGAAATCCCTCCCCTATCGGTCCAAAACTACCAAGTTTGGCCATTGAATCCTGATAGGCCTTCACATCTTTTACCATCTGCTTGTGAAACTGCATCCTCATTTTTTTCAACTTAACATTCGGACATTCTTTAGGACACACTTTAAGCTTTACGTCTTTCATCTTTTCATCATCCTTTGCAAACGCTGTCTGGCATTCCCATTTTTCACCGGACATTGTTTATCATATGGACACCATGGACACAACCCCGAAGGTCTGCCTTCCGGGTCCTTACAAGCCTTGATCTCCGCTACCTTATCCGCAATCAGTTTGGTATCCCTGACAGCATCTTCAGCCGTCAATACTACCCGTTGCACCATATGTCTCAATACCCAGAATGATACTGTGGCGTTCCCAGTAATCTCCGGTCTGATTATCCTGGCTCCGATATTATAAATCTTGGCCTGCCAGTTATGTTCCAACTCCTCATCACTGAAAGCATTCTTCTGTGTCTTCAAGTCGATAATATCGGCATCAGGAGCCATCACATCAAGACGGTCAATGAACCCCGTCACATGGGTATCATCCGGGAGAGGGAAGTCAATAGGGACCTCACAGCCCACTGTCCTGTTGATATTCCTGAAGTAGCCCCATCTCACCGCATTCCCGACCAACTCATCAATCAATGGGTGAAGCCCATACTCGACCTTCAGTTTGGCAACAATCTCTGCTTTCCAGGTCATCGGGTCATTCCTGGATAGGTCTGACCCCTTTTGAATCCTGTTTTTCGTGGAATGCTCCATCATCTCATGAACGGCAGAACCCATCACGGTATTCGGATGGGGAGGCGGCTTCGGCAGATCCATCTCATAAGTCGCTGAGTATTTAAGAGGACATTGATCGTGGGTTTTTAATCCGGACGATGATATGTGGTCAACTTTCATTTACCATTATACATCCATAAATACATCCATAAACATCCAATCACTTTTTTCACCAGTCTCTCACCAAGTCTCTTGCTGAACCTGGGTCTTTTCACATAATCCTTCTCATCCCAGGTTGAAATAGTTCCCGGAGGTGAGTCTGGCGTTCCCGGAAGATCTCCCGGAAGATCTTTCTTCCGTGGTGGCAACACCAGATGATAGATATTTGCCGCCCAACCTGTTTCGTTACTGAATCCCCAACTAATGTCCCTGTCCCTGTTCGTGTCGTGTGGCAAGACCCGAGAACGTTGGTGAAGAATACCATCAAGATTCAATTTATGGAACGACCAAATCACCTTACTGACTTCGACATTCAAATCCTTGGCCACATCTTCAGCCCTGAACGCAAGATACCCCCGACAATCTGTCTCCTCAGCGTGTTTCTTCATCTTCAGGGCTAATTCCCTAACCATCTCCAAAACGTCCTCCTTGGGACGATTCCTTGGTTTTGGGAAATGAATCAGGCGGGGAACCTTTTTCTTAGCCCCCGCCCGATATGTTGTCGCGAACTGTTTCATCAACCCAGAATGCCGTCAGAATCCACACCATCCCGGACTTCCACAAAAGGCTTTACCTTCTGTGCCGGCTTAGCCTTCGGAACGACCGGGGCATCAACAGTCTGACTTACAGGCTTTTGAACTGTCCCCTGTTTCAATCCCAGGATAATCTCTGCATTGGACAAGGCGGTTTCAGCCTCAGTCTTCAGTTGACTGATGAATTCCGGCAAGTCTCCGATGGTGCAATCGAAATCAGTCTTACACTTGGTTTCCAGATCCTTGAGTTGGTTCTGGAGTGCTCCGAGTTCCCCCGTTATCCGGCTTTTTTCCCGTGCCAGGCTTTCTGCCAGTTCCCTTGCCTTTTGAATCCGGCTCATTGTCCCCGCCAAGTCCGATCCCGCCCCCGTCTCGTTTTGCAATGACATTCTTTTCCTCTTCCTTTTTCGGATAATCTCCGAACATTGTTCCCGCCAACATATTACTCAAAAACTTGCTCGACACACTGCGAAGTTCTCCCTTTGATCCCATCGCACAATCCTCACACCTCATAGGACACGGTCCCATCAATACTTCCACGTCTGCTCGGGAGAATCCGTCTCCCGCCTTGACATATTGTACTCCAGGACATCCCCATCTTTTGTTATCACAATACAAAACCATAAAAGAAGTGAATTCGAAAGGCTCGAAGTCTGTCGGCGAGAATCCACAGATCTTTGTCTTAACAATCCGGGTAATCTTCTGATCCTTGCCCTTGACAAGAATCATTGTCGGCCGCTCATCAATCAGTGTCCCCTCGATTATTCCCAACACCTCAACTGCTACCTTGACCGTGTGTCCAATAAACTCCCTCATTTGCCTCTTACTCCCGTGACTTCGATTTTAATGATGTGAGACTTCTTATGTTGATCATAAGCAATCATGACTATCCCCACCAATACGAAACTGACAATACTCACCCAAATCAAATCCCGAATGAAATGGTTCATTTCCATCCTCCCCCATTGTTGCTATCAACGTCTGGTTGATCCCGATCTAATCTGGCCAGCATATCCTTGGCCTCTTGCAATTTGATTTCAGCCGATCGCCTCAAATGTCGAACCTCATCCCGCCGACGCTTTTCTTCGGCCGTTGCCTTACGATTCATAGACTTTTGAACCCGATTCAACTCGTTTAGTGCCACCACCTCTGTCACCCTCAATTCGACCAAATCCGGGATTCCACCCTTCAGTTCGTGATTCGCATACCAAGTCACCTGACTCCGTGCCGGCCCAGGCTTTGAATAAAGCCTGGCATCTTTCAGATCTGCTACCCACGACAACCCGGCACGATTGGCCTTGGCCATATACTTACCGTGGCGATTCCTCACCGCATACAATGTCAAATGAACTGTCATTTTTTGAATTCCTTTGTAAAAGTGTCAATACATGCATCCACCAATTTATGAGCTTCCTTACGTTTATCTTCCAGAGTCTTGCCTTTCACAAAAGCAATCGGAAGCATTAACACATTACTCCCTGGATATTTCTTCTTCGTTGAAACCCACCCTGGACTCGGACTGTGAACTGTATTTGATTTCGTAACACCCATTGCCATAATTACTGTACTCATAAACGTCCTCCCACTATTGTAAAGATTCTACTGAAAGTGTCTAAATCCCCTGTCTCCGGATCAATAGCCGATCCAATCCCCTCGAAAAGAATCTGGCAATTTGTCTCCACATCTGGACTCCAAGGATACGGATCATCACCACCGTCCTCGAACGCAATCCAAGTTTTCCCATTGTACCGATATACCAAACCGATCAACCCTTTCTTTACCCGTCTGGTGGTATTATCTGAAACTAAGTGGTCAGAAGTAATCTTGAAATTCTGAATCACCCGGACAACCTTTAGGTTCCCTTGTTTCGCTTGACTCATGCCAAACACTCCTTCGATACCGGCCTCAATGATAATGGACAAGTCGTAACCGATGCCAACAACTCATCCCTATTCTTCTCTGCTACTTGAACTGACAATGTGTAATCAAGAATCTTTGAATTCACATCATCAATCCCTGCCATAACACCTTCCGCCAAAGTCAATAACCCCTGAGCATCCGTCAACAGACTCAAAGCCGATGATGCCTTCTGGACCAGGTCCACAGAATCGAGAGCCTTTTCAATGACTTTATCCCTATCTGACTTCTCGTTTACATTCAGACGAACTGCATCCCATTTCCCCAGAACTTCCATCATCTTTCCCCTCAACTGATTCTTAATTTCAGCCTCATTGAGAAGACATGCCGCCGCTTGCCCATCCGGGATCTTCACCAGAGAGTCTTTCAAGACAACAATCTTTGCCGTCGCTGTTGCCCCAGCCGTATGAAGATTCCAGGCTTCTTCTGTCAATTTGACTCCAGTATCCACCAACGTCAATGTCCCGAGAGCAAATGATGTGTCCGGAATAGCCATCAATTTCTTTTCCAAGTCCTTAATACCAGAAGAAACTGCCACACCAGACTGATGCAATGTTGAAGCTGAAGATGCCTTGCTTCCGGCCGCGTCCGCTCGTGTGACCTCCTTCATTGCCTGAACTGTGTCAGGAATAGCCGCCAGCCCTCGTTCCAACAACAAAATCCCCTGTCTGACACTCGATGCCTCAGACACTATCGTATCCCCGTGGTCTACAAGTCCCAACATCGTGTCACGATCCTTCAGATCGGTCTCAGCCTTCCCCAGGACTCCTTCTTCGAGATTTAAGACTGTCTCGGGATGAAGTTGAAGCCTGACTGCCTCCATCGTCTTCTCCGTCTCCTTAATCTCTCTGCCAAAACGATGATGATCCAAACTCACATCCTTGATCAATCCCTCAATCCCGGATAATCCTGAAATCTCATCCACAATCTGTGCTCTCATCGAGCCGGAAGCATCCTTGTCCCCGATTCCCTTCAGCATAAAGTGGGATTCCAACTGGTCCATGATGTTGACCGGGACACTGACATCTCCCAGAGTAACGATCTTCAGACCAATGATTTCTTCCGCATCCGGGACGATATTCTTTCCGACCTTGTCGAAGTATTGAGTCTGCTGCCCGACCTTCGTGACTTCCCAGAGATTGTTCTTCTCTCCTCGTGTCACCTTGACTGATCCACGCTCTGTTTCAACCAGAACGGTACACTTTGTGGCACCGACCCTGACAGACCTTGGATCAAATTCGTTGTAAGCCGCTAATTTTAAAGCCCTTACTATCGAAGTTTTACCAGAATTTGATTCACCACATAACAGGTTCAATCCTGGAGAAATATTGTCCAGCACCGTATGTTCGTGACTCTCAAAGTTCCAAAGTTCAATGCGTTTAATCATAAGAAGAATGCTCCCGGAGACATTATACGCCGCCGGGAGCACCTGGTGATCTCAAGTTATAAGATTCTGCCAACCCCGATTTGATATCGAGCACCAATCTTGAACTCACGATCCTTTGTGGACGGATTTCTCGCCATGTTGTATCCGAACACAGCCCTCTGGAAGTAAGAACTCTGGATTCTCTGCGTCCCTCCCGCTTCAGGTTTATCCTCAATAATCCGCCGGTGTAACTCGTGAAGTCCCTTGAAGCCATCGAGTAACTTCCCGTCATGAGTGAATTCCCCATTGAGGTACTTCATCCATACGCGTAAAACATCGTCCGTTGGTTCTTTATGAAACTTAGCCAGACGATAACTCAAGATGATCCCTGTTGATACCCCCGCATTCAGAAGCCTTTTTTGCGTCTTACTACTGATCGAGAAATTATCCCCGAACCATTCCAGAACATCCTTGTGTTCCGTTGTCGTAGCGTTGATGTTGTCATAGTTCACAATCGAACCCCAAGGAAATTTCGGATCGCATTCATCCAATCTTCCAAGGTCTAATTCAGGACAACCAGCAAGAATATTCACATTCGCCGTATTCACCTTCCGAATGTGTCCCATCTTCACGTTTTTGGAGAGAGTCGGCTTACCATAATGACTCATTGATGTCCCTATGACATCCGTGGTCGTGCGAATCTGTGCTCTGGTGTCAATCAACGTTCCCCACTTGCTCTGCGTCTCCGCCTTGTCAGCGATACGAACCAGAATTGTAAGCCGGATATTCTTTACCCCGGACTGAAGTGCCAACAGAGCCGCCTCTGTTCGATTGCTTCCATCTTGAATATAAATATGATCAGGACTTCCCCTCAGAACTGATACCTCGACAACGATGGAGTTCATCATCGGGTATGATCCCGTCATCTCATTCTTATAATCTTCAACCTTTTCCGGATTCTGTTGTCGTTGAAGGTGCTTGACACGAGCAGCACTCGTCATCTTCCCCATACACAACAACAATTTTTCTGTGGCTATCGTGCTGATCGTCTCAACATGAGCCATTGGGACATTCCATTCTTGATGCCTTATTACTGTAGCATCAGCCGGAAGGTCCTTGATATATCTCGACACGTTTCTCTTCTTACTCATACTGCCTGTTTATCTTTCTTTTTTTCTTTTGTCCATTTCGGACTGCCTATGTTACCTGCCAATCAATCGACCGGCTTCTTAACTATATGCTCTGCAACACAAAAATTGCAGAAATTTTTTCACTTTTTCAAATACTTGATTGGATACCATTCGTGACAAGACAAAACTTGCCAACAATGCTCCTCAATCGGACATCCCGGACCTTGTAAGCCAAGTCCAAGGCTTCCTGACTGAGCTTCATCCCCTTCAACTGCTCAACCTCCGTATCAAACAACTTCGTCTCCTGTTGAATCTCTGCCAGGATATCCACCAAAGACTTCCCTGCACCGGGAGCATTCGCCCCACCCATCGTCACCATCAGCACACTCCCCATACTCTTCTGGTGTGCTTCCCAAGCCTTCTGACTCTCCTCAGACTTGACCTGACGAGCTTTGGCTTCCTGATTGAACTCCTCGACACTGACCCCTTCCAAACCTTCCGGCTTCACGAACCGGCCATTGGAAGGACAGATATGTCCCTCGATATCTGCCAGAATCTTGTCCTGATCCCAGTTTGCATCCCGGAAATCTTCCACTCCAAACCGCTCCTTGGCGTTCTTGGAATCAACGGCCTCTTCATCTTCATCATCATTCCCGTAGGCCTTCTTGTTCTTCGTATTCCAAGTATTCCCGTCTGTCGGGATATACCCGCGAAGTTTTGTCCCGTCATAGTAGAGAATATAGACCAAGGGAGACTCCCAGTCGCCCCCTGCTTGAATCCCCAGGAAAGTCAGACCATTGGCAAGGGTATGGAACCCGATGACCTTCTTGCCGTCCTCATCCACTTCCTTCGCCTCCCATTCCATGTTCTCCTCATCGAACTCGACCTTCTTCAGATCTTCTTCAATCCGTTTTGTGATGTTACCGGAACGAAAACCATTCTTCTTGAGAAACTCAATCCCGTTCTTGCAATCCGCCGGAGAAACCTCTCCATTGAAATACTCACTCTTGGAGAACTCCAAGGCGATCAAACTTGCCAACTCTGAAACCGAAACCGATCCGGTAAACGACCTACTCATACTTTCTCCTTCATATCTGCCCGCCATAAATGGGGGTATTGTTTCTTCATCTTACCCAAATACTCCGAAATCTCCAACATCGTCAATGTCACGGGATGAATCATTTTTCCCAATACCGTGATAAATAACGGAACATTCCCCACCCTGAAAGCCAACATCATCTCATCGTCCCAGTCATCCGGCTCTACTCCATCCAGAACAGATTTAGCCTTCACATGAATCTGCTTCTTTGCCGCCTGTGCCTTAATCCTTTGGAATCCGGCAGCCATCTTTTCCAAATCTGAACCTTCCCAGGGAGATTTAGGTTTGGCAATTCTCGGGTCCTCTCCGACTGCCGGCACAATCCCTGGCACAATACCAGGTTTTGGCAGAAATCGAACCCATTCCTTACCTTCCCGAAACGGAGCCACAGAAGGTGTAAACTCACCGTTATACATCCATTTCTCAATTTCCTCGACCGCCAAAGCAATACAACACGCCAGGATATTCGCTTCCTGATCGTTTATGTTGTCCGTCAATTCGGCCATCTGAACATTCAGCCGATCGCGAGTCTTTACGGCAAGATCACTTGGTGGCATAACTCACCTCCTTGACCATAAACAACACCGCAAAGTCAGCCATCTGTTTCAACGCCTCACCCCTCATAGACTGAGGCATCGAAGCATACGAGTTAGCCAAGGTAGAGAACTCCACAGACTGAGCCAAGGCATCCTGAACCTTCATCAGAGCATCAGAGTCCTGACTGATATCCTTCGCCCACTGCAATATCTCCCGGTCTTCTTGTGCGTTCACAGGTCTGCCTTTAATTTCATATCTCTGACTGCCTTCGCTTTTGCCTCTATCGCCCGTTCCGTCAATTCGACTTCCTTAATCCTATGAGTGAAACAATCCCGAGGTGTCCCGAACTTGTCAAACACCTTGATAATGTTCTCATCTTTCGTCTGATATCCGAGATACTCTATCCCTGCGTCATAATACTCTTCCAGTCCAGCCACATCCCCAAAAACCACATAACGCTCAACTTGAGCCTCTCGAAGAATCATCACCATCTCTTCCGGGGAAACTTGCATTTCCGGGGGAACTTCCAGAAATCGCATGACACAATTCGGCAACTTCTCAAGGTCAACTGGAACCCATCCTCGTCTTTGCATCTTGATCTTGATCACTGCACGAACTTTCTTCTCTGCCTCACATTGAGTCTCGAACGTGAAGTCCCTGCCAGTGGTCAACAAGTGACCATCCAAAGAAACCTTTTTCGTCACAACTCCAAAGTCTCCTGTGTATTCCCGAGGAATAAGAAACAGTTTATCAGAACCGATGATTTTCCTCACCGAAGCGAGATAATATACCTTATCAACAGTATCGTATAATGTGATATTCATAATCTCTCATTGCGGAATTACACCCCGGATACGGAAACTATTCCTGTTCTTTGATCGTCAGAGAACGAATCCAAAGTTCTGACATACAGGTCTTCCCGTTCTTGAGAGAGGCAACATCTGAGTACCAGACATATACTTTTGCCTTAATACTTACCTGAATGGTCTTGATGTCCTTGGTGTCTTCACTCGACATTACGAATCTGTTGATTTCCATATCGGTCGAGGTCCCCTGGAGATTCCCTCCCGTCTTTTCCCTCGATACCTCTTTGGAAAATACCGATTCACCTCGCTTGTTAAACGCCTTCACTGAAAAAGACTCTGTAGCATCACCAAGATCAGCCTTGAAGTTGTATCCCAATATCGCCTCAACCACGAGTTCCTTGCCCTGTTCGGATACCGGGACATTGAAAATCTTCTTGGTTTCCAACGCACCATTGGCATTTTTCATACGAACCCTCAATGCCGACGGAGAACGCATATCCCCAGCCGTCTTGTCGATCCCGAACAGTCCACCTTTGGGTATCGGACCACATTTGACCCACCCATCGCTGCTCCGCTCATACTTCTCGCAAATGTTCCAGGCATTTGTGTTCTCGCCAAATGCGAATCCGGAAACCAACATTCCAATAACCAGCCACAATATCGTCTTCATATTCATTTTCCTTTATGCTAACCCTAACTGACCCTGAACCACCACCGGAGCCTCCGGGATCTTGAAAATTCCCTTCGGTCCCTTTGCATGCTTACCACCAAAAAACGTCTTCAAGACCGTCCACAAAGCATCCTTGCTTGTTACCGGCACCACATTCTTACCGTTTTCCCACCGACGCCCTGGAACATTCCTCCAAGCCTTCACAAAAGCCTTTGAATCTTTCCGGCGATATGGTGTCACCACCACATACACATTACCATTCTGAGCAATCTCTATCTCGGCCTGACGTTCGGCATTCCTGAATCGACGACGCATCTTACCAGCCAAGACCACGAAACCAAGTTCCTCAACCTTCTTAGCCGCCTCCAGAACTTCACTGATCCGACCAATCCCGGCTGCCAAAGCCGCCTGATGCACGATCTTATTCACTTCCCTGCGATTAACAGCGTTAAATACCCCGTCGCTTTCCTTCCGACATTCTGGACCCATTCCCCATTCCACGGAAATCGCGTCAACCAGAGGCCGACCACAGCAAACACAATTACTACTTAACATCCGACAAGCCGGGGAATTTTCATAGTTACTTGTTTTCATACTACTACATTGCAGAAATCACCCTTTAATACGGAAACTTGTTTCCCTTTTTCAAATTTTCTCTCGCCCATAATGGTCTCAAATTTGACAAATCCCAACACCTTTTGAATCCATCATCTTCACACTTCTCAAAACAGAAGGAAGAAACCGGCAAGATATGATCTATATGCCAAATTCTACCATAGTTTTTCCATGTCATCGCTGGAAGAAACTGCTTCTCAAGATGCTTCATTAACTGATCGACTGAGTACCCGACCATTATTTTCCAAGATACGCCTCCCTTACCATTCTTTAATCCTCTACGAACAGACCTTGAAAAACCGTTTGAAACACGATACCGGGAATCTTTCCTCCGTTTCATTCGATAATATTTTGCTCTTAACTTCTTACTACCATCTTTTGATCTCCACCGTTTTGCCGACATCTTTATTCTCGGATCTTTTCGAGTTTTCTCTTTGAACTCCTCCGAACTCCGTAGATCTTCAAAGTATTTCTTATAGTAGGCCGAGCCCTCCGGTGTTCTTCTCCATTTACGAGCAAAATCCGCCGACTTTCTTCTTCCTTCTACCGTCTTATCTCTTAAAGACTTCAACTCTAACTCACACAAATGACATTCCGTCCTTCGATACTTTCCATTCAATCGAAATTCAGACTCGTCTTTTATTTTTTGACACAAACGACAAATTCGAGTATTCATACAACTCCTTTTGGCAACATATTGTATGATACATGAAAATATGTCAATCGGAAGTTAAAATTTCACCTTCTTATACCACTTCAACGCAAAGAAGTGGTCGTCAATCGTGAGTGGTTTCGGACACTTCTCTAAAGGGATTCCGAACAATCCGATTCCTCTGATAGAACTGCATGGATGACCACCAGTTTTATATCCAAGTTCACAATACAAATGTTTACCAGACATGCACCGAGAACATGACTTCTTCTGAGTATTCATGTTCATCACAGTTTTCATACATATCCCTCAATTATCTTGTCACATTCCTCTGCCGTCCCGGAGGTCTCCAACTCAAATACCCCTCCTATAGCGATACTAAGTGAATATACCCCTGGTTTCCCGAGACGAGCAAAACTCTTCACCCTCCGATGAGCGAACAAAGTCCCGTTCTTTATGTTTTTCCAGGCAACCATCCCATTTCCACCAGCGTTATGATTCCAACGAATCGGTCCCAATTTCAATTCCTGAACATCAAACACGGTATTGCGAAGATCAAGAATCCCCGTATACTGAGAGTCCTCAACAACCTTCTTCATCTCTTCCCGGTGTTCCTTCTGCCCATCCAACCACTTCTGGTGTTTCTCACAAGCCTCGATACTGTCAAAACCGAGTGCCTGTGCTTCTTCAAGTGTTGCCTTTTTCATAGATAAGCCTTCAATTCTGTCATATTCATGCTGCCACCGGCTTTTTCATCGCTTCCAACCACGCCTGATCCTTGTCCCGTGCCAAATAGTGAATACCCGACCCGAGAAGCACCGGATTCCCAATGGAACTCGTGTTGAACAACTGACCCGCCTGTTTCTGCATCCGATTGGCATCATCCAGGATCAAAGCCGCCATCTGAGGAGGACAATCCTTCTCAATGTCCAGTTTGAGACTGGCATAGTTGAAATAACCGAGTTTCTTATAGTCCCCGTGTTCCTCCACGCCCTTGTCGGAGTAAGAC
>Ga0118677_10001446_pt1 | contig 50391 bp, 50 predicted proteins | sample AliMusrvi5mmetaG_FD_86154 | JGI IMG/M metagenome (GOLD analysis project Ga0118677, IMG submission 86154) | reverse complement strand
AAGTTTTATTTATTTTTAATAAGCTCAACTTCCCATTCAACATCAACATCAATTTTATCTTTAACTATCTTTTGTATTTTTTTTGCAAAATCTGAAACTTCCATCTCAGTCGCTCCGCCATAGTTCACTAAAACAATCGGCTGTTTTTCATAAAGACCAACATTCCCCTCCCGATAACCATTAAGATGGCAGATATTATCCAAAACCCAAGCCAAAGGAACTTTGGCTTTATCACTGCTTTCAAAAAAACCTGGCATTAATGGATATTTTCCTTTTAATTCATCGTATTTATCTTTATCAACTATCAGGTTTTTAAAAAATGATCCGGCCAACCCATAACTACCCAGATCAGGTAATTTATTTTTTCTTATATCAAGTACAGCCTCCCTCACTTCGTTTAGGTTTGGTTTTGAAATATTCTTTCCTAAAAAATAAATCTGCAAATCTTTATAGCCGATATTTACTTCCCCATTACTTTTGAGCAAGAATGAAACTTCCGTAATAATATATCTCTTATTTTCTTTACTCTTAAAAAAAGAATCGCGATAAGAAAAATCACAATCATAATTATTGAATATTTTTTCTTCCATCGTTTCAGTATCTAAAGCCTTGACTGAACACAAAACATTCATAATCTCCTGTCCGTAAGCTCCGATGTTTTGGACAGCGGTAGCACCAACTGTTCCTGGAACACCGGATAAATTCTCTAATCCATATAAATTTTTTGAAACAGTATATTCCACTGCTTCATCCCAAAGTTCGCCTGCTCCAAAAATAACAATTGAACTAGTTGATGACATTTCCACATGAGCCTTATTTTTTATTTCATTTTTAATTACTAAACCATCAAAACCTTGGTCATTTACTAATATGTTTGAACCGCCACCAAGAACAAAAAAAGGTAAGTTCCTTTCTTTTGCAAAAAATACGGTTTCTTTTAATTCATTCATATTTTTTACTGCAGCAAAATATCGCGCCAAACCGCCAATCTTAAATGTTGTCAGATCTTTTAGAGAAATTTTTTCTTGGATAAGCATAGTATTTACCCGCCAAAGTTTTACTGATAAGTTATCTGGTCTTCTTTAAGGTATGCGGACATAATAACATAGCAATAATAATATATTCAATTAAGCATTAGCAAAAACTTTTTCGGGCAAGTATTACAAGATAAAAGCATTTTCGCGAAGCGAAAATGCTTTTATCTTTATGGATTACTCCCAACCAACGCCGGCGGGGGCTAGCTCCAAAACTAATGTCTTATATGAGTGCAACCGCCGGCTGTGACCGGGAACAATCGCACCTATGTATAATAATATCTTTCTTTAAATAGAGCAAGAAGAAAAAACCGCCAAACAAGATTACTCTTGTTTGGCGGTACTGAAAATTTGGACAAATCTTTAATCGCCCTTAAATAGGCAGTTTTCTTAACATCCAAAATATTTCAAATTATAGAAAGATCAATACACCCTTGCATACGTCTTTACAGACAATACGGGAAACATATTAACCTTAAATCAAAAAGAACTAGCGACTAAGAATAACATATGCAGTAGCGCTCAATTGAGCAGGCTTCCATTCGTTATTCGAAACAGTGACAATGGTGGTTCAGACAGTGCTCTCAACATCTTTACGACATTAGCGTTTACGTCCTCCCCGATCAAAATAATAGTCAACAGCTATATCTACGTCATATTGACACTTCTCATCTCGTTGACCACTAAAAACAAAAAGGTGATCGACAGACCATCCGACGTCTATGCGACAGGATTATATTCGTCGATCACCTTAAATCAATAGGATTGAATGTAAATATAAGTAACTTCGTCAGTTAAGACACCCATCTTCACATCTACACTCGCTCCAAAAATAAAAGATTGGTTGCCAACATCGTAAAGATCGTTCCGTAGAACATTCAATCCGGCGTCAACAACCATTCAAAGATAAAGTGAATTGAATACAGACAGCCTCATCATCGTCCCTAAGGACAGCAAACCAGTCATCATATATTCAATCCAAAAAATTAATGATGATCAACAAATGAAAGATCGTCTTATTGACACGTATCCATCAGTTAATCATCAAAATTTTAAAAGGTATAGCCAAAATAATAACAATAGACAAAATGGATTACATCTTGATGATATGCATTCATGCGTCACTTGTTAAAAATAAAATAGTGATAACCAACAAACCATGCGACGTCTATAAAGACAGAACTTCGATCGTCGATTATCAAAATCAAGGCTAGATATAAACACCAGAACTGTCGTCAAAGACAAAACTCCTATACGTCTACACCAAATAATCCATAGCAATCAACAAACTAACAAACGTCTGTATAGACAGTAGTTCTCTCGTCGATTGCCAAAATTCAGCTGAACTAGATACAAACACCCGAATTGTCGTCAAAGACAAACTTCTTCACGTCTATACCTAGTTTTCAAATTCAAAACGGATTGAGTGTTAGACAAAACGATATACATCTCAATTAGACTTTTGTTCTTACGTCTACATTCAATCCATAAAATAGAAGAGTTTGGTGATTAACATTCGTGTACACGCTCTTGAGAGCACCGTTCATCACGTTAAACATCAAGCAAATTCAAAAGGTTGGGTACCGGACACGGGACGGTTCGTTAGAACACTACGACAATCATCCGATACCCAACCTAAAATCTTAAGACCGGTTTATTCCTTTTAGTCAGATTAATATTGTGATGACTAACATTCCCGTGTTAGTCCCTTAAAGACAACATTTCTGTCGTCAGTCATCACAAAATCAGGAAGGTTGGATATCTAAAATTTGAACAATCGTCTTACGACACCGTCCTTCTCGTCAGATACCCAACCTAAAATCTTAAACCTTAACTTCGCCGGTTGTTTTCTCAATGCCAGCTCTTTCGAGCTTCCACCATTCTTTAAACAACCATTCCACAAAACGTGAACGGCACCTCCAAGATCCCATCTTGTGGATGTGCCCATCATTGTATCTGGTCTTACCAGCTTCAGCAGTAATCTTTTCGGGGTGCTTTTCACGCAAGCGCAGTTTGCACAAGCGTAAATATTTGCCCCAGACAGAATCCGGCCGACGATTGAATTGCTCACCAAGAAGATAGAGCGCCTGTCGCGCTTCATTATTCCAATTGGCAATTTCACTATTTCGTCGGCGAGGGAAACGTCCGTCATCAAGCACATGCACACCGAGAAACTTCTTCAGTTTCGGTGCTGTTTCAAAACGACGAATATCACCCACTGCAGAAATAATTCTGGAAGCAATCAAGAAACCGCATCCTTCAACTTGTTCGAGAACATTTTTGAAGACATCAGTCGCCTCGACAGCTTTTTTCAATTCACGTTCAGCTTTAGCTTCTTCAGCCATAAGAGCCTTGAGAGTCAGGTCATTCGCCTCGATTTCGTCAAAAGCTTTTTCAATTCCACCTTGTGGATAAAGTCCAGCTTCAGAACAAAAAATCTGACCGATAAAACGTTGACGCAAACGTTGCTCACAAGCAATGCGCGCCTTCATAATATCAGTTCGAACACGAAGACACTCCCGAACCTTGATTGTTTTCCGATCGCGTAAAACGACCTCGGAAAAAATTTGCGGTTTCGACTCCGCCAACTCTGAAAGAAGAATGTGGTCCTGATCTTTATCAGAATCACCACGTTCTTGTTTCAAAATATATGGCGGAATACGAATCACCTTGGTTCCACCACCCAACTGCTCACTTCTTGTTGAAAGGGCAAAAGCAAAATTATCACCACAACCACCCAGAGTCATGGAGATAATATCTCCGATCTGAAGACTGTTCAGAACGAAATTCAATTCCTCCTGTTCAGTTTCAAGTTTGAGAAGTTCGGGCTTTTTTCCGGCTCGAATGCAAACCATAGTTGGTCGTGCTTCTCCTTCTGCCGCCCTTTTCACTCTTGGTGCAATTCCAATATATCGACTCATCTTTATCTCTCCTTTTCTTTTTCTATTATTTACCAGAAATCAAAGACCATAATTTATAGAAAAACTATCATTTAATTGACAAAATGTCAATTATGAATTATTTAGTAAATTCGCATTCATCCCATAACAGAATTTTGGAATGAATGCGGATTTAAGGGAAGAGGGTCGGAGAAACGGGAGTTTCTCCGTGGCGGAAAGCAGGGAGCGAAGCGAATGTTGAGAACCGAGGGGTTCTCAAAATAAAATACCTCGTCGAGTAAAACGAGGGAACAGCTTGCTGCGAGGTAGTTTAGTAGATTGAATGTTTAGATACGCCGAACCCCACCGAAGTGGGGTTTAACGCAGACATTCGTTCGAACTAGCTATTGCTAGCACTCACTAAAGTAGTATAGCATACTATTCGATAATATACAAGTCTATCGCCAATTATGATAAACAGCCTTTAAAATAAAGGTTTTTCAGGCCGATTTGTAAAACAAATCGGCCTGAAAATATCAATATAGACTAATTAAACTTAATAGTTCCATCCCAAATTTGTTTAATTATTTTGTCGCCATCGTCCTTGAAAGCCGGGTTAATCTTTATCGCCTTATTCACATAATCAACAGCTTTTGCTTTACTTCCGGCCAAATATGATTCCGAAGCTAAGATAAGATATGCTCTGTTAATTTTATCATCAGTTGTTGTCGCACCAGCCAATAAATTATCAGCTGTTCCCTCTTGATGATTCAATAAGAGCATTGTTATATACATATACTTTGCATCTGTGAAATCTGTTTCCATTTCATAAGCCTTCTTAGCATTTTCAAGCGCTTTTGCACGATCACCTGAAGACAATTCCGCTCTAACTAATTCAAAGATCATTGTTTGCTTATTTGGAGACAACTCAACTGCCTTTTCCAAATATGGAATAGCTTTAAGTGGATTACCGATATTGCTTAAATATGAGCCGGCAAAATATTGATAACGAGCATCGTTTGGAGTACGTTCGATTTGTTTATTCAATTCATCAAGAGCAAAATTAGCAAAATCTAATTTTGTCTTCTGTTCAACACCAGTTGCCGATAAAACTCTAGGCACAAACGCCGCTAACTGTTCCCTGATCTCAGCATCACCAAGTGATTTATATGAGAGTGCCCCCTTAAACAAAGCTAGATTTTGTTCAGCTCCACCCTGGCTTTGCATTGCGGCAATCAAAGTATTGTTAGCTTGAATCGCTGGAACATTTACCCAGTAAATACCAGCGGCAGTCAAAATCAAAATAGCTGGAATAAAAATATAAGTTTGATATTCTTCATTACCCAAAAATTCACTCCAAAAACCTGGGATACTATTTACTGGATTACTTACAGCTCCTTGAATATTTTTTGATTTATTTGTAGATACAGGTAAAGCAACTTCAATATCTTCCACTGAGCGTGAATGAATATAGGATAAGGTCACAAAGAAGAACAAGTAACTGACAAGATTATCAAATACGAATATGCTCTGGAAATAGTATCCGGCCAAAAGACCTGTAATCAGACCTTTTTCTGAAATATCAAGATTGTTTTTTCTAAACCATAATAAATATAATGAAGACAAGAACAAGCCTAAATAAGACAATAGACCAAGGATTCCACCAGCCACTAAATAGTCTAGAGTCGTATTGTGAGCTCGGTCAAACCACTGTTCCTGTGCATACATCTTTGGATCATAATATTTATTGAAGACATAGTTGAAACCGTCCTGTCCCCAACCAAGCAAAGGCTTCTCTTCAAAACCTTTTATTGCCATTGGCCAAACCAATTGACGCGCCTGACCATTAATATTACTCCAAGAAATTTCAGCGAGACGAGAGAGAGTGTTGTTATTTTTTACAAAATTAGTATTTCTAATCGCGACAAATCCACCAACCAAAATAACAATCGCCACGATACCACCGATAGCAACTTTCCTAAGCGCTAGACGTCTTTTTTCCATAATCGCAATCGCAATCATGGTCATAAACAATCCACCGATAAGTCCAAGAAGGACTCCTCGAGAAGTCTTATATACTAGATATGTTGAAACAATTGCTGGTACAAGATAAGCATATAGCAACCAATTTTTGAAAATATTTTTTAAATCAATCCAGGTTTCTGATTTAAACAAAACGTCTCTATAAATTAGAATGATGGCAAAAAAGAAGTTAAACAAAAAATAGTGCGAGATATAGATAGGATTACCGAGTGGTCCAGCAGGACGATCGGTACCAGTGGTCAACATATCAGAAATAGCCATCGCACCCATAAGCAAGCTCATCGCGACAGAGGCCCGGAAAAACCAACGCCACATTTTTTCTGTTCGCAACATTGAGCCTAGAACCAAAAGGTAAGCCAAGAGATGTATCAAAGTCACCCAGCCTTCCATTCTTTCATAGTTACTCCAGAATGCCTTGAAAGGTGCGACAGCATTGATGTCGGCAATAAGCATCACAAAAACAAACAATCCGGCAGCACCATATAACCATGACCATTTTGGTCGAAATTCTTTACTTAAAATACACAGAACCAACCACAAACCTAGGAGAACTTCGACAAGGATTCTAAAAGTAAAGGCCTTCCCGACTATATATGGGAAGAACATGGTGTTAGCGACGATAAAAGGCACGATTAGTATTGCATACAAACCTGCCCAGATTGCATATTTAAGAAGATCTTTCATAGACTATTTTTAAACGAATTAATAATAATGCCAATACTATATACTGATATCGAATAGCATTCAAGCTGGCATTGTAGTATAAAAGTGTTAAGATATTACAAAATATGGAAGACTTAAAAATACAAGCAAAAGAAACCTCTTTTTTCGATTCACTGTCTAAATGGTCCACTTTTTGGACATATATAAAAGTAAAAGCTCACCATCCGGGTATTCGAAAATATTCAAAAAATACAGCCTGGATGTTTACGGCCAGAATCGGCAGCATGCTGGTTTCATTCCTAGCAACTGCATATATTGCCAGAAATCTTGGTCCAGGAAATTTTGGTCAATTGAGTTACGCAGTAAGTTTCGTAAGTTTGTTTTCTTTCTTATATTCCCTTGGAATAGACAACGTCCTTTACAGGGATTTGATAAAACACCCCGGCAAAAAAAATGAATATCTTGGATCTGCTTTTTTTATCAAGATGTCCACTGGAATAATAACTGCACTGATAATAATAATATTTGCTCTGATATTGACGAAAGACACCATATCTTTGATACTCATTTTCATATTATCCGGCACTTTCCTATTCAACTCTTTTCAAATCATTAACTATGAATTTCAGTCGAGGGTTGAGGCAAAATACCCATCTATAATATCTTTCTGCGTTTCTTTCACCCTAAACATCCTAAAAATTCTCGTAATATTATACGGCAAGGGTGTTATTTATTTGGCAATCATATTACTACTTGAATCAATCTTATATGCCGGAGCATATTTACTCATATACAAAGTAAAGCTGAAGGAAAAAATAACCGACTGGAAATTTGACAAAGATATAACCATTTCCCTAATAAAAGATTCTTGGCCACTTATTTTTACCGGGGTGTTTGCAATGATATATGCGAGAATAGATCAAGTCTTTATAAAACACATGATCGATTCTCACGCTGTCGGTATTTACGACTCTGCAGTAAGAATTGTCGAAGTGTGGTATTTCTTGCCTAGCATAATAGTGTCATCACTTTTCCCAGCGATAATGAACGCAAAACTGACTTCTATAAAATTGTACGAATCCAGACTAACAAAATTAGCAATTCTCTTAACAGTTCTGTCTGTAGGAATTGCCATTCCTATGACCTTTTTTGCCTCGTTAATAATTAAAATAGTCTACGGCCCAGCCTTCATTGACGCAGTTATAATTCTCAAAATCTATATTTGGTCAGGTATTGGTTCTTTTCTCTCAAACCTTGCAGGTTGTTATCTAATAGTTGAGAACAAAAGAAAACTTCTATTCTTCTTTAATTTTGTCCCCATGATTACGAATGTAATTCTAAACCTCCTTTGGATTCCTTCATACGGAATTATCGGATCTGCCTATGCAACCCTTATCTCCTATTCGCTTGGACCAATCTTTCTAATAATAGTGCAACATATTGGCGATAGATTTACAAAAAAACCTCAGTTAGCTAAATAAACATTCTGAAAATGAAAAGCTCAGAAAAAACAAAAGAAAACGACCCCCTGGTTTCAATTGCAATGGCAACATATAACGGTGAGGCTTTTTTAGCAGAACAGATAAACTCATTATTAAATCAGACATATAAAAATATTGAAATTATAATAAGCGATGATAACAGTACCGACCAGACGATCCCAATTATTAAAGAGTTTGTAAAAAAAGACAAACGATTATTTTTTTCAGTTAACCCAAACCCTAATGGTTTTAAAAAGAATTTTGAAAGAGCAATAAGTTTATGCAGAGGTGAAATAATTTTCTTATGTGATCAGGATGATATTTGGCACGACAAAAAAGTACAGAGACATTTGGAAATTTACGATGATAAAAAAGTTAAATGGGTGTTCAATGAAGTTAACCTTGTAAATGACATTGGTGATGAAATTAAACCTTCCGGAAAACTCTCAAATGACTATTATACAAATATAAGCTTATTCCACATGATTGGTGGCCGGTGTATCTTAGGATGCGCTACTTCTTATAGGGCAGAAATGTTAAAAAAGATGCTACCAATCGAAGACTCAGCACCTGGACATGACTCTTTCATGCAGATGGCAATATATCCAGCAAACTCTTTCCATATTAAAGAGATTCTCCAAGACTACCGCCAACACGATAAAAGTGTTACGAATAAACTCCAAGCAAAAAAAACAGATATTGATGAAAATATCAAAAAAAGCATCTTCTATACAAAAGAACTTATTTTTAATAACAGACTTTCCTTATGGAAAAGACTATACTTGCTTATAATATTGACCGGAAAAATAACCAAGTGCAATATTAGGAATATGTTTAAGTTTATATCAAAAAACAAACTGGGGAGAATAAGATTTAACTTGTATTATTTCATTTTTTTTAGAATTAAAGTTTGGATACAGAGAAAAATCACACGCCTATTTAACGTTAGCAGACCAGCGAGTTTCCCTTTTATAACCGGAGACGGCTTCCGTTCATTTGCCCAACATGTATTTGACGACATTTCAGATATTGATACCGAAAATGTTTGTATAGGAGACATTATCTTTGTCAGAAGCGATATGCTTCATGATTTCTTTAAAAAAGTCCTTCCAAAAATTAAAAACCGTTTTATTCTTTTATCAAATAATGCTGACAATAATATATCGATTGAATATAAAGCATACAAAAAAAACATGGTGATGCACTGGTATGCACAAAATTTGTTATATGAGGAAACAAATGTGACACCGCTCCCTATAGGTATTGCGAACCTTCGCTATCACAAAGAAATCAACTTGATTAACAAAGCTCGTTCATCCATGAATACTAAGAAAAATAAAATATTATTGGCATTTAGACCAAATCCAGAGAGAATAGAAATCAGGAAAAAACTTTCTGGAATAAAGACAACGGATGATGTTGGTAATGTGGATAAAAAAACTTATTATGAAAGGATTGCCGAATACAAATTTATAGCCTCGCCTGAAGGCAACGGCATAGATTGTCACAGAACATGGGAATCTATGTACTTAAAATCAGTTCCAATTGTCATAAAAAACGTTATGACTGAATATTTTGAAAAAATAGGCTTACCAATAATGACGATTGACAAGTGGGAAGATTTAAAAAATATTGACGAGTCATTTCTTGATAAAAAATATGATGAGATGAAACGTAGATTCGATTCCCCCGCTTTATATATTGACTATTGGCAAAAATTAATAAGTAAAAATAAAAATGATTATCAATAAAAAAAATAACGTGAATGAATACAGTATCGGGGTCGTCACTTATCACGCCAGGTTTGAAAAATATTTTATTCCCTTGATAGAAAAATTGACGTCTGTATTCCCAGATAAAGAAATTTTGTGTGTCATAAACGGCCATCCAGATCGCACCTTGCAAATTAATTACTTGAATAAGGTCACAGCCTTTCTATCAAAATTCAAGAATGTTCGATATTTAACATACGATCAACACCAATCACTTTCAAAGTGTTGGAATCAACTAATGATATTATCCGGAACAGAAAAGGTCTTAGTCATGAATGATGACACCCAGGTAACCGACCTTTTTAGACAAGAATTTGAAGAAAAGGTTATTGATAAGAATTTCTCAACAATTAACACAAGTTGGAGCCATTTTTTGGTGTCAAAGGAAATAATAAAAAAAGTCGGCTGGTTTGATGAAAGATTACTTGGTGTCGGTCATGAGGATATAGACTTTGGACTTAGAATGGGAATTGCGAATATACCGATTACAAACAGTATCTGTCTTGGAATAAACAATTTCGTGGTAGACCAGGAAAACCCCGGTTGGAAAAATATTTCTCAGAAATCATCTGACAATAAATATTCACTGACTAATCTTGAATTTTTCAATAAAAAATGGATTATCCAGAGTTCAAATACTGCAAATAATAATGATTTCAAATATACAACAATTTGGGGTAATTCTACCTATCATTTTTCACCAACCTCCATTGAACCTACCCCAATGTTTTACGATTATAGTTGTCTAGAAACAAAAAAGACCGCTAAAAATAACTACCCAATCTATATAGGGAATAAGTTCAAATTAGGACTTGAAAAAATATTCTTTGTTTTAAAACAAATCCTAAAAAAGATATATCGAAAAATAATCTCCTAATTATTTAGCCAGGAAGGAGGGAGATTTCGCACAATCTCTATGTTATCAAAGTTTTTACTCTTTTGAGCTCCATATTTTTTAGCCCAAACGACCATTCTTTTTACACCCTCTTCTAGATTTACCTTTGGTGAATATTCAGGAAAAAACTTTTTAATTTTTGAATGATCAGCATAAGCAACTTTAACTTCGTTTCTTTCAGGTAAATGCTTTACATTCAATGGAACATCCATAGCTTTTGAAACGTAAACAGCTAGTTCATTTACGGTATATGGTGTATCGGCGCCGATATTAAAAGTTTGCTGGAATAATTCTTTATTAAACGCTGACTTTGCGAGAATGGGAGCTACATCTGAAATGTAACTAAATGCTCTTTTCTGTTCCCCATCGCCAAAAATTGGCAATTCTTTATTCTGAAAAATATTATTGATAAAAATACCAATTACATTCCTATATCTATCGCCAATATTTTGTCTTTCTCCATAAACATTATGCGGTCTAAAAATCACATAATTTAAACCAAACATTTCATGAGCGGTCTTAAGATCAAGTTCAACAGCATACTTAGAAATACCATAAGGATCCTCAGGAGTTGGGACCATACTTTCTGACATCGGAATTTGATTTTTACCATATACAGCGATTGAGGAGGTAAAAACAAAACATTTTACTTCATATTTTATTGCAACGTTAATCAGATTGATACTACCGATAAGATTATTTTCATAATTAAATTTTCTTATAAAATGACTCAAGCCCTCAGCAGCATAAGCAGCCAAATGATAAACATAAGAAAATTTATGCTCTGTAAAAAGATTCTCAATCAGTGCAGTATCATTGATAGATCCTTTTACAAACTTAATACCTGGTGAAATATTACTCTCAAAACCTCCGGACAAATCATCGAGAACCACGACAGAATGGCCCAGTTTGACCAATTCGTCAGCAACATGAGAACCAATAAAACCAGCGCCACCAGTTACTAATATTTTTTCTGCATTATTCATATAAATAATATTATACATGTAATGATTTTCTTGTCACCTGTTTTATTAATTCACTTGCAACATAAGCTTTTTTCTTATATCCTTTCTTATATTAGTATCTAAATAGACTTTTTTGCATCATTAAATAACAATGAATAAAAAAAATATATCTTTCGTAATTTTTACATTCAACGAAGAAAAACGCATAGAAAATGTTGTAAAAGATCTAATTACCTACGGCAATGTCCTGGTTTTTGATGATGGCAGTTCTGATAGAACCAAAGAGATTACTGAAAGTCTTGGAGCCAAATTCATTTTAAGGCCAAAAACAGAAAAATACAGTGTCGTCGAAAACCCTGATATGTATGCTTTCGTTAAGAGTAAAGTCGAGACCGATTGGATATATTGGGGTTTTGCTGACCATCTATTACCAAAACAGCTCCTAGAAAAAATGACCGAGCTATCGCAACAAAACGCATTCAAATATGTTTACCTGCCAATATATACATACCTATGGGGCGATACGAGTTATCCTGCAGTCAAAGGCAACTATCCGATATTTTACATGAAAGATTGCGTCGATTTTTCAGTGAACAGGATACATGGCATGGGTAAATTCACTGGAAAACAAAATGAGATCTTGAAACTTCCGAACAGACCGGAGCTAACCGTCAGACATTATAGCCTTTACAACCAAAACAAATTCATAAATACCCACTTGCGCTATGCCGAAATTGAGGCTCAGCAAAAATTTAATGACGGCAAAAGATTTAGTACGATGCGCATGATTGCAGCAATGCTGAGATATTTTTTTCTTTTCTATAAATTCGGATTTAAAAAGCATACCCCTAACCTGATTACAAGTCTGACTTATTCTTTTTTTAGACTGATGGCATACGCCAGACTATATGAAATTGAAAATAACATCACTTTAGAAGGTATGGAATCCAAGTATAATGAAGATAGGGAGAAAATACTTAACGAATTGAAATAACTTTTGAAAATAGTCATATGAAGAAAATTGTATTGATGCCTGTAAAGAACGAAGACATTTTTTTAAATTTAACGCTTGAAAACGTCTCGATTTGGGCTGACATAATAATAATCGCCGATCAAAAATCTACAGACAATACGCTTAATATTTGTTCAAAATTCAGTAAAGTAAAAATCATAGATAATCCCTATGAAGGACATAGCAACAAAGTCAGATGGCTACTTCTGGACGAAGCCAGGAAAATTGACGGTAATAATTTGATTTTTTGTCTGGACGCTGATGAATTGATTTCCCCAAAATCAATAACAGAAATCGAAGACAAAATTTCAAAAAAAGAAATTCTGCCCGGAACCGGCCTTAGATTCAACTGGATACAGTTCTGGGAATCAACCGAAAAACACAGAGTGGATGGTGTTTGGAAAAAAAATATCAAAACAATTGCTTTTTGGGATGATGGATTTATAGACTATGTTAGGAAATATGTCATTAACGACCATACGGAAAGAATACCCGCAACAAAGAAAACAGTCGACATTTCCTACCCGTTACTTCATCTTAATATGCTTTTAAAAGAAAAATATGATATCAAACAAATCTGGTATCGTTGTTCCGAATTCATAAAAAACCCACAAAAAGTAAAAAAGATAAATAATAAATATTTTGTAATGAAAGCAGATAAGGTTGTCACAGCCGAAACTGATAAGCAATGGTTAGAAGAAATAAACACTACAAACTTTAAATACGAAAAAGACGATGACTGGCACTATAAGCAAATATTAAAATGGTTTGACGAATACGGGCTCGACTATTTCGAACCTCTAGACATATGGGATTTCAATGAATTTAAAGATTATTTTGTAAAAAAGTTTAACAGAAAACCAAAAATACAATCGTATCCAACGTGGCTTGTTAAGTTAAATAACTTTAAGAACAAAATCAGATCACTTAACATTAGCTAAAAGAATCCACATGTTTCAAAAAATAATAAAAAAAATAAGAAATTTCACCCCACTAAAAGCACGAATAATCATAGGGCCATATTTTGCATATATTGCATATATTATCAATATATACTCACCTTTTAATGTAAAAAGACCTAGAGTACTGTCTACTGAAGACACAATCGATATGATAATTTCAAAAAAATTATCAATAATTCGTTTTGGAGATGGAGAAATGTCGTTGATTGACAATTGCGATCTTGGATTTCAAGAGAAGAATCAGACATTGATATTAAAACTTGAGGAAGTGCTGCGATCAAACATTGAAGGCCTTTTGATCTGCGTACCGAATTTCTTTGGAAAACTGCCCAAATTAAACAAAAGAGAGTTCTGGTTCGCCATGCACCATTTATTCAGGTATAGAAATCTGTGGTATAAGTTCTTATCGTTTGACCAAATATACGGCGACGCCAGCCTAACCAGGCCTTATATGGGATGCGTCGATAAATCAAATTTCAAAAATATCTTTAAAAAGATATTTGCGATTTGGGAAAATATGGATATTGCATTAATTGAAGGCGATAAGAGTCGATTAGGCGTAGGCAATGACATGTTTGACTCTGCAAAATCTCTAAAAAGGATCCTCTGCCCTGCAGAAAATGCTTATTCGAAATACGAGGAAATAAAAAAAGAGACAATGAAAATTACAAAAGATAAGCTTATTTTGCTGTCTCTTGGCCCCACTGCAAAGGTATTAGCTTATGACTTATTTATGCTAGGATATAGGGTAATAGATATCGGCCACATAGACATGGAATACGAAATGTTCTTAAGAAAAGAAAACAAGCTTGTTAAAGTGAAATTTAAATATTTCAATGAAATTAACGAGAGAAACCCTGAAGACTGTACCGACGAGAAATATTTGAGCCAAATTATTGCAAGAATATAATTATAACCAAATCAAATGAAAAATTTAATTAGGAAGATATTTTCAAGACCAGTATTTCAAAGTATCTTTGAAAGCTTATTAAACTTCTCACTAAAAGCTCTCAATATAGGTGAGGGTCAAAGCGTTGAAACCAGTGGTGAAAAGGTGGTGTTTAAGATACTTAATAAAATTGCAAATGAAAAAGTTGTAGTTTTTGACGTAGGTGCCCACACAGGAGAATGGTATAACTTATTCAAAGAAAATTATACCAAAGATAGTGTTGTTTATTCATTTGAACCATCTAAAGAATCCTATTTAAAATTATTAGAAATAAAAGATTTTAATTTTCACCCTGAAAACCTAGCACTTGGAGATAAAACCGGAGAAACTTTTTTATTTTCACCTGGTAATGCAGGGTCTCCGGGATCCTATATTTCAGATGAAGGAATGTCTGCAAATAAAGAAAATTCTGACAAAGTCACAATAACGACAATTAATAAATACTGCCATGATAACAACATTAAAAATATTGATCTTTTAAAGCTTGATGTTGAAGGCTATGAAATAAAAATATTGAAAGGAGCAAAAGAAATGCTAAAAAATGATGTCATCAAGATGATTCAATTCGAATTTGGCGCGCCCTCACCTGAAAAATACTCCCTTAAAGACTTCTTTGATCTGTTAACTGACAAATACGATATATATAGAATTCTCTCGGATGGATACTACCCCGTAAAAGAATGGAGACACTACTATGAGATAATGACTGTGACTAACTTTGTTGCTATAAAAAAAGATTTTGCTAATAAATTGTAAGCGCATACAAATAAATAAGCGATAATTCATATGAAAAGAATAAAAGTTAAATATTGCAAATATAACGGAACAGATGAAAAAGATGCTGGAACCTATAACAATACCATCAATAATATCCTGAAAAAATATTACGAGGTGGAAATTTCAGAAAAACCTGATTATATTTTTTTTCATGAGACATCTTGTGAATATTTAAAATATGACTGTATCAGGATAAATTATACTGGAGAAAACATAAGCGCAAATTTTAATCTTTGTGATTATGCCATAGGTTTTGATTATTTAGATTTTTCAGACAGATATTACCGCTTGCCGATATATATCGGAAACGCATTTTACCAAAAAAAAGAGATTGAGCTTGCAAAAGATATAAACCTTTTAATGCCGAAAAAACTCAGCATGGATGATTTAAGGAAGAAAGAAGGTTTCTGTAGCTTCGTATATTCAAACTATCTGGCTGATGAAAACAGAAAAATATTTTTTGAAAAATTAAGCAAATATAAAAAAATAAGTTCTGGAGGTAAATACCTCAACAACCTAGGATACAATACCGACAATAAATTAGAGTTTGAATCCAAACATAAGTTTTCAATTGCCTTTGAAAACTCTTCCCGTTCCGGTTATACGACGGAAAAAATTGTTTGCTCCCTGATGGCAAATACAATACCTATATACTGGGGCAATCCGGAAATATGCCGAGAATTCAATTCTAAGCGTTTTATAAACTGCCATGAATACAGTACTTTTGAGGATGTAATCAAAAGAATCGAAGAAATAGATAACAATGATGAACTATACCTGAAAATAATCAATGAACCAGTATATGCAGAAGGCTTTAACCCAAACAAGATAAGTGAAAATTTTGAAAAGTTCTTAAAGAACATATTTGATCAAGACCTGCTCAAAGCAAAAAGACGCACGATAAATCCTGCACGTGCAAGAGATCTGGAAAAAAATGAGAGACTCATATGCAAGATAAACAAATTAAAAAATTTTTGCATAAGAACGATCGCCAATATTTACTCCCCTTTTAAAAAAATAAAAACCATTGAAAATATTAAACAAAGGATATTAAGTGCTAAAAAATAAAATGAACATTTCCCTATTAACAAGAAAGCCTACTATTTTTTCAATAGACTATGCCAAAGAAAAAATACGTAACCTGTTTAATAAAAAAACAGGGCCGATTGCTGTACTTGAAAGTATGGAAAGAGGTTTGAGTGAAATGAAAATTGAATTCTCAACAAACAAGAAAGTTTCCGCAATTACCTATGTAATTAGTGGTATAAATACACTCAAATATGCACTGGAGCAAAAGAAGAAAGGGTTGATTAAATTATTAATTGTTGGACCTGCAATCGTTGTGCTTCCAGATGAAGCAGATAAAATAATTCTTGATGGAAATATAGATATAATCATACTGCCATCGCAATGGAATAAAGACCTATACTGTTCAAAATACCCTCAATTAGAGAAGAAAATAGCCATTTTACCAGCAGGTGTGAAAAACGTTGAAGAGGAAAACTTGAATAAGAATGGCCTTCTCATATACAACAAAAATAGTGACGAGATTTTACTTAAGCAAATTATTGAGGTTATAGGTAATAAGATACCCTATAAAATAATTAATTACGGACATTTTAAACAGAAAAAATATTATGAGTTACTGAGTAACTATAAATATTTGGTATATTTGTCACCATCAGAAAGCCAGGGTATAGCACTGCAGGAAGCTTGGACTCGCGGAGTACCGACCTTTGTCTGGAATCGTGGCTATTGGGAGTATAAAGGAAACAAATGGTTTGATCCAAAGATAAGCGCTCCATACTTAAATGAAAAGTGCGGAATGTTCTTTAAAGACGGGGAAGATTTTAAAAATAAATTAAACACATTCTTAGAGAGCAGATTTGAACCAAAAAAATATTGTCTTGAAAAACTTTCAGATAAAGTCTTCGCACATAATCTACTAAATTTGATTACAAATTATGAAAAACAGCATTAAAAAAATAATAAGGGTGGCGTTATCCCCTTTTGTCTTTTTTGACTATCTGAAATTTAGAAAAGGAGAAAAAAGATTTTCAATCAGATTTTCTGATTTTTATCCATGTATAAAAGATAAAACGATCAAAACCAATTTTGACGCTCATTATGTGTACCATACTTCATGGGCTGCAAGAAAAGTTAGAGGAATTAGCCCTCAAAAACATACGGACATTTCTTCAAGTCTCTTTTTCTCTGGAATCGTTTCGGCCTTTATACCGGTAGATTTTTATGATTATAGGCCAGCCGATTTAAAACTATCAAATTTGATAGGTAAAAGTGCTGATCTGACTAAACTGCCTTTTACCGATAATTCCATCAATTCCCTGTCATGCATGCACACCGTAGAGCATATCGGTCTTGGCAGATATGGCGATCCAATAGACACTGATGGTGATTTAAAAGCTATTACCGAGCTTAAAAGAGTCTTGGCAAAAAATGGTTCCCTGTTATTCGTTGTCCCTGTTGGACAGTCAAAAATAGAATTCAATGCACATAGAATATATTCTTTTGAACAGATATCTGAATACTTTAAAGGTTTGAGACTTGAGGAGTTTTCACTTGTTACCGATACGGCTGATTTCATTGAAAATGCCAATCCGGAATTAGTTAAACAACAAAGATACGGCTGCGGCTGTTTCTGGTTTGTTAAAAAATAACAATGATAATTATCAAGATTAAAGGCGGTCTAGGCAATCAATTATTCCAATATGCATTTGGGAGATATGTTTCCATGCAAAAAAAAGAGCTATTAAAAATTGATATGGGTAATCTAGTTTCAAATAATGACACAGCTAGAAAATACCTACTGGATAATTTTAATATTAAAGCTGAAATTGCCACTGATGAAGAGATTGTAAAAGTTAAATATCCTCGTAGAATATTTTCTAAGCTATCTAGATTTTTTTGTTCAAAAATATTTAGAATTCATAATATCGGCTATGTTCCTAACATACGGCAAACCAATAATAGATATTATGAAGGTTTTTGGCAAAGTTATAAATACCTCGAACCGATAAAAGATATTCTGCTTAAAGAAATCACATTAATAAAACCGATAGGAATAAAATATCCTGACTTATTAACACAAGTTGACAGTACAAATTCAGTATCGATACACGTTCGTCGTGGTGATTATATAAATGACTCCAAAACAAAGGCTGATCATCTTACTTTTGGTTTGGAATACTATATGAATGCAATTAAAATAATTTCAAATAAATTAGATAATCCAGCATTTTTTATTTTTTCTGATGATATCGATTGGGTAAAAGAGAACCTTAAAATAGACTTCCCTACTGTTTTTGTTTCTAATCCTGGAATCAAAGACTATGAAGAACTTATTATAATGAGCCGCTGCAAACATGACATAATAGCCAACAGCAGTTTCAGTTTCTGGGGTGCCTGGTTAAATCAAAACCCGGAGAAAATTGTCATTGCGCCAAAGAAATGGAATAATAGGTATCAAGCAGACTATAAGGATTTACTTCCAGAAACATGGACCAAAATATAAAAATCAGCATCATAATGGCAACCTACAATCGAGCAGACTTGATTGAAAATGCTATAAATTCTGTTATTGATCAATCTTTTAAGGACTGGGAGCTTTTGATTTTGGATGATATGTCCAGTGACAATACTGAAAATGTAATTAAAACTTTTTTGACTGACTCGAGAATCAAATATATTAAAAATGATAAAAATTTAGGTGTTTCAAAAAACAGGAATAAAGGGCTAAAGATTGCCTTGGGAAAATACATCGCAATATTGGATAGTGATGACGTTTGGACTGATAGAGAAAAGCTTCAGAAACAATATTCCCTACTAGAGCAAAATCCTGAGATCGGACTGGTTGGTACATTTATGATTAAAAAATACCTTGATAATAAGAAAGAAAAAATAACTTATGAAACAGACGATAATAAGATTAGAAACAAAATGTTATTTCGAAATCAATTTACACATTCAAGCGTTCTTTACAAGAAAAATTTGGTGCCGGATGGATACAATGAAAGTTTAAAGCTTGCTGAGGATTATGATTTATTTTTAAGAATCGGCTTGATATCAAAATTTTCTAACATACCAGATCACTCAGTTGAATATTTGATGAGTCCAAATGGAGAAAGCCTAAAAAACAAATTCAAAATGGCGACTATTGTTGATAAAATAATCAGCCAATACAAAAAAAATTACCCTCACTACCACCTAGCTAGTGTTAAATCAGCCATACGGATGATAAAAGCGCTATTCTAAAATAGTGATATCAAAATCATCATCGGTACCAGACGGATCAGATTCTTTGGCATTTTTCTCATTGATTCGTTTATGATAACGAACATAAACAACAGCAATAGCCGCTAGAATTATTATGGCAATTATCGATAGTAAATAAAGATTCATAAATATATTTGTTTAAAATTAGACCAAGGTTGAATCTTGGTCTAATTTTCATCAACTTTAATCATATTCCTTAAAACATCTTCCGGAATTTCCTTAAGTTTTTTATCTTCTGTTGAAATTATTTTTGGTTGTGTTTGAATACTTACCGTTGGATTGTTTATAACGGTTTTTTCTTTTAATTCCTCTTTAATTTTGGGTAGGTCCGTGTTTGGTTTAGCTACAATCTTCTCTTTAGCAAATTTCTCCAACATTGCCTTAAGTTCAGAAGCTTGACCAGGACTAAACATCTTCTTATCTCTATTTTCTGGTCTAAAATTACTATTAGCCGTGGTATTTGATTTAGTTTCGACTACTGGTGGAATTACTTTCTTTAAGTCAGACAAAGACACAAAATCATCACTATTATCTGGCTCTAAAACAGCCTCTGGAGGCTCCATTTTGGCCTCAGGCTTAACAAAAGTTGCTTGTCGCTGTTGAACCTGTGGATTCGGTCTTCTCTCATATTTAGGCTTATCAAAAGAAAGCGGGCCAGTATTTTTAACCACGTTTACAATTTTTTGTTCATTAGTATTAGGATTAGGTGGCACAGCAAAAGATTCAGGTTTTTTTTCTATATTAACTACTGGCTTTGGCGTTGGGACTGCTTGGTTTTGATTAGTTATATTAATTACAGGAATTGGCTTTGGGTTTTGAATAGAACCAAAAGTGGCACCCGTTTGAGTCTTAATTTGCACAGGAGCCATAGAAGAGTTTGGTACAAAAGGTCGTCTTTCTTGATCAAAACTTCGTTGCGGTTTAATATCTTCTTTTTTAGAATAGTCCTGAACGACTCCGGAAACAACATTTTTTACCACGTCTCCTTTGTGCCAATCCATAATTTCCTGTTCAGTGACACCTCTATTTTTAGCAAATTGTTTTCGAGAAGTATCAATCACTTCCTGTTTAAATGAAATCTCCGGTTCCTTAATCGGTGGTGTCGTTGTTGCAGAAAAAGGTGTCGAGGAAGCACTGTCGATCATCAATTTTAAATAAATCTGGAACATACCTAAATTGACAAGATCCTCAGCAGTAAATTGTGGAGCGAATTCTTTTTCCAAAACTTCGGCATCAAATGCTCCCACTCTAAAAGTAATCATGGTTCCCACGTTTCCAAAAACAGCTGCCCTCACCTCCTCAGACATTTGTTCAATATACTGGTGAGCAATAGTTAGGTTTAATTTATATTTTCTAGCCTCGGACAAAATATCGGCAAAGCTCTCGTTTGCAAAAGATTGGAACTCATCAACATATAAATAAAAGTTTGGTAATTTTTGAAGGTCTTTTTCTTGGACATCAGCACGAGACATGGCAGCAAGATAAATCTTGGTAATAATCATTGATCCTAGAAGGTTAGCGTTTGCCTCACCAACCCTACCTTTAGATAAGTTGATGATTATTATTTTACCCTCATCCATCATTTTTCTTAAGTCGAAAGATGATTTTGACTGGCCGATAATATTTCTAATCAAAGGATTAGACGTAAATTGTCCAATTTTGTTTTGAATTGCTGGAGTTGCTTCGGCTGCAAACTTATCAGTGTATTTTGCAAATTCATCTACCCAAAAAGACTTAACGGAAGGGTCTTTAACATTCTCGACAATTTTCTTTCGATACTCTTTGTCAGCAAGCATCTTATTTACACCAAGCAAAGTCGAGCCTGGGGTTTCAAGTAAAGCTAGTAAAGTATTACCTAGAATATATTCCATTCTAGCTGACCAGGCATCTACCCAAATCTTTTTAAAAGTCGACATGAGTCCAGAAACCACCAAGTGCCTCTTATCATAACCGACATCCTCGAGCACGTTGAAAGAAACTGGGTTTTCCAAGTCGAATGGCGCAAAATACAAGACATCTTTCACTCGATGCTCTGGTACATAATTTAAGAGCAACTCAGCAGTCTTGCCGTGAGGGTCAATAAAGGCCATTCCTTCACCATTTTGAATATCCTGAACTGCCATATTTTCAAGCAAAGTAGACTTACCCATACCAGTTTTACCGATCACATAAACGTGACGGGTACGGTCTTTGGCTTTAATGCCAAATTCCACCTTTTTATTACGGGCATCCGTCTGGGCAAAAATTGTTATTCTCTCTGGATCGTACATTTGTAAAAATTATAACATAATTCAAAATGGAAAACAAAAAAACCAACAATCACTAATTTCCGTGTGGATTTTAGAGGTTGTTGGTTAGCAAAAAAAATGAAAGGGTTTTAAAGGCGTGCAAACTTTTGACGCCTCGGCCTCCTACCACAGCAAGCTAAAGGTTTAACTCTAGCAGTAGCGTTCCCATAGGAGACTCTTAAAGGTCGACTTTCTTTCTTTTTTAGATCATAAATTTCATAAAAACGAGCACTGCCAAGAAATATCCAGGCATTAAAAACCTTTTCTATTTCTTCCTGACTTAGATTTTTATGTTTGGTGTAATATTCCACAACACCTACAGCTTCAACCACATCTATTTGTGGTTTATAAGATGAACCGTTTAAAGCTGTCTTCAGCCATTGCGGTAATTCCCCCTCAGCCATAAAAATACTTAGCGCTTCAGCCAATAGTCTCGTTTCCCAAGATCTGATCCTCCTTTGTATACTTTCTTCTTGTTTTTCTGATTCTGAAAGACCAACTTTAACAATAGTATTCACGAATAGCTCCTTATTGATTCGGAATTATTATACATAAAAATATAAAAATGTCCATACCACTGTCTTTTACTTATCATTCCTACGCAAGAATAATAATACGAGAGTTAGTTTACTTTATTAGTTTAGTTTTGAGTCTCCAGTGCCGCCCTTGTGTAAGTATTACCAGCGTCCCAAAGCATCCAGGAAGTCAAACTAGTATCGTAAGTCGCCTTTATCTGAGCCCGAACCATATCAGGTGTATAAGGGACTGGATAATCATTATCTTGAAGCCACGGTCGAAGTTTCAAAGGCGAAACAGCAATTACCTTTGCTCTTTCAACCGCTTTATCCATAGAGAACTTTACAATCTCATATGGAACTTTATTTGGATCCTTCCAGCCGTTAAAACCTACCGGGTAATGTGACGGATAAACCATTGGAGCTACATAATCAAAATTAACAAGAGCATCTTCAAGAACCTGCCCAATATTTAAATCATCATAATTAGTAGCAGTCATACCAAAAAGATCCGCGGAAATTGGTATACCAGCAGATGAAAAATTATCATGTAAATATTCAAAAAAACTTCTAAGTACAATGGACTTACCACTTTTAACTGCTGGGGTACTAGTACCGATCGCTGGTCTTGCAATATTTGCAATTAAAATACTATTACTATATGGAAAATAAATATCTTTCATATTTCCATCTGAAGGGAAACGAATATAATCAAAATTAATTTCATCAAAACCGATTGCATATGATTCTTTACCTAAATCTACCAAATATTTCCACATATTTTTATTACCAGCATCGATATAACTTATTCCTTTTCTATCTTTCCAATTTAGGGTTTTATCTGTATTAGTTTTTACTGCCCAGTCAGGATGTATTTTTGCTAAATATGGATCCTGAAATGACGTAATCCTAGCGATTACATAGACATTATTTTTATGGAGTGTCTCTATAAAATCTGCCATATCTTCAACACGACAACCACCACCGGCATTATTTTTAAACTCAGGATTATCAATATTAAAAGATATAGTACCAGAATAATCTTTTACATCAATCACAATGGAATTTATTTCTGTCTCATTAGCTAATTTAAGTAGCTTTGCCCTAAAACTCGGTGTTCCCGCCACACAAGCCGTCATATATACCCCCTTTACTGACACTGGGGTTTTTACGTGTGAAGCAACTTTTATTATTGGTACTACCGTAGTTGTAGTAGCGACATTATCATCACTCAAGCTAAACGACAAAGTTTTTGGCCAAAAAAATGGTAAGACAAAAAGAATGAGAATGAATGAGATAAAAATTACTATTCCCACATAAAAAATTTTTCGGGTGACCATTTATTTACAAATTAATTTAATCCTTTTTCTTTAGTGAACTTTCGGTATAAGTACCGGTCACAATATGATCTGTTGTATGCAAAGCTTTCAAAACCTCGTGTAATTCTCTTCTTATCATTATGGATAAAGTAATTATGGCTAGACCGCAGACAATATAGAAAAGATCTTTCCAGTCCTTAGGAATACCCATAAAAGGAATGATTGCAACTAAGAAACCTAAAAATGTAATTGATGAAATTTTAACCATTGTATTTATTTTATTTTTACTAATTGGACCTATATTAACATATTTATTTAGCCAAACATAGCAACAAAAATTAGAACGTTTGGCGTATAACATAAAAATTGAAGTAAAGTTCTATGTTCTACAATGCAGATACAATCACAACGAACTCTCCTCTCACCTTGTCGGAATTTTCAATAAAATACTTCTCAACTTCTTCAGGGCTTCCCGATACTATCTGCTCAAATATTTTTGTTAGTTCCCGAGCAACTGTCACTTTTTTATCTGGAGCGAACTTCTTTAGTGACTCGAAAGTCTTCATTATTCGATGTGGTGATTCATAAAAAGACATCACTCTATCTGAAGCAGCAATTTCCTTAAATAATGTCTCGCGTCCTTTCTTGTGAGGTAAAAAACCTAAGAAAGTAAACTCAGCAACTGAAAGTCCTGAAATAGATAATGCCGAAATAATAGCACTCGGTCCTGGTATAGCAAAAATTTCAACTTCGGGACATGCCACTTTTATTTGTGAAATAAGAAGCGAACCTGGATCAGAAATAGTTGGTGTTCCCGCATCAGACACTAAAGCTAAATTTTTACCTTCATTTAAAAGTTCAATTATTTTATCGGCCTTGGAAATCTTACTTTGTGCATGATAGCTCATTGTCGCTGTTTTTATTTGATACCTTTCGAGTAAATTTCTAGTCACTCGAGTATCTTCACACAATATCAAATCTACTTCACCCAAAATACGCACCGCTCTATAGGTAATATCTTCCATATTTCCAATCGGTGTTGCTACTACATAAAACCGGGTAGTAGCTTTTGGCATTGAAATTGTTTTTGTTTGATTATATTCCATATATTTATTAAGAATATTTTTTACACAATTAAGATAATCAATTTAGCACAATTTCAAAAACTATGCCAAAATTCACTACCCGGTAAAATTTCTATATATTCACATTGTTGATATTACCTTAAAATTTAAAAATAGACAAAAGAAAACAGCATCTTTTCGCAAAGATGCTGTGCCGTTCGTATCAAACTATAATCCCCTTGCAATCCTCATTGCCTCATTTCTCTCAGCGAATGCAGGATTATTAACAAGTTGCTTTGTTGTGACACGGCGCCCGGCTTGACGTAACAGTACAACTTCACGACGACGAACCCGCTTATCCATACCTTTAATATGGTATGACGCGGTTCCAACATAGGGAGTTTTGTAACGTTTTTCGATTGTCACAATTGCACCGATAAGGTCACAAACGCAACCGCTATTGTCACCATGCTCGGCAGCCTCGCAAGACTTTATCCGTACTTCCCTGCCAATAATCTCATCACTTTTTTCTTTTTTCACCCTTATCTCCTTTCATTTTATATAATCTTAGAAATCATTCAAAAAGAACACACCCAATATCAATTGGGATTATACATTAAAAATCAGTATTGTCAAATATAGAATATTAATATATTTAAAATTTATTAATTAAAAACACCGCTTATGCGGTGTTTTTGAAAAATAATTTTAGTATTCGCGCATTGAAACCTGAGCATCAATTTTCTTTATCAAATCAAGCACCACAGACACCACAATCAAAAGTGCAGTTCCTCCGACAGCGAGTGATGTGATTCCGGTAACGGCTTTCATTGCCATAGGCAAGACAGCAATTAAACCAAGAAAAATAGCGCCCACCAAAGTAATTCTCGTCAAAATTTTAGCGATATATTCTGAAGTCGGCTGACCTGGTCTAACACCTGGAATGAAGGCTCCGTTCTTCTGAAGATTCTCAGAGATAGCGTGTGGATCGAAAGTAACTGCGGTATAGAAGTATGTGAACAAGAAAACCAAAATAAAGTAAAAGATGGAATAGAACCAACCATTTGAAAGCAATCCAACAATAAAATCAGAAATATTCTTTACGATTTCATTTGGAACAGTCGCTAAGAATTTAAAGATCATCTGTGGGAATAAAAGAATTGATAGAGCAAAGATGATTGGAATCACACCAGCCTGATTAACTCTAAGTGGTAAGTAAGTGGAAACACCACCGTAAACCTTATTACCTCGAACTCTTTTGGCATAAGTTACAGGAATTGGTCGCTCTGCTTCAGTAACAATTACAACACCCAAAATAACCAATAGACCAACAACGATAAATACTATTGTCATCGGAATCTGTGCTGGAGTAAAAGTCAAGAATAATCGGCTGACATTTCCTGGAATAGCCGCGACGATACCAGCAAAGATTATAAGTGAAGTACCATTACCAATACCAAATTCTGTCATGAGTTCTCCGATCCACATCAAAAGGACTGAACCAGCCGTGATCACAGCTAAGTTAGCAAAGAAGCCAATAGCGTTCAAACTTGAAACGGCTCCAGCTTTTTCCAAAAGTAATAAGAAACCGATACCTTGAACTATTGCTAAAGGTACAGTTAAAATTCTTGAATATTGAGTAAATTTTGCTCGTCCGAGTTCTCCCTCTTCATGATACATTTCCTTCAACTTTGGAAAAATCATAGTCAAAAGCTGCATGATAATTGATCCTGTAATATAAGGACCGACACCAAGCATAACAATGGACAATTTAGACAAACCACCACCTGAAAAGATGTTGATCAAACCAAATAAATCTCCAGCAGATCCAGAGAAAAATTCAGTTAATTTTTGAGAGTTTACGCCTGGAATTGGGATAATAGATAATATTCTAAACAAAGCTAAAGCTCCTACTACGAATAGGATTCTTTTTCTTAGAGAACCGTCTTTTAAAGCTAGTGTTACTTTTTTAAAAAAATTCTGTATCATCCTTTTTGTAAAATTAATTCATTAAGTTACCCGTAATTCCCTTTTAAAGACTGCGCCCTTGTGAGACAGAGAATTTTTATTTAACGCTTCCTCCAGCCTTTTCAATCTTTTCCTTTGCAGCCTTAGAAACATCACAACCTACCAAAGTAATCTTTTTTGTAATTTCTCCGCTCGCTAAGATCTTGATCTTTGGATTCTTACCCTTGAAAGTTTCGATCATACCTTTTGCAGCCAAGGTAGATGGTTTTACTATCTCACCGTTCTTATAAAATTCATTTACAGTATCTAAGTTGATAGCGAAAACAGGGCTTTTTACTTTATCAAGTGACTGAAAGCTATAACCACGCAATTTTGGCATTTTCTTGATAATATCTCTCCACTCTGGTCGAGTTTTATGACCAGCTCTGGCTGTCTGTCCCTTACCACCTCGTCCAGAAGTCTTACCTCTTTTACCACCTCGTCCAACTAGGATTGGCTTCTTATTTGGTGTTTTTCTTTTTATATTGTGTATCTGCATAGTATTAAAATTATTTAGTTAACAAATTATTTAGCTGGAGCAACTACTTCTTTAGCAATTTCCTTTGCAACAATTACTTTGACTGGTGCTTTACCTAATTTTGACAAAGCAATAATTGTAGCTCGAGCAATATTTAATTTGTTTTTTGAACCAGAAAGGATCTTAGCGGTAACATCTTTGATACCGGCAAGGTCAAGCACGTTTCGAACGGCGCTTCCAGCCACAACTCCTCTTCCTGGAGCAGGACGAATGACTACCATAGCGCTACAATATTTTGCTGATACTTCGTGTGAAATAGAAGAAGTTTTTGTTGTATTAACAGTAATCATATTCTTCTTTGCATTTCTAGCAGATTTATCAATCGCCAAAGAAGTGTCGTTAGCTTTACCTAAACCAACACCCACTTTACCTTTCTTATCACCAGCAACTAAAGCTACGCTAAAATTAAAGCGTCTACCTCCGGTTGCAACTCGGGCCACTCTTCGAATATTGAGCATCTTTTGCTCAAATTCAGATCGTGGTCGTGAATCTCTACCACCAAATTTTCGAGGATTCTTTGGTCGTCCGTCGACAGAAGGAGCACCATCTCTTGGGGCTCTAGGAGCAAATCGACTAAATCCCTGTCCAGCTTGTCCGGTAGCCGCACCAAATCTTGGAGCACTACCAAAAGTCCTAGGAGTAAAAGTTTTTGCAACTCCTGGTGTAACTGCTGGCGTATTAGTTTTTTTTACTTCTTCTGTCATTTTTTTAATTTATTAAAATTTTTAGTTTAGAATTTAAGTCCTCCTTCTCTAGCTCCGTCTGCAAATGCTTTTACTCGGCCAACATATTTGAAACCTCCTCGATCAAAAACAACTTTTGTAATCTTTTTTGCAATAGCAGCTTTTGCAATTTCTTTACCAGATTCAGCAGCTCTTTCTAGGAAGGTCTTACCCTTACCTTTTACCGTTGAACAAGAAACCAATGTCTTGCCTGCATTATCATCAATAATCTGTCCGTAAATATTTGTATTTGACTTGAATACAGAAAGTCTAGGCATAACATCAGTACCAAAAATCTTGGCTCTGATTTTCTTGTGCCTTCTTTCAACTTTCATTTTTTTAATATTTACTTTTTTCATATTGTTTTATCTTTAAAATAGTCTTACCTCCGATTTAACTATGCTGTTTTCTTACCTTCCTTTCGCTTGATAACTTCGTCACTGTATCGGATACCCTTTCCTTTATATGGTTCTGGCTTCTTCAAAGCTCTAATTTCAGCCACATATTGACCAACAAACTCTTTGTCTATTCCTGATACGGTCACAATGTTTTTCTCAGCGGTAATTTTTAATCCTTTTGGAATAGCAACTTTAACAGGGTGTGAAAAACCTAATTTGAAAACCAAATCAGTTCCAACAACATCAGCTTTGAAACCAATACCTTCAACGATAAGTTTCTTCTCATAAGCTTTGTTAACACCGCCTACCATGTTTTTAATATGAGAAGCAATAGTACCCCAGAGACTGTTCATTGTTACGTTAACTTTGGATGATTTTGGAGTAACCAAAACCTGACCATCTTTAACTTCAATTTTCATTCCGGCTCGGAAAGTTCTTTTGAGCTCGCCCAAAGGACCCTTGACGGAGACAGTATCTCCTTCAATTTTGACCTCAGTTTTTGCTGGAATTATTATTGGGTTTTTTCCTATTCTACTCATTGTATTGTTTTATATTTTTATTCGTTTACCAATTTGCAACATTTGCATTTACCAGATCTTAAACAAAACTTCACCACCTAGTTTCTGTTTAATTGCCTGTTTCTCAGTCATCAGGCCTTTTGGTGTTGATAAAATGATTCTACCAAAACCATTCTTAAATGGTCTAAGTTCAGTTGATTTAGCGTAAACTCGTCTTGATAGTTTTGAAACTCTGGCTACATCTGAAATTCTAGGTGCACCATCCTTATAGGCAATCTGAACTTCAAGTGTTTTCCCGCCTTTCTTCTTTTTAGATACGCCAGCCAAGTAACCTTCTGCAACAAGCAAATCAGCAATAGCTTCCTTCAATTTTGAAGAAGGTAAAGATACGCTCTCTTTCTTTGAAAGGCCGCCCATCTTAATTGTTGTTATAAAATCTGAAATTGGATCTCCTACCATGATGATTTTTTAATGCCAGGAATTTTACCCTGATTAGCGAATTCTCTAAAACAGATACGGCACAAATCGAAATCTCTCATATAGCCGTTCTTTCTACCACATCGAAAACATCGTCTAACGACTCTAGACGCGAATTTCGGTTTTTTTAATGCTCTTGCTTTAACTGATGTTTTTGCCATAAATAAAATAATGCTTTTACAAGCTCGGTGTATCTTAGCAAAAGACTTGTTAAAAGTCAACTTATTTGCTGCCTTTTTGTTTATAACAGATTCTCCCCTATTTTGTATTGCTCGCCAGCACCCATAGTGATTAAAAGATCTGTGGATTTTAGTGAGGATTTTAAATAATTTTCAACATCCTCAAAACTAACAAAGGCTTTTGCCTCTTTATTATTCTCCTTAATTTTAGCAGCCAAAATCACTGAAGATATAGTTGGGTCAAAAACTTCACGGGCTGGAAATATTGGTGCTAAAACTATTTCATCTGCATCAAAAAAAGCACAGGCAAATTCATTTAGCAATAACTTAGTGCGAGAAAATAAGTGTGGCTGAAAAACCGCCACGATTCTTTTGTCTGGAAACATTTCCCTAGCGCCTTGAAGAGCCGCTGCCACCTTTTGTGGATTATGCGCATAATCATCATAAATCAAGGTACCGTCTTTTGTCTTCCCTTTATATTCGAAACGACGCCAAGCGCCAGAAAAACTTTCTAATGATTTTAAAGCTTGATTATTTTCTACCCCAAGCACTTTGGCCACCGCTATAGCTGTAGCCGCATTCAAACGGTTATGCTCCCCAGGAACCATCAGTTTGATTGATTTTGGATAAGATTCCTTACGATCAATAATTTTACCTTCTACCCCAACAAGCGCTTTGGCAACTTTTTCGTCGTGAGAATCACAAACAATAAAACCGTGAGCTGAGACTTTTTTAGCAAATTCATTAAAGCCAACAATCACGCCATTCAAATCTCCATAATAATCCAAGTGATCAGCATCGATATTATTTATCACAGCAATCCTTGGCTCAATATTCAAAAATGACCGCTCATACTCGCAAGCTTCCACCACAAAATAATCACTCGAGCCGGCAATAAAATTTGTACTCTCTCCATTTTTATCTTTTATTAGAGAACCAACAACTACAGTAGGATCCAATCCAGCATCAATCAAAACTTTAGCAATCATGGCTGTCACGGTAGTTTTTCCATGTGTACCAGAAACGGCAATGGTATATTTTGTTTTAGAAATTTCATGCAGAGCCTCAGGATAAGTTATAGCTAATATGTTTTTATTTTTTATTTCCTCGATTAGTTTTGGATCAAAAATCTTGATAGCTGGAGAATAAATAACCAAATCAATATCATCTTTTATGTATTCGATAGATTGCCCAATGGTAATATTGGCACCTAATTTTCTCAAAGCACTGGTAATCTCTGACTCAGCCGTATCTGAACCACTCACTTTTTTACCTTGAGATATGAGCATCCTGGCAATTGCCGAAATACCAATACCCCCGATTCCAATAAAATATACTCGGTTCATTTTATTAAAAAAATTGTTCTGCATATACACATAGTAGCAAAATTAAGCTAATTGGTGAAATTTTATTACTATTGAATATCAACACCTACAAAGCATAGATTTATAAAAGGTCGGTCAAAAATTTTATCACCCTCCGGGTAAGAAAATCTTTCGACATGTTTTCCGTGGTGCAAAAACAGTCGAAAATTTCACCACCCTTTGGGTACTGAAATCTTTCGACATGTTTTTTCTAGTATGAAAAAACAAAAACCGGATATTCGCGTTAGCAAATATCCGGGGTTTCGAGTCTTTCGACTCACTTGCGACTATCGTCGCATTTGGGAGGCCTTCTTGAAGGCATCCGCAACGCCACGAGTCACCGACTCACGACGATCGCGTTCGGCTTGTTCGCGCTCCTTGCGCTGGTCCTTCAAGTACCGAATGACGCCATTGGCACCATCGGAAGTCCTGGAGACACGGCAGATACCTTTCTGATCGCGATTTGCATCGCTAAGGTAAGCTGCTCCCAGACATGACCGCTGGTTAACCGTGTAGAACTCTGCACCGGCATTTTCCTTCCCCGACTTCGCATCGTAGAAGTAGAAACCGCCACAGCAGGCCAGGGATACTACACCCTTGACCAAGAACGATCCAGACCAATCGACATCGCCTTCTGCGAAATCGATACCCTTCCTGCGAAGAGCTTTTTCAAGTCGTCGGTTCACACTGACGAACTTGACCGGCTGGAATGTCTTTCCGCAACAGTCACAAACGATTTCCGGACCGTCCTTCGCAACCAACTTATCCAAGTCTTCCTTGGAGAGCGGCCGCCCGAGAACGTTCGAAATATCGTAAGCCAACGGGATCGTGATGAAACTCCGGGGGCGTGCACCGCCAAGCGCGACCGGGTTGTTATACCACGACCATGCTTTGGGATCCACGACCACTACCTTGGTTTCAACTGTTTCCACAACCGCCGCCTGAAGCACGTTACCATCAACCTTGTTCGTATCCGTATTCATTGTCTCTGTCTCCTTGTATATGTACTACTTGGCAGAAAACTCAATCCAGACCAAACCAGGCCGGATTTCTAAAAGCCATAATTAGTTAAAGTTTTCTAATATCAAGTATAGCACATTATAGAGATTTGTCAAGCATATTAGAAGCACAAAATCCGCCTATCGAAATAGGCTTATTTTGAGGCATTATACAGCCTAACTAATCAAGTTTAACGTAAGATAACACTTCAACAAGCCCAGGTCGATGTGGGTTTGGAATATCAGCAATATTTGACCACTTTGCCTCTGAAATCTCTAAATTATCTATCTTAAAATAAGGCTCTTTAACCTTCGACCAAAAACATTGAACTGTATCAATCTTATACTGTTTAGTATTAATGTATTCCCTGAACATTTTGACCTCCCCAAGTGTGATGCCAACTTCTTCTTTTACTTCCCGACGAACTGCTTCCTCAAAAGATTCATTTTTATTCACTCCGCCGCCTGGTACTGTCCAAATCAAATTTGCATAAGTAAGATGAACAAAAAGAATTTTGTCTTCCCATTGTATTATGCACTTCACTCCCCTAGTCTTTGGTCTAAAAACAAACCAATAGAATTGTCGGATTGGATTTACAAAAAACCAGAATATTTTTATGAGCTTAATTTTTATCATTTCAGATTTTTGATAATCTTATTGAATTTATCTCCCCTATCAAACTCATTCTTAAACATTCCAAAAGAAGCGTAAGCTGGAGAGAAGAGTAAAGTGTCCCCCTTTTTACAAAAACTTAATGCTAACTTAACAGCTTCTTTTAAATCATTAGCGTTTGCGGATTTTAAAACTTTAATTTTTAAACTATTTGCTAATAACTTAGTTGTTCCAGTCCCATCCAAAAAAACAACAGCCTTGCAATACTTCGGTATTTCTTTTATCAAACCAGACATATTTAAATTTTTGTCCGAACCACCAATAATCAAAACCAAATTTCTATTTTTTTTATCATCAAGAGACTTTAAGGCAACCATGGTTGCATCAGGTGTTGTTGCGGTCGTATCATTATAAATCTTGATTCCCTTATACTCCCTAATTAACTGTTGCCTGCCATCTACCCCTCCAAAACTTTCTACCCCTTTTTTAATTTTTTTTTCACTTATACCTAAAATTTTCATCGTCTCAATCGCACGTAAGATATGTTTTAAATTATGCTCCCCTTTTATCTTTAGTTTCCAATCTTTAATTTCCGAGATTCCATTAATTAAAATGATCTTTGATTTAATACTGCCACTATACCTTTCTTCAATTATCTTTTTTATATCCTTATCTAAAATCAAATAATCTCCTTCTTTTTGATTTGCAAAAATCTGAGCCTTATCCATAAAGTACTGTTGTTCTGCTTCTGCCTCTGTTTTGCCACCCTTTAAATAGTAATTTAAATGATCAGATAGCAGATTCGTAAACACGGAAATATTTGAACTAATACCTGATTCGCCAAAACCTTGTAACTGCCAAGAATCAAGCTCCATTACTACAATATCCCCTTTTTTAATTTTTTTAAGAAATGGTAATGTAGCGACACCTTTAATATTCCCGCCTAAATAAACTTTTTTACCAAAGACTGTCTTTAAAATATGATATATCAAATGTGTCGTAGTTGATTTTCCCCTGGTACCTGTAATGCCAATAACTTTTGTTTCTGGAGACAATTCAGCAAACCAAGAAGCATCCATTTTAATTGGGATATTATTCTTTCTCGCCTCAGCTATATATAGAGAATCAAGCGGTACACCAGCAGCTTTCAAAATAAAATCACGATCTTTAAAATCTTCTAACCTGTGTTCACCTAACACATACCTGATATTTTTAAATTTAGAAAGTTTTTCTAAAGAAGTTTTCAGTTGCTCCTCTGTCTTTAAATCGGTAACGATTAAATCAGCCCCGCATTCAGCTAAAAATTTGGCGTCATTAAGTCCCCGACCCAAAAGTCCGAGTCCGAGCATGGTAACTTTCTTCCCCTTAAAATTCACTTGATAGTTTTTCATAATATTGTGTTTCTTGAATACATAGTCTATACTATTTTTGTTCATTAAAAAAGTACAAATAAGGAGAAAATAGTGACAACGCTATTAAAATTAAGTGATGAAAAAGCAATCTCACTACTTTCAGAAAAATGCTCCAAATGTGGGAACGTCCTAGAGGACGACCCTGGTGACAAGCACCAAACATCTGAAGGTATCATATGTGGTGATTGTTATTTTGGACAAATGGGAGAAATGATTGATAAAAATCCTATCTGCCACCCAAAAACACATCACGGGTAAAACCAAAAGGACGGCTCTAAAACAGAGTCCGTCCTATTTTTATACGTCCCGAGGAAGATATTTTGCATTGTTATAATAGATATAAAATAATCGCAATTGGAACAAATATAAAATATTCTATAGGGGCAAAAACAAACCATCTTTTTTCATGCCACCAAATTTTTTCTTTCTTAAAGTTTTTTAAACCATAAGAAGGATTGATAACAAACCACAAGAAATCTTCTATGACCCAGAACAGCATGTAAAAGGCCAATATTTTCGTCTCGATACTAAATTGTAAAGGTACAAACAAATATACAGAATGCAAGATAAATATAATAAAAATATTAACCCAAACATGGTAACCGGTGACTGTACGACCACCGAAGAATATTTTACTGATAATATGCCCTTCTGGTAATTTCCATGTAGGTAATTTTTTTGCCCAACCATCACCACCTTCAATGGCGATTTCAACCTTAGCAAAAATGTATGAAGCTAAAAATAAATAAATAATAAATATATAATGCATAGGTTTTAAAATTCTTGTGGGCGAGGAGACTTGAACTCCTATGAAGTACCCTCGCCCCGTTAAATGTGCCGCGAGGGAGATTTGGTCACAGATATTTTTTCGCCGTCGCTCAAAAATTCTGCGACCCCGGCTCGCTACCTCGCTTACTAGCTCGGCATAGCTCCGCCCTTCAAATCTCCCCTTAAAAGCAATAAATTGCTTTGTGCCGCGAGGGAGATTTGAACTCCCAATCCCTTGCGAGAACTACGACCTGAACGTAGCGCGTCTACCAATTTCGCCATCGCGGCATATCTGGTGGGATGAACGTATGCGTCCACGCACGTACCGAACGGTACGTTCGGCCATGTGCAAATTCCGCCACACGCCCAACCTCAATATACTATAGTAAAAACTGACAAAAGAAAACCGCCACAAAGAAGTGGCGGTCTAAACTTTTAATAATGAGAGGCGATGTAACACAAGATTCGACAACAGGTAGAAACTAGCCATATTAATAATGACACAAAAATCAGCGCGACAGATATACCGGTTGCCGTACAAATACTATCCTCATTTCTTTTGAGAAAATCTAGTATATCTTCCTTGCAAGAATGATAAATATAAAGAAAAAAACTGACAGGAGATGTAAATATCCTCCTTATTTTCTTACTGTCCCAAAACAAACCTACTGGATAGATTTTAGGAACTACCACCCATTCAGAGCCATTAATTTTTCTATCTCCCCACTTGCTCATATTAACCTCCTTTTAAAATGATCAGTTAAAGTTCATAAAAAAGATTAGCATATTGAGTAAACTTTAACCAGAAAAAAGAGCCTGAATAAATTCAGACTCTTTTTGTTTCTAACGTAAATCAAATTTTATAAAGTTTCCACCACCAAAGAATTTGTTCCACCACTCTTACCAAGAGGAAAACCAAATACCATAATTATTTTATCACCTTTTACTGCAAATTTATTTTTAAGAACAATAGTTTTAGCTTCCTTAATTGCGGCCGCAACATCCGTGAATTTTTTACAAACTATTGGCACACAACCGTAACTCAAGGCCAACTGATTCTTTGTTCTCTCACTTGGAGTTAGAGCAATTATTTTTTGCTCAGGCTTGAAACGGGAAATGGTTCTGGCAGCAAACCCCTTGTCAGTCAAAGCAATGATTAATTTAGCGCCAGATTCTTTAGCTACTTCCATCACACCGTTTGCCACTGCGTCAGAAGTTCTTTTTACAGGATCACTATATTTTCTACTGGTCACCATATCACGATAATGAGGATCTTTTTCCATTCTTACCGCAATCTTTGTCATCATTTGAACCGCCTTAACTGGGAATTGACCTAGGGTTGTTTCCTCAGAAAGCATAACAGCGTCTGTACCATCCAAAATAGCGTTAGCAATATCTGAAACCTCGGCTCTGGTAGGTACCGGAGAATTGATCATAGACTCAAGCATTTGGGTAGCTGTAATAACAGGCTTACCAGCTTGATTACATTTCTGAATAAGAAGCTTTTGCGCTAAGGGCACATCTTCAGCTGGGATTTCCACCGCCAAATCTCCACGAGCAACCATAATAGCATCAGTCACTTTTATTATCTCATCAATACAGCGCATAGCTTGAGGAGTTTCAATTTTAGCAATAATTCTGGCATCACTTTTTGCCTTGTCTAAAATTTCTTTTAATTCAAGAATATCTTCTGGTCTTCTAACAAAAGATAGCGCAAAATAATCTACTTTATTTTTTAAACCAAACTTTAAATCTTCACGGTCCTTGTCAGTAATTGAGCTAATAGACAAATCAGAATCTGGAAGGTTCAACCCTCTTTTATTTTTAATTTCACCACCGACAGTTACTTTACAAATAATATCGTTACCTTTAATCTCTAATACTTCTAGAGCCTTTTTACCATCGTGAAGTAATATATGATCACCAGCCTTAACCTCTTTCGGAAGCATTGGGTAATTAACGGAAACCTTGGTATCATCTCCCATTATTTTGTCTGTGGTCAAAGTAAATTTGGCACCCTCCTTAAGAACAGTCAGACCCTTTTCAAACTCGCCGATACGGATTTTAGGACCAGCTAGATCTTGGAGAATAGCGACGGTTTTACCAGTCTTCTTGAGTATACTTCGTAAATTATCCACCCTCTCCTGATGCTCTTTAAAATCTCCGTGTGAGAAGTTTAAGCGCATCATATTCATACCAGCATCTACAAGCTGGCTTAATATGGGTGCCGCTGAAGTGGCTGGACCGATGGTACAAACTATCTTCGTCTTTTTGATACTATTCATTTTTTTTATTATTAAATTTTTAATTATTAAAATCCCCCGTTAGGTGGACTTAATATCTTCTACTTAGCAATGTGCGCGATCCAAGAGTTGAACTTGGGACCTCGTCATTATCAGTGACGCGCTCTAACCACCTGAGCTAATCGCGCACATTGCTAATTAGATTTTCTATTAAATTATGGAGAAAATATAGCAGAAAATATAAAAAAAGGCAAAGAGATAACGGTTCAAGACCCTAAGAAATACTTATATATAAAATAGCGCCGAAGAATGATTGTTCATTCTCGGCGCTATGCGTCACTTGGAGTACTGTTTAGAATTTCGTACCCGGAGCGACGTAGATGACATCAAAGGTTTCAGACAGGATTTTATCCCATTTAACCTTATCCATCACTTTCTTACCGTCACAATCAGTGACCATAAGAACAGGTCCATCTTCCACCTTGTAGACCGTGGGTTTTGCGAAACCGCCACGAAATCCACAGTAGATGACCGTCGCAAGGATAATCACACCAATGATGTTCACCAGACCAGCAGAGATGCGATTCATCATTTGTTGTTTCTCGAACGAATGCAACATTTTGATGAGTTCGCTTTCCGCAGGTACAAGTTCAGGCAAAATCGGATCTTTCATTTAAGTCTCCTGTTAGTTAGATTAACTTGAAATCATACACAAATATACAATGAACAACTACCTTACAAGTATAGCATACAATGTTATATACGTCAATAGATGAAATATTTCAATATATTTGCACAGAAAAACCACTCTTTCGAGTGGTTTTTCTTTATTATTCTTTCTTTTGTTCCGTTCCATCGACTCATCAAAGCATTTCTGCGAAGATGGCCTCTGTATCTCGCCTTTCCGAGAATGTCATCTTATTTTAGGTTTAAGCAAACCTTTAAATGCTCAATTGAGGCATTTAAAATCGACACGATAAGTTATTATAAAATTCCTAAGAATTCTATAAAAACGTGTTCAATTTGAAAAAATCCACGAGCAGCTTCCGCTACCCGTGCCTTGTTACGACTTACTCCCTGTCATTGAATTTACCGTAGATCGCGACTAGCGCGAGCTTCGGGTATCCCCAATTCCCTTGAGTTGACGGGCGGTGAGTACAAGACTTGAGAACGTATTCACCACAGTATGGCTGACCTGTGATTACTAGCGAATCCAGCTTCAAGAGGTCGAGTTGCAGACCTCTATCCGAACTTAGGACGCTTTTCTAACGATTTGCTCCATCTTTCGATATTGCGTCGCGTTGTAGCGTCCATTGTATCACGTGTGTAGCCCAGGGTATCAAAGGGACATGCTGACCTGGCGTCATCCTTGCCTTCCTCCCAGCTTTTTATTCACAATTCTTTATGAACAAAAAGCTGGGCAGTCTCGCCTGACATTTAAAACAGGCAACAAGGGTTGCGTTCGTTACCCCACTTAAGGGAACAATTCAAACCACGAACTGACGACGGCCATGCATCACCTGTCTAATTGTCCTTGCGGACGAACAATGTTTCTACTGTTCTTCAACTAGATTTCCAACCCTGGTAAGGTTCTTCGTTTGTCATCGAATTAAACCACATGATCCTCCGCTTGTGCAAGTCCCCGTCTATTCCTTTGAGTTTTAGCCTTGCGGCCGTACTACCCAGGCGCTTCTCTTAACGCGTTAGCTGTGACTCTCAGAGGGTCGATACTCCGAAAATCTAGAGAAGATGGTTTAGGGCGTGGACTACTGGGGTATCTAATCCCATTCGCTACCCACGCTTTCGTGTTTGAGCGTCAGGAATGCTCCAGTCTACTGCCTTCGCTTTTGGTGTTCCCCATAATATCAACGCATTTCACCGCTACACTATGAGTTCCGTAGACCTCTCGCATCCTCTAGTCTTACCGTTTCCTTTGCATGTCCCCGGTTAAGCCGAAGAATTTAACAAAAGACTAATAAGACCGCCTGCACACCCTTTACGCCCAATGATTCCGGATAACGCTTGAGGCACTCGTATTACCGCTGCTGCTGGCACGAGTTTAGCAACCTCTTATTCTTGAACCGATCAATAAACTTTCTGGTTCACAAAAGCAGTTTACATACCGAAGCACTTCATCCTGCACGCGGCGTCGCTCGATCAGGCTTTCGCCCATTGTCGAATATTCTCGACTGCAGCCACCCGTAGGTGTATGGACCGTATCTCAGTTCCATCGATGGGGAACAGGCTCTCACCCCCCCTAGGCGTCATTGCCTTGGTAAGCCATTACCTTACCAACTAGCTGATACCGAGCAGGCCGATCTAAAAGCGATAAATCTTTACCCCGAAGGGACTATCAAGCATTACCTAGTCTTTCGACTAGCTATTCCTGACTTTTAGGTTCGTACCTACTTTATACTATCTCGTCTGCCGGTTGTCTTGCGACCCCCTTGACTTGCATGCCCTATCCACGCCGCCAGCGTTCATCCTGAGCTAGGATCAAACTCTAAATAAAAATAAATTTAAAATTTAATTTTTTAATTAGAACGGAACAAAAGAAAGAATAATATTTTTCATTTTTTTCAAAACAAATAATACTAAAATATCAATTCCTGTTTCCTAGCTCACATCTCATAAAAAACATTGCTATTTTTCTCATGAGGAAATCATTTATAAAGTTTCTTTAATATAGTTGGGCCCCGCCCAACTACTAAAGTTATTGTGTGATTTTACTATATCCGTAGATATATAAAATCTGACTTGCACGTATTTATTTTACCAGAGTGCACTGAATGCACTTCTATCTATATAATATACGTTCTTTATTTTCCAAATTATTTCAACGAACTTTTACTATTTAAAAATCACCCGATTGGTGTTCTTAAGTAGTGTCGTCTATTATACTCAAAAAAGTCTTACGGTCAAGCTTTTATTAATGAACTTATATCACTAGACCATAAACCCTATAAAACCCATACAATGCAAGGTATTATCTGCATAAGAAAAAATCGAGCCTATTTGCATAGGCTCGATTTTCTTAATTATTCTTCGTTGCTTCTATCATCATAAAGAGAGGTATTTCTTTTCTAGCTTTATCCTCAGCATTTTGACGTGGTCCGGATTGGCTTTTTTTATTAGAATTCCACTCCTCTATTTTGGAAATACAGAAGCCACTTTTAGCTAATGTTTTACTATAAACTTGGAGCGATCTATGAAAAGATACGGTCACTTCCCCTTTATTTGAGCCCGGGGTCATCTCGATTTCGGTATGCGATTCAGATAGATATTCATCGACACGACGATATTGTATTTTCGCTTTTTCATCAAAGCCCCATGAACTATGTTTTGGGTTGCGGAACATAGGATGATTCAAGACTAAAAACAACTTTCCACCCGTCTTTAATGATCGTGAAGACTCGGCCAATGCGCCACTAAAATTTTCTATATTTTGGAGCGCTAAAATTATTGTCGCTTTGTCAAAACTTTTATCAACAATATTGTTATTTAATTTATCAGCGGGAGCGACGAAATAGGTTATCGAATGACTTGGACTATCTAGTCGAGTATTTTTTTCCTTGGCAAAATTTATAAGTTCCGAAGAGATATCGCAACCAACTACCTTTGCCCCCTCACCAGCGAAAGCTCGAGAGAAAAAACCTTGCCCACAGGCAATATCTAAGATCTTGTCACCTAACTTGATATTCATCAGACGGATTAGGTTTGGCAAAATCACTTCCTTCTGATAAGTATCATCCATAGATAGGAGCGAATCATACCAACCCGCTACCCCACCCCACGAGGTTTTGTTTTTATTATTCATAATCTAATCTTAGCAAGTAAACCGATTAAAATGCAAACAAAAACCCCTCGCACGAATGCGGGGGTTAAATAAATATCCTTAAGCCATTGAAAAACTTATAAGCGTGACGCCTTGTTTTTCAGCCCAAGATAAAAAATAATCGAGACCATGAGCTTCGGCAAGCATCTCATTTAGATACTTATCAAATGAGAGAATACACACCTGGCCGACGGCCCAAATTGAAAGAACTGACCGAAGTTTTACTTCATCAGGAATAGTGCTCGGGTAACAAACGTAGGCTTTTTTACCTTCACAGTCAAAGTGATAGTTAAGCTTTGCTGTCTGCCCTTGAGCAACAAAAGGTTCGATTATTTCCGTCTCAAAATGAGGGAAATCAACACCTTTGGAATAAAATGACAAAGGTAATCTCAACTCGCATTGTTTTTGTGCTAAATAGGCCACCAAACCAAAGCGCGTAATCGCACCAGTATTCGAACGGACATCAATTATGATGGCTCTAGACTTACTACTCAAAATACTCACCTGATTCCTTTCTTATGTGTCTTATGCTAATTAAATGATCAAAATACTTTTTTAAATAGTAACATATTATTAATAGTTTGGCAAACAAAAAACCAAGGCTAAACCCTGGTTTAAAAAATCTCTACTCAACAAAAATAATCCTATGCCCCCACCCGAGTCTTATGGGTTTATGATTACTCCACCTTACTGGTTTGGCTAAATCCTGTGCCATTTTTACCAACCATTTTGGCAGAGGTTTCTTCTTCACCACCCAGGAAACTTCCTTCGGCTCGCTTGCAATCTTTTTCATAAATACCTTTCTTTGTACAATTTCTAATTAACAATATCTTTTTTATAAAAATATTACAATTAAAAAATCGAGATTTAATCTCGATTTTTTAACTATCTAGAATTAGATTATTTATTTTTCACTACTGGTTTATCTTGCCATTTCTGAATAGTTACAAGCAAGGCTGAAGCGATGAAAATTGATGAGTAGGTTCCAACAGCGATACCAATAATCAAAGCGAGTGAGAAATGTCTTGTTGCCTCCGCTCCCAAGAAATACAAAACGACAAGGGCAAGAATGGTTGACATTGAAGTGTTGATTGAACGGACAAAAGTTTGTCTAACGCTCTCCCCCACAATAGTCTCAAAGCTTTTTTTATCATTATCTCGATGAGAAATATTTAGATTTTCTCTGATTCGATCGTAAACCACAATAGTATCGTGAATTGAGAAACCTAAGATAACTAATAGTGCGGTAACGAAAAGTGTATCCACTTCATAACCCAAATAATGTCCAAGAACGGCAAAAGCTCCGGTTGGAATAATGACATCATGAGCTAAAGCGACAATCGCCATCAAACCAAATTTCCATGAAGCCACTGGTTTTGAAACATGTCTGAAAACAAAAGTAATAAAGAGAACGATACAAAGAATTACAAGAGCAATAGCGACATATGCTTTTCTAGCTGATTCCTCACCAATAGTTGGACCGATTGAACTTACATTTGTTTCAACTTTTATTGCACCTTTATTTGAGAATACACCAACCACCTGAGCTCTTTCTGTATCAGTTAGAAATCTGGTTTTAATTGAATACTCCTTATCACCAACTGGCCTTAAGGTATAAGTTCCAAGATTAAGTGTTTGTGATAGTGCGCTGATATTAGCATCGACAGTCGCAAATTCTGGTCGAGCGTCCTTGTAGACCGCTTCAATGGCTGATCCTCCCTTGAAATCAATTCCCACCTGCAAACCCCAAATCGACAATGACAAGATTGAAGAAATAATCAATATTGCCGAGAAGACATAAAATATAACTCTGTTTTTTATTATCCACATATAATTATAATATTGATTATTACTTAGTAAATCCGCTACCGAATAAAAATCTCATGACCTTTCCAGCTTTGTCGTGTTTCATCGCCAAAAGCAAAGTTCTGGTTGCGGTAATTGCTGTAAACATTGAGACCAACACACCCATTCCAAAGACCAAGGCAAAACCTTTAACCATTGGAGTGCTTGAAAAGAAATATAGGATCACTGCGGTAATCATACTTGAGACATTACTATCTCGAATTGATAACCAGGCTCGAGCAAATCCTTCCATAATTGCATCACCTAATTCGCGACCGCGTTTTAATTCTTCTTTTGTTCTTTCAAAAATCAAAATATTCGCATCAACCGCCATACCAAGAGAAAGAATGAATCCGGCAATACCAGCCGCAGTAAGGGTTACTGGGATTAATTTAAATAGTGCGAGGTTTAAAGAAACGTAAATTGCCAAGGCAATGATTGCCAAAAGTCCTGGTAGACGATACCAAACTACCAAGAAGATAGCGATAATAATGAAAGCCCAAAGTCCAGAATGAACGCTCGCTTTCACAGCTTCACTTCCTAGAGAAGCTCCAACACTTTGAGTAGAAATAAGTTCTATTGGTACAGGCAGAGCTCCTAGGTTTAAGTTATCTACCAATGTCTTAGCCTCCTTCAAACCAGCTGAGCCGCTAAAACCTCCAGAAATTGACGCCTTACCACCCTTAATCTCCTCTCTAATAACCGGCATTGATTTCATATCTCCATCCAAGAAAATTGCCAAATGTCGGCCAACATTTTCTTTGGTTAATTTAGCAAAAAGAGTTTCACCTTCAGAATTAAATTGTAGAGCGACAGCAGTCTCGCCAGTTGTTCCAGTGAATTCAATGGTAGCGCTTTTTAGTAATCGTCCTGTTAAACCGGTAGCATCAAAAACGTCGGCCATTTTTTTACCAACCATAGCCTCTGAACTAGTACTTTCATATTCTTTCTTCAGTAAACGAAATTCTAGAACAGGTGTTTGTCCGATCTGAGCAACTGCATCTTCGATGTTTGTTACACCTGGTAATTCAACCAAAAGTCTCTGACCACTTTCAACTTGAACCACTGGCTCAGAAACACCAAAAACGTTGACGCGTCTTTCAATCACATCACGCAAAGTACTCATTGCACTTGAGACATCTCCGCCAACAACTTCAGTCGTGTCTGCCTGATAAATAAGCTCCGTTCCGCCATTAAGGTCGAGGCCGAGTTTAAATTTATGTTGTGAGTCGGCAGTGTTGGTTGAATAAACAAAATAACCAACAGCGGCTGCCAAAACAATCAATATAAATGCCCAAAATCTTCGTTTAAACATAAGACGCATTATAGCCGATTTTTTGATTTAGGCAAATCAAAAAATCGGCTATAACACATTTAAATACAATAGTGAGGTTACTTTCCGCTTCTCGAAAGAAGAGTTTTAATTGTCTTTAAAGCGATTTTTAAATCAAGACCGAGAGAACGATTTTTAACATAATACAAATCATAAGAAAGTTTGTTCTTAGTCTCCTCAATATTCGCACCGTGATGCGGATGATTCTCGTGGTATAACTGGGCCCAACCAGACAACCCAGGCTTAATCAAATGCCTAACATTATAATATGAGACTTCTTTTTCATAAATTTTAGCCAATTCAGGTAATTCAGGCCTTGGTCCAATGAGAGACAAATCGCCTTTTAAAACATTCCACAATTGTGGTAATTCATCAATACGACTATTCCTAAGAAAGCCTCCCACTCGAGTTACTTTATTATCTCTTTTTGTATCACCTTTACCATCATCGTTAAAACTCATTGTACGGAATTTCAATATTTTAACCGGTCGGTTATTTCTACCTATACGATTTTGAACGATAAATACCGGGCCACCATCCTGTATTTTTATTGCTAGAATAACAAAAGGATAGACAACTAAAGAAAGAAGACCAAATACAAAAGCGGCGGTAACATCCATTGCTCTCTTAATTGCATCATAAGTCACTCCTGGCGACAAAGAAATATTTTCCAGGAACCAATCATATTTTATAAGTGATAGAGGTACTCGATCAAAAATATCCTCATATACACGGTTAATATCAACAAATTTAACCTTAGAAAATAACAGATTATAAAAATGAGGCATCATCGGACCAATCTTTTCATGTTCAAAATCAACCACGACTATAGCTACCTGATCAGAATAAATTTTTTCGATTAAATCTTTTTGTAAATCAAAATTTTCAATTATATCCAAATCTATATGACCGACAAAATTAAGACCATAACGTGGGTTATTATTCAATTCAGCCAATAGGGCCTTTATTTCTTCTCCACTTCCCATCAAAATGGCTGATTCTTTATTTTTAAAACCAAAAACTTTGTGACCATATAATCTCCAAAAGAAAATTAGAACAAAAGAAACAAAAAGATAAATAAATAACGTAATTTTAGGAGTAATTCCAAAATATGGAATGAAATAGAAAAAAACTATTGCCAACACACTGTTTAGCACCTGAGTTTTAAAAATCATCTCCGGCAATTTATTGGCAAACATTACCGTATGCTTTTCATACAACCCACTAATAAAGAAAGATAGCGACCAAATAATAAAGAGAAGCCCAAAAGGTAATACATAATCAGATAAGGTTGATACGTTTGGTAATGTGAAATATCTTATCAGGATTGTCAGCCACAATGAAAAAACAAAAATAACCATGTCTCCGAAGAACAATAACCATGACTCATTTTTATTTGTAATCATCATATTGACGTGATTATACACCACGCAAGAGAAAACTCAAGAACACAACCCTAATCGATACTGACGTTTAAAATTTCTCATTTTTGTGCTAAAGTTAATATCTAAGATGGAAACGAAGAAAATCAAGATTCTATACTGTATAACAAAAGCTACTTGGGGTGGTGCGCAAAGATACGTCTTCGATTTAGCTACTTCCCTACCCAAAAATCAATACGAAGTTACGGTCCTTATGGGAGGAGAAGGCACTCTAAAAGATAAACTAAAGTTAGCTGAAATTAAAACCATTGACTTACCGGGACTTGAACGTGATATAAAAATCTCAACTGATATTTCTTTGATATTCTCACTAATAAAGATATTTAAAAAAGAGAAACCGCAAATAGTCCATCTAAATAGTTCGAAAATTGGGTTACTCGGCGCTATCGCAGTTTATATCTTTAATTTATTTAACAAAAAAAGTAAAATTAAAGCTATTTTTACAGGGCATGGTTGGGCCTTTAATGAAGACCGTAACTGGTTTCAAAAAAAAGTTATTCACTCATTACACTGGTTTACAATTGCTCTTTGTACTCAGACAATTGCTGTTTCTCAGGCGACCGCTGATCAAATCAGCACAAGCTCTTTTTTAAAGGGAAAAATCACAGTTATTAAAAATGGTATAAATAAGACTGATTTTCTAGACAAAGAAGTTGCTAGACAAAAAATATTGGATCTTTTGCCCGGAAATGAAATTAACGGCAATTTATGGATTGGAACCATCTCTGAACTTCACAAAAATAAGGGCTTAAAATATATAATAGAAGCGATGTCATTGATAAAATTAAATGATTCCAATCCAGAGCAAAAACTGCCGATTTTAATTATAATTGGTGAAGGAGAAAAACGTCTTAAACTACAACAGAGGATAGATAGATACAAACTTAATAATGTAGTCTTTATGCCGGGACGTATCGATAACGCTTCTCAATATTTAAAAGCGTTTGATATCTTTACTTTAACCTCCACGACTGAAGCTTTTCCATATTCTATTCTAGAAGCTGGCCAGTCAGGTTTACCGATTATAGCTAGTGCGGTTGGTGGTATTCCAGAAGTTATTAACGATATGGCAAATGGCATTCTGTTAAAACCCAGAGACCCTGAAGAAATTAAAAAAGCTTTAGAATTTCTAATGGCAAACCCCCATAAAATGGCTGATTTTAGCCATGAAATTAAGATTCAAATTAGTAATGAATTTTCTCTTAAAAAAATGGTGGACAAAACTATGGCTTTGTATAAATAAAATGTTAAAATTAAACAATTAATAGTAATAAAAATATAAACATATGAATGGAAATAATGATTTTAATTATGAAACTAAAGGTATCACCGGTTGGATGATCAAGAAAGGTTTTGTTAAAGACCAAAAAGGTGCTAATCAACTCATGATAATAGTTTCGATAATTTGTATTGCTATCGCAATATATTTCGCAATTAAATAAAATGTTTATGAATACAAAACAAAAGACAGCTGGTTTTACGTTGGTAGAATTACTTGTAGTTATGTCAATAATTGCAATGTTAGCTTCGATTGTACTGTCTGCTATTTCAGATGCAAGAAAAAAAGCAACTGATACAGCAAAAGTCCGATCGACTCAAGAAATAAGAAGTGCTTTGCAACTTTATTTTTCTGAGAAAGGTGGCTATCCGATAACATCAAACTTCCCATCGGCATTAATAACTGGTAAATACATTCCATCAATAAATACCACTGGAGTTACATACAAAGGTCTCCTTTCTGACGGTACCGAATGTACAGTTGGAATATGTAATTCATATCACCTTGGAATCGTTCTGGATATGTCGAATAATACAGTTCTCACAGGAGATAAAGATTCATCACATGTATTTGAGGGTAACTCAATAAATTGTGTCGATGCACTAACTACTGGTCAGTCTGATAAATGTTACGATATTGAGCCATAAAATGCCCTTTTAAAAAACCTTACTATATGTAAGGTTTTTTAAATTCCCAAAAACTCATTCTTCATCATCTCCTTATGTGCCGAACGACGATAGCGTCGCATCCCCATTAATATTCCGAGACCTACAAAAGAAATAAGCAGGTTTGTTCCACCATAACTCATAAACGGAAATGGGATTCCTGTGACAGGCATAAGCCCAATTATCATTCCTACGTTCACCAAAAAATGACTTGCAAACATAATCGCTAAACCACAACCGAATAATATTTCAAAATTTGAGGCCCCATAATAGGCAATACGTATTATTCGCCACAGCATTACTCCAAATAAAATGAACAAAAGAAGAACTCCATAAAAACCCCATTCTTCAGCAAAAGCAGCGAAGATAAAGTCCGTTTGATACTCAGGTAAAAATTTAAGTCGTGATTGTGTTCCATAACCAATCCCCTTGCCTGTTAACTCTCCAGAACCGACAGCAATACCAGCTTGATAGGCATTGTAGCCAGCACCACGGATATCAGATAATGGGTGGATAAAGTTGATAACTCTTTTTTTCTGATAATCATGTAACACGTATCCCCATAACACTCCAAAAGCTATCAATCCTAAAAGAAAAACAGCCAATAAATGCCGCTTGGAGATTCCGGACAATAAAATCATTCCTAACCAAACTAAAAAGATAATCAGAGCTGACCCAAAATCAGGCTGAAAAAGAACCAGTAGAAATACCAAAGAAACATAAAATCCAGATATAAAAATATGACGAACATTAGCAATCTCAATATGACGCTTAGAAAAATATTTTGCTAATAAAATAATTATTACCAATTTAACAAGATCGGCTGGTTGAAATGACACTCCGGCAACAGAAAACCAGCTTTGTGCTCCTTTTGAAACATGTCCCAAAACAAACAGAATTACCAAAAGAAAAGTCGATATACCATAAAGCCAAATGACGACAGTAGTTTTTCTTAAAAATCGATAATCACCCAAACCCGTAACAAAAAAAGCTAACACGGAAACTACTAACCAAACCAACTGATGACGGTAATACGCGTTATCACCGACAAAAGAATTCATCGTGATTAAGCCCATAATCGAAATAAAAACCACAGACAACAGTAAAATCCAATCAATATCGATGATTTTTTTAAACCAACTTTTATTTACAAATTCCATTCCACCTGTATTTTCCAAAACATCCATATATTTACTATTTCAATACTTTTAGAATAATTTCCAATGACGCTTCCTTTGCTGCAAAGGAAGCTGGCCAAGTATATACTACTTGTTGGGAACCCCTGCCATCAATACTATCTATAATAGTCCTAGAAAAAGCAATCGCATTTCCATTAATATCATAAACAATTACCACCCCTTCAATATTTTTAATAGCATTTATTGTCTTATTTTCAATCATGGCCTCAACTCTTGGTTTTGTTTCCTCATTCAAAATTTGTTCACCAGAAATAGATAGACCGGCCTCAAGACTAGATTGTTTAACCCAGCCAGACTGAGACAAAATACTAAAATCAACCCGATACGCAACACGATTTCTTGTAATCAATTCACCCTCAAAAATAGCCATATTTCGATTAGCAGTTATAAAAGTCGATCCATATCTTTCTGTTAAGAGAACGCCGTCTTTGTCATATAATTTAAAAACGTAATTTAACTGGTTGAGAGCTGCCTCAATATTCGGATTTTCAATTTTAGCTAATACATTATATATACCTGGCTGTACCAAAGTTTTTTGCGCCCACAATACATTAAGATCGGCAAACTGGGCATCACACATTTTTTGACAAGGGCCGCCACAATCTATTCCCTGTTCACCTTGATTTTGGATGTTATCAAAACAAGTGGCTGGTTTATAAAAATGCAAAAATAAAGGTAACGCTATAAATAGCAATACAAAAACCATCACACCAACAGTATATATAAATTTTCTTTTTTGAGCCCAAGACATGATTGATTTTTAATGAGCGGAGCGATTATAAAAATCATCACCCCGTCAAATTACTATTTTGCTAAATATGTTAATTTTATGAATTTAAACCAATCAAAATATAAACAAGAAATTACATTATCATTTGACTGGGGTTATATCAACTTCTATATACTAGTTACATTATAGCAGATAAATCAAAAACAAAAAAACCGCCTAATGGCGATATTTGATGTTTAATTGAGTTCTTGATTCTGGCGACTAGCTACCCTACAGTGAAAATCAGAATTTTCACCATAGGACAAGTAGTGAGCATACAAAAACCACCTTCGCAGGCGGTTTTAATAATTATTGAGTGTTTAGTTCTGGCGACTAGCTACTTTTGCCCATAGGACTATCATCGCCTCAACTACGCTTAACTTCTGTGTTCGGAATGGGAACAGGTGTGACCATAGCGACGAATCACCAGAACTAAAAACTCAATTATAAAGGTATGTTGTGGATTTAATTCCACACAACGGATTAAGAGTCCCCCAGTCAAACACCGCATAGCGGTAATTTTGCATAGCAAAATTGTTTGACGGGGTAAATATTTTCTAATAAGATGTATTTTTAAATTTCCTAATAGAAATCGACGAATTAGTACTCCTCGGCTTAATGAATTACTTCACTTCCACCTAGAGCCTATCAACCTGATCATCTCTCAGGAGTCTCAAACGATTCCTTATCTTGGGGACGGCTTCATTCTTAGATGCTTTCAGAATTTATCCGTTCCAAACTTAGCTACTCTGCGGTGCCCTTGGCAGGACAGCAGACACACCAGAGGTTTGTTCAACTCGGTCCTCTCGTACTAGAGTCAAATCCCCTCAAGAATCAACGCCTGCAGTAGATAGGAGACCAACCTGTCTCACGCTT
>Ga0118677_10001445_pt1 | contig 50414 bp, 24 predicted proteins | sample AliMusrvi5mmetaG_FD_86154 | JGI IMG/M metagenome (GOLD analysis project Ga0118677, IMG submission 86154) | reverse complement strand
CGCGGCGCGAGTTTTCGGACCGTCGAGGAATTGCGGACGGCGATCGAAGCGTTTATTGCGGCGTATGGGCCAACGGCCAAGCCGTTTGTCTGGCGCAAGCGCGAAGTCAAAGGTTCGCAACGGCGCAATACTATCTCTAACTTTTGCAATTAAGCACTAGATCGTCCTGTAACAAAAAGCGATATGGGTGAGCGGACCCTCCGGTATGGAACGTGAAGGTGCATATCGTTTCCGCAGCAAACAGTGCGAAAAAGCGTGCGTTATCGTCTTCACCGTAGGCCTGACGCAACTCATCAGTGTCCACGTCGCTTAGCGGTGTCCTGCGTAGCGCGATTCCGCACCCACCAATGAAATCCACTTCATCGTCCGGCAGGGAGAAGAAGTTAACGCGAACCCCAGGGATATAGCGCGCGGCAAAGGCCGGCGCCGGCTCATAGGTGATGTCCCAGGCGATGACAGTCGCCGCTTCATCCAGATCAGTGATGACCACGTCATCATCGTTGAGCAAACGAATTTGCCACCGCAATACTTCCATGTTTTTCGTAAGAAGCTCCGCTGACAACTTCATATCACCCGGAATATGCACATACAGATCATAACTCATCAGCATTCCCTTACTTTGAACAATCCACGTCAACTATACTCAAAGGATAGTGTTCGTTCAACCCCACACCCGCAATTGGATGAAGGCGATACGCACAATTCATTGCCGTATACCGGGTAATCGTATACAATACCGCAAGCGAAAAGTACCTCAGCAGGAGTATCACCATGAGTTTCTTCAGTAGACTGCGGGTGGCGCTGCCGCTCCTCGTGTTCGGCATGACTCTGGGCCTTGCACAATCTGGCCGCACAGCAGAGACGCCACCAGTGTTTATCCAGGAGATTGCCACCGCCAGGGCCGGACAGACCATTACTATCCCTGCAGGCGCATTTGCGATCTCCACGATAAAGATCCCCACCGGCGTCATCGTACAGGGCAGCGGGGCATTGGCCACCCGGCTGACCATCCAGCCGGGCGGCGCGGGGTTGGTGATCGACAATGTGCAGAAGGCTACCCTTCGAAATCTGACCATCACCAATACCAGCAGTACGGCGGTGTCCATCTTCCACGCTCGCGACATCACCGTACAACGCTTGCTTATCAATGAAGGCGTGATCGCCGTGAAGGTTACGGCATCCACGAACGTCAAACTCGATAACCTGGTGGGCAATCACTGCCAGGTCGGGGTCTCGATCAATGGCAGTACCAAAGTATCACTGGTCAACAGCACCTGTAATGCGAACAACACCTGCGGTATCAGTCTGATCAACGTCACGGATTGTGTGGTGTTCAATAACGTGATCGCCGAGGTGGGCACCGGCACCACACTTGGCGGCGTCAATACCCGCCTGGCACTGGATTATAATCTGTATAAAGCGCTCTATGTCGGCGGCACTGCCGACCAGGGACGCATCAACGTCGGCACCTGGAGCACGTTGAGCGGTGGACAGGACCTTCATTCCGTCCAGTTCCCGGTGGCCTTCAGAAACCCCACCGGCGGCGACTTTACCCCGACGGCCACCCTTGACTGGGATCCGTCGCGCCCAACGGTCAGCGGTTGGGGCGTGGCGTCGTTGCAGGGAATAACCGCCCCGAACGTAGACCTGACCGGCGCCAAACGCCGCGGCGTGCCCGATCTCGGCGCCGTCGCCGTGCCCACGGGCGCGACCGCGCGGTATGCCGGTTTCTTCGAGATATCCAATGATAACGGGCGAAAAAGTGCCGGTCTGTTTACCCCGGCCGGCAAAGTAGTGCGTTACCTCTTCCAGGACTTGCCGTTCAAGAAGGGCCGCTATGGATTTGTACTGCCGTCCTATGATCAATACGGGCAGCCGGTACCCCCGGGAAACTATGAAGTGCGGGTGGCCGAGGGGCAACTTCGCGTGAAATATCTGATGCTTACCGGCAACAACGGCACGAATAACGACCTGCGGGCGGACAGCGACAGTACGCGACGCGTGGCCTTCTCCCCGACCGGCGATCTGTTGATCGGCATGGGATGGGGTGAACGCGCCTGCAACATCATCAGCGTCGATCCTTCCTATAAGAAAGCACGCTGGGCCTTCCCTGGGGGGGCGGAGCCCGTCGGCATTTGTCATGATGGAAAAATGATCTATTTCGCGAAGAGCGAAGGGAACAACATGCTTTTGCTGCGGATCGACCCGCTGACGGGCTTGCCGATCCCGTGGGCCGGTGATGTCCCGATGTTGAGCTTCCCCACCGCGAACCTGGGCGCCCCGCAAGGGCTGGTGTATCTCGATAACCGCCTGTACCTGGCAGATGTGAAAAATAATCGCCTGCTGGGTGGCGACGTTGCCGGACCGGCATTCACCGAGGCCATCGCCGCCGACGCGCCCAGTTCGCTGTCCGCAGACACCCAGCACCACCTGCTCTGGTTCGTGAGCAAAAAAGAGAAGATTGTCGCGGTGGATTCCACCGGAAAAATCGTCGCCTCGCTCGCGCTGGTGGAACACCCGATCGCCGTAGCCGTGGCCGGCAATCACCTGGCGGTGGCCGACGCCGGCACCGGCAAGGTCGCGCTCTACACCCTCGACAATCCGCAAGCGCCGGTGCTGGTGAAAAGCCTGGGCAGCGGAGATGGCCCGTACGGCGCCTATTCGCCGACCCGCTTCCGCTTTCAGGAATTCCGCGGAGTGCAACCGTTCGGCTGCATCCTGTCGCTCACTCCCGATGGGACGCTGGCCGTCTTCGACCGCTATTTATCCGTCTTTGCCGCCAACGGTACGTTACTGCACAGTTCATACAGTCAATTCGGCAACGCGCCACGCCGAGTGCAGGGAACGATGGACGGCAAGGTCCACTTCTTCGATCAGAACGGACAACTTAGTTGGATTGACGATCCAAAAACCTTCACCTGGCAACCGGGCGGACTCTATTACGTACCGGGCAAACCTTCGGGATGCGTCGGGTTCTTCACGGCCGATGGCCTGCTGTTCGGGGTGTATAACTATGACATGCCGATCAACGAGAAAGACAAAAAGAGCGGCATCGTGATCATGCGTTTTGAGAAGTATATCGGGCGCATGGTTGCCTACTACACGCAAAGCTATACCACGCGAAAATTTGTCGTGATGCATGACGACAACGATGACGGCGTCATTGATGTGCGGGATGGCGACGGCACAACCCTCGACCCCCAGCCGCCTTTTGTGAGCCGACGCTTCATGTACGTCGACGAAGACGGGTCCATTCGGGTCATGGAGCGTACTGCAAACATCGCCGGCTACGTCATGAAATTTCAGGGACTCGATGCCCAGCAGCGCCCAATTTACGATACCAGCCAGAAAAACTCACCGCTGTGTTCCATCGCAAAACACGGTTCTCCCTATCAGCCGGATCAGACCGTCGATCTGGCGTTCGGATCGGAATCCACCATGACGCCGGACGGCGGCATGGTGCTGGGCGCCTTCGATAAATGTGATCCCCTCGGTATGGGATTCTCCAACAGCGGGGCGACCAACCTGGCGCGCCTGTCCAAAAGCGGCGATCTGTTGTGGTTCCTGCCGCTGAACGATTATGGCCCGATCCAGGGGATTAAAAGCCTGGGCAATTTCCTGCTCACCAGTTGGGGACATCAAGCGGAATGGATCGGACTGGATCCTGACGGCCTGCAACTCGGACACTTCGGCTACCCCGCGGACGCGGAGTGGAGTGGTTACTGGCTTGATCACCCGGATCATTATGCCGCCTTCGACAATCCCGCCGGCACAGTGAGCATCTCTGCCGGCGACTACATGCGTAACGGGCAGCACTGGTTGACGCTTTCCGGCGCGCACACCTATGTCAAACATCGATATCCGGTCACCCTGACTGCACAATCCTTCCTGCCGGATATTGTAGGCGCGAAACGGAAGGGATATAGCATCCTCGCCCGCGCCGAACAGCCGCGACTGACCATCAAGAAGCTCGATGCCCCGCTGGCCATCGATGGCGATATGGCCAAGTGGCGCGTAGCCGGCGTGACACCGCAAATCACCTTGCTACCGCACGGTGGCGGGATCAAAGGCCCCCAGGATTGCAGCGGAGTCGTACGGCTGGCCTACGAAGGGGAGAACCTGTACGTCCAGGTGATCCGCTTCGACGACGTAATCACCATGCATCAACCCTGGAGCAAGTCGTACCTGCAGGATTCCACCGAGATGATGATCAACGGGTTTATGACCGGATTCCAGTTCAGCGTGTCCAAATATACCGACGTCGGCGTCGGCATCGTCCGCCGGCGCTTCTTCGGTGGAAAACTGGATAAGGTCTTGCCCGCTGACCACTGCCCCGCACGCGTCACGGTCTATGATTCACCCAAAGACATTCCCGAACGATCGATCATCGAGGACAACTACGGTGTCGACCTTTCACGCTGTAAAGTTCTAGTGATGGAGTACAAGCTGCCAATCGACGCCGTCACTTATGATGGTGATCTCACCGCAAAATTTCCAGTCGCCTCCGGCAAATCGACCTGGATTGGCTTTATGCTCGATGATAACGACAACCCGGGCACCGACTACCAGCACTGCCTGGTGTGGCCGGCGAACTACAACACCTTCGCCGATAAGGAAGTTGCAGCGTATTGCACGTTCGAATAACGATGCACAGGGCAGACATGCGCAACCGGGAGGGTGGTGATCTCACCACCCTCCCGGCCATATCACCTCGACGTAAAAAGACGCGCCGTTGTCCTACATCGGCGCGCGCTGGAGTTAGCAGATGCCCGGTAACCAGTTCCACCAGTCGGTCAAAATCCGCCCCCTTCCCGTTGTATGGGAAGGGGGAATCCGCAGCCCGGATTGTACATGACGTTATTGACTGCCGGGTTAACCCGCATTATTCATGAACACATGAATAATGCTTCGGTGAGCCGAAGCTTTGTTCGCTTCGCGAATAAAGCGGGCTAACTGTGGCATTATTCGAAATGTTATGAATAATACAGGTCAGTCATCCCTCCAATATCACCACCATCGAGCGCGGTGGGATTTCGACTGTGCCGTCGGTGGGGTGTTGATCGGGATACTCGGGAGCGACAACGGTGAGGGCACCGTGGGCGCCGTCAAAGGCGACGGTGGCGCTGATGGTTTTTTGCGCATCTATGTTCGTGATAACCACCGCCCGTACGCCTGATGTGGGTTGTATAAAGACCGCGTAGTCCTTGTATGCAGCGGCATCCACAGTGACAGCGGCGCCGATTGTATCGCGAAATTCGGCCTCCCACAAATACGCACGGTAACGTCTGCGCAGTGCGTCAGCCAATTTGCCGTACGCCAGCGTTAGCGGAAAATCTTCCGGTCGACCCTTGAAGTTGAACGGCTCATAACTGATGATGTAACGGTACTGGATACACTTATTGACGTCGTTGCGCCCATCAAAACCGCGTACGGCGACCATCAACGGCAGGAACGGGTCGATGTAGCGGTGCATGTGCGAAGCGTTCCACTCCGAAATGCGGAAATAGCTGAGGTGATACTCGGTCATCTGGTAATCGTTCAGGGCTTCGCCGGAGAAGAGATATTCGGGATCGATTGGGTCGCTGGCGGCGCGGAATTCTTGCGCCAGCGGGTTATCGGCGGTGCAAATGAAGGCCGGTGTATGATGCTGGTGTGTTACGTCAAAGCAATACAGCGCCCCGCCGTGGTGCTGGCCTTCGTCAAACAGCATTCCCTTCGCGCCTAGCTTCACGCTCTTTAGAAATTCGTCCGTCGCGATATTGCGCCAGGCCGGACTGGCGGTGCACATCACCGCGAAACGTCGGGTGTTGATACTGGCGAGTTGGGTCATCGTTTGATACTCGTAGCCGCCAGCCCAATGGAAGCCGCCGTATGGATCGCGGGTGACATGCTTGTATCCTTCCTCGGCGTACCACGACGTGCTCAAATCGACCCAGGTATATTTGTTGAAAAGGATCATCCGCACGCCCATCGCCTGCACCTCGGCAATCGCGTGCTGCAGGTCGTCCCAGGTGCCCAGATGCGCATCAGTGTCATGCGAGGGATTGCCGCGATCCTGCCCGCCGTCGTTCCAGCCCACCAGTTGAATCGCGGTGATGTTGTGCTTCGCGCACTGGCGACCGATTTCAATTAACTCCTTGTACGTTGCCTGAATGGTGTCTTCCGGGTCGTGCATGTGGAATTGCAACCAGGCGTGAATGTCCTGCACCCAGGACGGCATGTTTGCCGGACGCCGGAACCAGGTGGCGCGCCAGCTTTTGTAGACGTCGACACCGGCGTGCCAATCGCCGACGTATGGTTGCAGCACGATGGGCGCTAATGCCGTTGTCTCTCCGGGGAGCACGAAGGGGAAGTGTTCCAGTCGCATCATCAGTCGTACGGTATGCTGGCTGATCGTGTCGGTCTTCGGTAAGAGAAAAGTGTAGGCGTCAAGGTAGCCGGGCTGGTACTCAAAGGTAAACATCATGCATTCGCGCAGCGCGGGATCATGATACCCGACGTAGAGCCCCTGATTGTCATGCTGCAGCAGCAAGAACTGCGAGCCGGCGTTACCCGTACTGCTAATCGGCGAACAGGTACCCCAGTACCCCTCGGTCTCGTGCATCTTCGGGTACAGGCTGGCCGGACCGCCACCGCCATAGTTCTGCGTCCAGCGCTCCAACGTGCCATCTGGCGTGGTCGGCGCCACGTCACCGATTACTGGATAGGCGATCGCCTCCACAGTGTAAGGCGAGTTGTTCGTCACGCTGCCGGTGAAGGTTAGCCCGACGGAGGTAAGCGTCACCGTGCCAGTAAAGGCGATAGGCAGTTCACCACCATGTTCACTGACGACAGAGTTCCAGATAAACGTGAGTGACTGATCGCCGTGTATGACGCGGCTCACCCGCTGTTTCTCACCATTGACCGGGTTATTGCGCATTTCCGGCAATGGCACCAGCATCTGGAAGGAGACGCCAAGTTCCGGTCGGCGATGAATCGCCCAGCCTGTCAGCTTGCTCTGCAGCGCCACCAGCGCACCCGTTTCCGCCGAAAACTCGGCCCGGAGTGCGTCATTTTCCAGTACAAGCAAGGTGGTCGAGGTCATAATTGCTGCCTTTCAATCGAATCTCTACCCGCTGCATGATTCATGAACACATGAATCATGCAGCGGGTTACCGCTTGAATACACATCCAGAGAATCATGCGCAATGATAACCAAGGCGCATGATTCTTCTCAGCCGCGCTCTTCCTTACACATGTGCCTCGATCGCCTGTTCACGTACGATCGTCTCACGCTCGCGAAAATAACTGGCGGTCTGTTGCACCAGGTAGCGCAGCGTTTCCGGGTCGGGCTTGCCATGCATCGCCGGATAAGGATCGCCGCCGGGGCCCAGTGGCTCGGGGGTGACATAGCAACCCGGACGGTTATAGCCGACCAGGTAGAGCGCCATGATCACGGTATCGATGTCCAGCGAGCCGTCACCCAGCGCGCAACGGTTACTATCAGCCAGATGCAGGTTCGTCAACATCGCGCCGGCGTCCAGGACGGCCATGCCGAGGTGGCACTCACCGCTCTGCATATGATACAAATCGCCGTTGATATGCTGCACGCCGGGGTGTTCGACAGCAGCGATGTAGGTTTTGGCATCGGCGATGGTGTGGCAAAAGCTCACCTCGGCGGAGCGGATCGGCTCTATGGCGGCTTTCACCTGCGTTTCCGTAAAGCGATCGGCAACCAGCCGCAGGGTGGCCACCGAACGGTCAAATTCGGAGGCATCATAGGCGTTCGGCCGTCCCACCGCGCCGGGCACCACCAGCATATAGCCGGCATGCACCGCCGCGGCGAAGTCCAGGGTACGCTTGATGTAATCCACCGCCTGCTGGCGAGCGACGCCGCTATTGCTGGACAGATCATTTTCCGCCGAAAACATTCCGCAAATGCCGCCCACGGTAATGCCGTGATCCGTAAGGATTCGCAGCGTCTCCGCCGGTCGATAACCCAGGTCGGCGCCGTAATGATTACCATGCAACTCAATGAAGGCGACACCGGCGTTTGCCAACCGTCGGGCCGAGACATCGAGCGTCTCCAGCCCGAAACCCCAGTTGCTCCACGAAAGGTTCAGTCGCGCGTCCATCCGCGCGGGGTGAGTCTGGCGCAGCGCGGCGAATTGTGCGCGAATTTCCTCGTTCTTCCGCTGAAAGTTCTGTAACATCAAATTGCCTCCACAGTCCGCGGCATTGCGGGATGATTTGGTCCAAAATGTTTGAGGATCACCAGCGATTCGCATGTGCTGGCGTTAACGTAGGTAACACCTCTGCGTGAGGCGGTCTCGCTAATAAAGAATTCGTCGGCGCTCATCTGGCCGTAACGCAGCATCGTCGCCGACTCTACCGCGTGCACACCAATCGTGCCGTGCCCCTGGATAACGATGCAGCCAAAGGCGATGGGATCCTGCAATGTCACTGTCTGCCCCGGGTGAATAGTCAACTCCTTGGCTCCGATATAGTCATTGGCGTAGGCGATCCACTTTTCGGTAAAGCGTGCGTCGGATTCCGGCGTGGTACGGGCCGGACGAAAGTAATGCTGCTTGTAATGCGGATCGATATTCGCGTCCCAGTCCATCAGGCTCATCACGTAGTCGACGTCGCGCTGCTTATCCGCCGGGCAGTTCTCAATTAGAAAGTTGTAGGGATAGACTTCACCGGCAGTGATGTTCTCGTATACCGAATTCACGTCGCTGTTCCACTGCGGTTCGTAGGTCAGGTACGAACCGGGGGCATGCACCACGCCGGGCGGAGTGTACCAGCCGGTTCCGAGTTCGATCCGATAAGCGCGCGATAATTCAGTGATGCGATTGTCGCCACTTTCATACTGCAGCAGGCGGGCGCGCACCATCTCCTTCGTCACATCGGGATCAAAGCCGAAATAGGTCACCGGGAAGGTGCCGGCGTAGTTGTTCAGTTGTGGGGGGTAATAGTAGCACTCGGGCTTGCCAATGCGTCCCACGCGCGCGGCGTCGCAGTCTTTCAGGTGCAGGTGATGGAAGAGCGGTTCTTTGTAGTCGAAAAACTTGGAGTAGATCGGCCAGGTGCCGTAGGCACGTTGCAATGATTCGCCGATGATCTCAGCGCCCAACTCGTCCACCGCCTCTTTCAGGGTGAATTTCCCCTCCTGACGACCACTGGTGGGCACTACATAACTCATCCCCTCGTCGCTGGGAGCCAACGGGCCGTTCATTGCCGCTATCACCGAGGCGAACCAGCGCTCCTTGATAGCCCCGCGGGACGTGCCTAGCGCGAAGTAATCATCGGGATGCAGGCGTAACCGCCGCCCCGGCTGACTAAACCGCCGGGGTACGAAGACGGGGATCAAGCGGAGTACACCATGCCCCTGGTCAAAGGCATCATGCACCGCCTGGCGAGTGGAGACTGCGTCACTCGACATATCTGTAAGCCTCCTCTATCATGGTCTGGTAATGCATTTCACTGAAGAGTATATCATCTTCGTGAACGATTCGTGCGCAGGCCCTAGTATCGCGCAAAGCCGCGAATTTGTCATCGGGTTCAGCGAAGAAAGCAGAATTCAATGTACGGATAGCTCCTTTTTGACAGCGCGTGCGGACGCGCACTTGGGAACAAAAAAAGCCTGTGAATTGCTTACCGTCGCGCAGGAACCGGGAACGGAACTATCAACAATGGTGTCAATACGCATATACTTTGTTTCCTCTGACTGGGGGCTATGATGATTGTTCGCTTCCTCGCGCTTTCCGCGTGCTTGCTGGTCTCCACGTGGACGATTCGCGCGGCTGAGCTGGCATTTGCGGCCACTTCGGAAGACCTTGACCTTCCGCACTGCCAGGCGTTCGTAAATGGGAAAGAGCAAGGCGCGGCGTCCCGGGAGGCACTGGAGGCAAAACTTGGGCTGCGTCCCGTTGTACCCAAAATGGCCGTCTGGGACACTGGAGCTGGGATCGGACGCGACCGCGCTTTCCGCATCGCTTTTACAAAAGCGCTCCCTTTGGGCGCGATCTGTACGCCGGACTACACGGGGGGCGTCGCGACCCCCACACTGTCCTTGCCTACGACAGGTACCTGTATCAGCTACCTGAAACCGACCGCGGAGTTCCCCGGTGATGTCACGAAGGACGATCAGTGGTTGACGCTGCCGTCCGGGGTGTTGAAAACCCTACCGCCAGGAGTGAAAACGCGTGCGTTACGGCTGACGGTGCGTAACCGTGGTGAGGAAAATCTCCCCACCGTGATGGGGTTTCTGCTGCTCTTCACCGAGCGATACTACAGTGCGCTCAACATCGGCGGCGTCAAACGAACGCTGGTAAAGAAGAAGCCCGAGGGTTGGGTCGGCACCTGGCGCGAGTTGTTGCCGGTGTCCGGGCTCGTGCTGTTGGACTGCAACACTAGTGCCGAAGCCAGCCTGCTGAAGGCCAAAACCACCGAGCATCCGCTGATCGCGCCGACTACCGCCTGGCAGTCGCTGCCGCTCATCCACTATGCGCCCGCACCGCTTATCGCCCGCTTTGACGCGCCGATGCTTACCCGTGCCATTCGCCTCACCGGCGGTGTGCTGGAATGGCGGATGCAGATCAACACCGTATTACCCCTGGTGAACCTGGGCGACAACCCGAATATTCCCACGCTAGTTCCTCCGCCCCCGCCATTTGCCATTCATTACACCATGCCCATGGATGGCTTTGTGGCGCTTGACATCCATGACCGTAAGACCGGTCAGCGCATACGGCGGATGGTCGCAGAGGTGGAGCGCGGAAAAGGCCCCAACCAGGAAAGCTGGGACTTGAAAGATGACGCCGGCACGCTGGTGCCGCCGGGTGAGTATGAATGGCGTGCCGTGGCGCGCCCGCCCTTCAAACTCACCTATGAAATGTCCGTCTATAACGCCGGCCAACCCGCCTGGTGGGCGCCGCCGCCGGGCAAAGGCGGCGGCGGGTGGCTGGCCGACCATACCCCACCCTACTGTGTGGCGGCGATGGGGGATACCGTGTGGCTCGGTGCGCAATGCACGGAAAGCGGACATGTGGCGGTCGTCACCGATCTCGACGGTAATAAGCTATGGGGTCGCCAGGCATTGTCCTGGGGCTTCTCCGGTCCGGACAGCATCGCCGTCGATGGACGCTATGGCTACCTCCTGAACGATGCGTTGATTATGCGCGTCGATCCCAAGGATAACTACAAAGAGAAGACGATTTGGGAATACAAGCATACTGACGAGTTACCAGGTAACGGCATGTACGCCCAACCCGGACATTGCGGCGCGGCGGCGAAAGGCGACAAGCTATACGTGGCCTTTAACGCCCCGCCGGAGTCCTGGTTGCGTCCGTCCTTCCGCGCGGAGACGATCGACTCCACGAAGTGCCTGCCGCTAATTCGCCTGCAAAAGGGAAACGGACACCGTTCGTCAAGAGATCCGATCTATTTGGAGAGCGAATATGACGAGTTAATGCGCCTGTATGCAGCGTTCCTTACTGACCACACGCCAACCCAGACGTCTACCATGCCTGACACGTTCATTCCCAGTTCGACACAGGCCTTTTTCGGCGACGCACCGGACACCGGACCGTTGACCGGCTCGTTGACCGTGACCTTTACCAAGCCGATTGATGTAGGGTCGATACTGCTCTCGGATGGAGGCGCCGCGGTCTATGCGCTGAAACCCGGCGCCAAAATGACCGACGCGGAGCCGGATGCTGCCGAAGCAGATCCGCTGGGACGCGGCGGTGGAGATGATGGCCATCCCGCCGCTGATGCCTTCAGCGAAGACACGTGGATTCCGTTGACCCGGCAGGGGAAGGCCGGTCGTCCCGGCCTGGCACTGGCGCCGGAAGGTGGATTGAAGACCGAGGCGCTCCGCTTTAAGGCCAAACGCGTCACCTTTTCACTGGTGATGGCGCATCGCCTGGAGGATATCGCCCCGCTGGCCGACCGCGTGCTGGGTGAAGGCGCTGTGACGCCACTGGGTGGGTGGCAGGTGGCACGAGAGTTGAACCAGTCCATCAGTTCGCTGCACCCGGCAACGATGGCACTTGTGTGGAAGACACCGGTGACGTTGCGCGGCGTCTCCTTCTACAACCCCTCTATCGCGACGCTGGCCGTTGATTACTGGACCGGCCCGGCGACCGGCGACCCGAGTGCCGCGCTCAACGATGCGTCGCAATGGAAAGAAGCCGGCGTGCTGCACCAGGAGATCTTCACCGGCCAATACTTCCCGCAAAAGGCCACCCTGCGCTCGTGCGATTTCGGCGAGTTGGTCACTACGCGTGCCGTACGTCTGCGTGCCCTGTCACAGGAATTGATCGACGGTAAAAACATCGCGGGTTTCCAGGCGGTGATGGCCTACCGTAGTCTCGGCGGCGACGCGACGACACTGCCGCGCATCTTCCCCGAGCGCATTACCGAATTTCAATTGCCCGGCGCGGATGGCGAAGGTATGAAAATTCTGCGCGAGATTCCCTTTCCGAAACCAAGTAACCTTGCGTTCGGCCCCGAAGGCGCGCTCTATGCCATTTCCAAAGGTCAGGTGGTCACCGTGCCGTTGACAGAAGGCGAGCGATCGCGCGTGGTGCTCCCCCGCGAGGCGGTGGGCGAACCATTCGCGATAACGCTGGATGCCGACGGCCTGCTCTATGTCACGGATAACACCACTAAAACGATCAAGGTTTTCAACAGCAAGACCGGGGAGGCGGTGCGCTCGCTGCTCAAGGCGGGCGGTCAGCATGTCGGCCCGTGGGACCAGGAGCGCGTGGATGCCCCTACCGGCGTAGCGATCGATAGCGCCGGCAAGTTGTGGCTGATGGACAATACTTATCAGCCCAAGCGCGTGATGCGCATGACGCGCACGGGGCAGATCGAGAAGGTGTTCCTCGGACCCACGCGCTATGGCGGCGGCGGGTGGCTGGATGAGAAAGATAAAACAACGCTCATCTACAATGGCATGAAGTTCAAACTCGACTGGACCACGCGCACCTCGACACTCGACGCCATCATGTTCCGACCGGGCGACCCGCACTCGATCGCGGCGTCCAATCCGGAACGCATCATCTATTACAAGGGTAAACGTTACGTGGTCGGTGAAGCGAGTGGAGACGGGAAAGGCACGAACGGCGTCAGCGTTATCTGCCGGGAAGAGCACGGCATCGCCACCCCCATGGCCGCCGCGGGCCTGCTGGCGAGTTGGGGTGATGTCGAGACGAACCCCGAACTGCGCAACGCTTTCGGTAATATCAACCGGGACAAGATGAGCTTCGTCTGGTCTGATCTCAACGGTGATGGCAAAGTACAGGCGAACGAAGTGCAGGTGACCGCCGATGTGCGCTTCGGTCCCTACGGGCTCTTCACGCGTGTCGGGGAAGACCTGGCGTTCATCTTCGTTGAACCGTATCGCTGGGGGTTACGCATCAAACCGGTGGAGATCCGCCCGGACGGCGTACCGGTCTATGATCTGAAGACGGTGGAAAAATTGCCGCGCTTCGACCAGCAAAACTGGGAGACTGAGGATGGTCGCTGCCTGGTGATCTGGGACCGCCTATTGGCGCCGGATGGGAAAACGCCCCTCTGGGAATACGAGGATAAATACGCGGTCTTCGCCGGGTATTACATCAGTGGATGGGGCTATGATCGACCAGCCGGCAAATTGAACGCTGAACAAACAGTCTTCGGGCACTTCTCTCTGCCCGATGCGCAAGGAAAAATGGAGGAATACTTCGTCACAAACAGCGATCAGGGCGACTGGTTTGTCTTCACCGGCGACGGCGTACTGCTCGGGTGCATCTTTGGTGGACCAACCGGTTATGGTAAACGACAGTGGACCATGCCGGAATGGGAGCCGGGCAAGGTGGACCTTACCGATCTGCGCCTGGGCCAGGAACACTACCAGGGATGCGTCGTGCGCGCCGACGATGGTAAGGTATATGCCGTGGCGGGCCACAACCACGTCAGCCTCGTCCGCGTGGACGGTCTGGAGCAGCTCCAACGTTTGAGCGGGGCGTTCACCGTCACCGCACAGGACCAGGCCAGCACGCGCGACTGGGAAGTGCAGAAAGCCGCCATCGAGCGCCTGCAGGCCGAACCGAAAATCGCCAGGTTGGTCTATACCCAGGGGATCAACACGGACGGCGCGCTGGACGACTGGCCGGATGAGTTGTTCTTCAACGTGCATGAGTATATCAAACAGAACCTTGGCGTCTGGACCCCCATCGTCCATTCGCAGGCGGCGCTGGCCTGCGACGAAAACAATCTCTATATCGCCGCGCGCGTCACCGACACCTCGCCGTTGAAGAACAGCGCTACTGACCCCAAACTCCTCTTCAAAGGCGGCGACGCGCTGGATGTCTGGCTGGGGCTGGACACCAAAGCAGACCCGGCGCGCAAAGCGCCGGCGCCGGGAGACGTACGCATCCTCATCGCGATGCTGAAAGGCCAACCTGTGGCAGAAATTTTCCGCTACAATGTGCCCGGCGCCGACCCGGTAAGAGGACAACGCTACAAGTCGCCCGTCGCTGAAACATACATTGATGTCGTCGAGACGCTGGATGACGCTAACGTGGAACTGAAGAAGACCGAAGATGGCTGGACCGCGGAGGTGGCAATCCCCTGGAAAGCACTCGGTGTGCCGCCCTTCCAGGTCGGCGATATGATCCGCGGCGATGTGGGCGTCTTGGAGAGCGACGAAAACGGCATGCGCACAATCGAGCGCCTGTACTGGTCGGGCAAATCGCAGATCGTCGTCTGCGACACCCCGTCTGAAGCACGTATCTCTCCCATCCTGTGGGGTGACTTCAAAGTGATGAGCGCGGACACAACCATGAAGTTCGGACCCGAGGATGTGATGCCGTGATTAGCGCCTGTCCCACAGGCCAGTATGATCTGGCGCGCCGAACGCATGGCGGCACGGGAGATATTGGTGTCAATCGCCGTGATCGGACAACGGCGAACCGGTCGCAACCTGACAACCCCGCATTATTCATGAACGCATGATTAATGCGGGGTTGACGGGCATCGCTTATTACACTGCGATAGTGTTGTCATCCTTGACGGCTATCGTGTTGGACGGAAATTCAGAAATTCCTGCGCCAGCACGGAGAGGGCTGCCGTCGGGTCCGTCGCGACCTGTGCGGCATCGAACACAGCCTGCAGCACCCAGTCCCAGTCATCGCGTTGATAATCCATTTCATCCAGCCAGGAGCGGAAGACATTGAACGAATAGGTGAAGACATATACCTCGCCGGCGCCGATCGTCTGTTTGTAGAACAATGGCGACCAGGGACTGATCTTTTGCGTCTGAGTGAAGTATTTCTGCAGTTCAGCCGGATCGGTGCCCTTATACGGCGACGGCGCCACCGCTTCGGCAAGGAGTTGCGCGTTAGCGGGCAGTTGTACCCACTTGAAGGTCATCTCCTTCTCACGCCGACCCGCCATATACCGACCACGGCGCTGATTCCAGTACGGCAAGCAGTCGTCGCGTAATTGCCAGCGCAGGCTGACCGTCCAGGGGTTCCAGTGCTGGTGGTAGGTGGCCTCGATCTCCGGAGCGCCCACGAGGGTCTGCCACGCCGTTTGATCCATCTCGGCGCCGCGTTGATCCCGCATCCGACCATCCTCGCCAAAGCTCAGGAGCAACCGCCCACCCTGTTGGACATACGCGAGCAGGGTGGCGGGCATTTCGGGAAAGTCGCGCTGGTACTCATCAGCAGACACAATTACCACGCTGTACGGCGTCAATTCCGACAGACTGATCGGACCGCGTCCCTTGAACCAGGTGTGTTTTACATCCGGTTGGATGCCCAGGCGGGCGCAGGCTGACGTGAGACAGGCATTCGTCATGTTGGCATCGATCTGTTCCAGACCGAGTCGATGCCCGGAGGGCACCAGCAGCAAAACCTCATCCGAGACGCGGGATTCGCGAATTTTAGCAGACAGATAGGTGCGCATGCGGCGCGCGACCGGCCGATACTGATGTTGCAGGTCGATGACCCCCATCTGCTCGCCTTCGCGATGGAAGAACTCCGGTTCCGGACGCGCCGAGGAGTCGTCATCCGACCAGCACCACCAGCCGATGCCGTCTGCACCGGCTTCCATATAGACACGCTGCAAACGCTCGAACAGGATACGCTGATCCTTTTCTTCGCGCGCCCAGCGGAGGAAGGCGGTCATCACTGAACCATGGCACGGGATCAGCGCAACCTCCGGAGCTGCCGCCTTGAAGTAGCGACAGCGTTCCCAGGCTTCGCTGCAGACGGCCAGAGAATCGATTTGATCTTTGCCGGTCGTCGGTTCGACGAACCCCTGTCGCTGCCAGTTTGGCGCTACCTGCGAACCGTAGGCCATGTTGAAGCCATACATCTCGATCCACACGGCGTCGACATGTAATAGGCCGGGGATATAGTTCTCCTGCGGGCCGCAACTCCATTCACAGCCTTCGTGCACACTCATGGTCTTCACGCCGGGGGCTATCCGCTTGATTTCTCCATAGAAACGGTCATTGGTACGCGCCATCGTCTCGGCCTGAAAAGCCAGGAAATCGAAGGTGCGTGAATCGGCACGGGTAAATTGCCCCTCGACCTCGGTTGGGAGCGCGATTTCGTCCCACCCGCGGGGTTGCTCGGGTAAGCAGGGATTATGCCGCACGAAAGACGTAAAATCGTCCTGATACCGTGCGCGCAGCCACGCCTGCCAGAATGGCTTCACTGGCAGGAGTTCGGCAACCTCGGGTTCACCCGGGCGGAACCCGGCGTATGCGGTCCAGAGCCGCCCCCCCGACCGTCCCATGATGAGTGGGACTGCCGGATCACTACCGAAGCGTCGGGCAAACTCGCCGAAGGCGGTGACCTGTGCCTCGAACAGGTAATCGCTGAAGGCGTGCTGATTCAGGGTCATCCCTTTGGGGTCGGGATTGTCGCGTCCCAGTACCTGCCGCACGGGATCGCTGGCGTCATCGCCGTCCAGGTTGGGGAAAGGAATCAGGTAAATGTCCTGGGAACGGGCGATCTCGATCATGCGGGCGACGTTCTTCCATTGTGCCTCTGCCGGTTTTCCGCCTTTGAAGAACGGCGTCAGGTTGATAAAGGGGATGGCCCAGGTCAGGCCTACCTGCTTCATTAAGGCGAAATCGCGCGCCAGATTGGCCTCATTCGCCGCCCAATATTCCGGGGCGAACCAATCACCACCGCAGGTGCCCGGCGTGCGGCCAAAATAGACCGGACCGGTGGGCAGGATTTTCTTCCCGTCTCGATAAAACGATCCGGAGCGTATTTCCAGGGGCTGCATATCCATACTCCTTTTTGGCTACCATGCGCCTTTGGCCTAAGCTTTATTCATGCGGGCCGAGGGCGAAAAACCGATCAGCCGCGTATCGGCATAATTGTCCCGTGTCGCGACCAGTGGTAACTGATACCGAAAATTACCCATTCATGAATAATCCGGGCTCATCTTGTAAACACCGTCTGCGGCATAGTTCCACGTTCGAAGACGAGTGTCGATGGCGTCACCGCATTCGGTACACCCCGGGCGTCACATCGTGGAACACACCGTCAGGTCCGCGGGTAATGTGGACGCCGGTGATTTCCTCGATGAACTCATTGACAGACTGCCAGGCGTCGGGGAGTTCTATACGCGGCACATGATACTCGGTCGTTTGCCCATACTCCAGTGGCACGAAGAGCAGGTCGTCGAGGACAGACAGGTCGCCGGGCAGCGGGGTGAAGACCCCCCGCCCACCACGTTCTGTCAGCAACTTCAGCATATAAATGTTATGCCGTTCCCACCCTGCACCGGCGGCGGTATGATAGCCGGAACCGGGAAAAAAGGCGATGTCGTGGTATATCGTCATCTGCTTCTTGGTGAAATGGTTCAGGTTGAGCAGATAATCGCGCGGGCCGAAGCCGTCGATGCCACGGCGCGGATTGCTGATGATGCTGTACATTTCGACTGGCCCGTCCAGGCTGGCGCCTTCGCCGATGAGCACCGCCTCCGGGTCACACGCTTTGATGCAACGGTACATTTCGTCCATGAAGCGGATCGCCATCACCCCGGTATCGCCAGGATAGCGCATGAAGTCGCGTGGGGTGAAGTCCGGCGGGATGGGGAAGCCCAGGCAATCGAAGAAGATCCCTTTCACGCCGCACTCCTGGATGTAGAAGCGAATCCACTCCTTTGTATAAGCGATATAGCCGGGGTGGCCGGGGTTCACATACATCATGCCCGATTCGCTGTTACCCCAGGAGAATACCCGACGTCCGTCGATGCCGCGGACGAACCAGTCGTCATCGATTTCCGGCGCGCCAGGTTCGAAACCACTGTGCGACATCCAGGTGACCATGGGGAAGCCCTTGTCGGTAATGCGCCGGCAGGCACGGCGGAAGTCGTCTAATGTGCCGTGGTTGGGGTCTGGCGCGTAACTCGTGGGTGCGGTGCCGCTCCAGATCGGGCGATCGGTAACCAGGTTGATCCATACGCCGTTATATTCACCCTTCTCCAGGTCACGCTCCCACTTCGCTCCCTGCTCCTCCCAACTCGCTTCGTTGTCCCACGCGATGCCTGGCCCCCACAGCGTTTTATGGGTCCACGCCGGCGGTTGCTGATAATAATGGGTCACGTAATCGGCCATGAAGCGTTGCATCTCATCCTGCGTCTGCCCGTAATACAGTCGAATTTCCGGCATACGCAGACGATCACCCAGATTTACTTGCGCGTGGAAGGTGAAGTCGTACCCGACCCCGCGCCCGGCATTGTGCATGTTCAGAATATATCCCTGGTGCGGACGGCGGCAAGTGATAGCCAGCCAGTGTTCCGTCTCGATGTTGTAGAAGACGCCGCCGTGAATGACCAGTCCACCCGCATAGACGCGACGGTAGAAATTGTCCAGGTAAGTCTTAGCGTTCTCCGGCGTATCATTCTCATAGCCGACATGTCCCCACGCATCACTTGGTCCGGCTGAGAAGGAGGAGGGAAAGATCATCCGTGTGGCATCGCCCCAAAATTTCCAGTCCAGCGTGAGCAGGGAAAGGGTATCCACCCACAACGGCGATTCCACCACCGGCCCCCCCGGCCCGGGGATAGGATACGACAGGTCGGCTTGCTCGCGGCGCACCCAATATTGGATACCCAGGCAGTTGTGCGGCATCCTGGGACGCCCGCCCATCTCGCGCGTGATTACCAGACCGTTGCCGGTGAGGTGGTTCACAAAGAACTCCCCCTTCATGCGCGTGATGTGTCCATCCTGCGTGTCGTGCTCGGGTGGGTACATGCGCGTGGTCAACGGTAGTCCATTCACATGTACTTCGGTAGCGGTTACTGGTGTCTGGTTCAACAGTTCGTAACCGTAGAGCTGTACTGAGGTTAGCGCACCAGTGGTGGGATCGCTGACGAGGTTGAGATCATTGACGACAGGCATCGCGAAGAACTCCTTCAATGGGTTACACGTTCTACTGCCCATTCCATGTTGCTGCGGATATTCCCTCCTACTCTCGCCGATTTCAGCGCACGTGCGCGCGAGAATAACACGAGCAGGCCATGTGACGCTGTGTATCACCGCATGGCCTGTCCGTGTTGCATATCCGGTTGTATGATGCCCCTACGCCATTTCGGCGAAGGGGCTGACATCGACGATGCGGCCGTAGTCGGTGAAGGGATTGTCGATAGCGATGCGCCCGACCTGAGTATCGCCGATGCCGCTGTACAGGTCTACCTTGCCGTCCGATCGCATAACGATGCCGGCGGTGAAGGCACAATCGATCAGGTTGGGACGCTTGGCCGGTCCCGGAGGATAACAGGGACGTGTGCCGATAATCCGCAGATCGATTACGCTGTGGGCTTTCGGATCAAAGACGAAGGCGATATTCACGTAGACCTGCAATAGTTCACCGGTCTTCTCCTGTTCGTGGTAGCTCATATGGCCGATGACGCCGATAAGGCCTGAATCGAGCTGATAGGCCTGGTTGCAGCCGCCCCACTGATCATCGGAGAAGAGTCCGGGGATATACGGCGCCTCTGCGATCACGTCGCCGGTGAGTTCATCCAGACTATTGATGATGGTGAACCCAATTTGTGATTCGCTGCCGAACCGGCGCCGAATCTCCTCATTACGTGGACGGGAGAAGACCCCCACCCGACCATCCGCCAGTTGGACCAGGCGGATGTCCTTCATATAATCCGGCCCGGTGGTAAAGTAGTAGAGATCGTGAAGATCAACGCCGCGGTAAAAATAACCGTAATAGGTATCGAGCTTGCCGCCTTTATTGCGCACGTGGGTACCACCGAGAACGAATTCTTTTCCGATCCAACAGATATAGGGATCTTCCAGAGGGTAGATCATCGAATTCGGCGCCAGCGTCCAGTCATCCTGGCCGGTCTGTTCGAACAAGCGCACCCAGGAACGCGCCCACTCTGTTCTCCGCTCTACCCGACCGAAGATGTAAGACTTTCCCTGCCAAACGAAGGGGATGGAGGCATTGTAGACATCGAAGCCCTCTACGCCGTGAAACGTCAATGTTGCGCGGTCATAAATGTGTTTCGTGCGCTCGAACTCGGCGCGACGCGCTTGCAGGCTCTGCAGTTCGGATGCCATTTTTCTGATACTCCTTTGACCGTTGATGAGAAAACGGCGAATTTACGAACCATTCTTCATGAAGGACTATGCATCCTGCAGGAGTTGATTTTTCACTATTGCTTGACGCAGTTTACGTCCGCTGGTAAAATAATTTATCTTTTTATTGGAGGAGACACAGATGAAACGTTTCGGCTTTACCTTGATCGAACTCCTGGTCGTAATCGCCATAATAGCGATCCTTGCCGCCATCCTGTTCCCCGTTTTCGCCAAGGCGCGCGAAAAAGCGCGACAGACCGCCTGTTTGAACAATCAGAAACAGATTGTCACCGGCATCATGATGTATGCTCAGGACCATGACGAGCTATTGCCAACGTCCGATACCGTGTGGGGAAGCATCAACATGGACAAAGGGGTGTTGATGTGCCCAACGGCCGGCACGAAGATCAAAAATGCGTACGGCTTCAACAACCTCTTTTCCGGCAAAGCGTTGGGGGAGGTGACGGATCCGACGACAGCCATGCTGGTCGCGGATGCCACTCCGGCATCGACACCCATCGCAAATACCATCTACACCAGTGCCAACTACGATTTTCGCCATGGTGGGAAAATTATCACGTCGTTCGTGGATGGCCACGTGGGTATCTACGGCGAGCTCGGTGATCCGGACAATATCAGCCTGAAGACCATCGTTTATTTCGATTTCGAAAATGGCAAGAGCCCCATCGCGCAGCGTTCAGGGTCCGGGACCGGTTCAGCCACCATCGTAAATGATAATGGGAATAATGTGCTGCAGATCTCGACGGCTGTCGGCGGCGACTACCGGTATGCGTATGACATGGACGGCACCTGCTCCGCGTTTCGGGATGCGATCCTTGCAGTAAATAAGCTATCCAAGGGTTCCGCCCCCGTGGAATTCCGCACATCTTTCCTGGTCAAACGCGTGGCCGCTTCGACGTCGGTCTCTGCCGGTTCGTGGGGCACCTGGTATCTGCGCACGGGCACCCCGCATGACAATTACAAAAACATGCTCGATACCTCTGACGGCTTATCAGCGCCCAATAACCTGTCGAGCAAGGCAGCCTATACGGCCACGCTCGGGTCCGGTACGTATGCCCAAATCGATTCCACGAATTGGCCGGTGCATCTGATGTCGTTCAAAGTCACACCTTCAAGCGGCACGATGGTTTCCGATTCCAACGGGGGTGAAATCGCCACGCCGACCTTTATTGATTGCCAGGGGTCATGGATTATCTACCAGGTGACCGGCAGCACGGAGACCTTCAATCTCGACAACTATCGCATCTCCAAGGTGCTGAGTCTGTAACCGAAAACTCAAATTCGGTATCCGCAGCGCCTCGGTCTTCGCCGGGGCGCTGCTCTTTGGTGACAGCGCATCGAGTGTATTGGCGGGTAGGCGCCGATTATTAGCAGCCCGCATTATTCATGAACGCATGAATAATGCTATAGCTAGCCGAAGCTATTGTTTAACAGGAACTCGATGTACTGTTCAGAAACAATAATGGATATACTGTGTCGGAGTCATCATTCCGGCGCGGTGGTTACCCACTGGATGATGCAGAAAAGAAAGGATCGACCATGCAGGCAATATTCTCGCGTCTTACGCTCATGCTGGTGATTGGATTAGTGCTGGGACTCTCCATGTCAGTTCACGCCACCGAAACAGAAAACCAGACCATCCGTCTGCTGCCCACACCGAACAAAGTGACGATTGATGGAAAGTTCAACGATTGGGATCTGTCCGGAGGGATTTTTGCCTGCGGGGATGTCGAGCATCTCCGTGACAAGCTCTCCTGTTGGTTCTATGTCATGTATGACCAGAACAACGTTTATATGCTAGTACGCTGGACGGATGACACACCCATGAACAATCCCGGGCTTGTGTCCGGCGACATGGGCTTCCAGGGTGACTGCCTGCAGGCACGCATGGTGACCGTACCCGACGACCCCGCGAAATTCCGCACCTCGCACATCACCGCCTGGTGTGGCCGCGATGGGAAGGATGTCATCGATGTCGCCTGGGGCGATCGCTTCGACGAAGGCAGCATTCGTGACGCGAAAACCCAGGGGGGCCAGCAGGCGTTCCTCATGAACTCCGACAAAAAAGGGTACGTGCAGGAGTTGTCCATCCCCTGGAAACTGCTGGCAAAAGACCCTAACTACTCCCCCAAGCCCGGCGAGAAAGTGATCATCACGCTGGAGCCGAATTTCAGCACCGATTCGAAATTCCGCATCTCCGTGAAGGACATCCTGCGTGCAGGCATCATTCCGGACCGTGTCTTCACCTTCGGTTCCAAAGCGGTGTGGGGCTTCGGCGCCATTCTGGCGAAAGGACATGTCGTCCCGCAGCCCCTGCGCCTGGCGGATAATCGGGAACTCCCGGTGAAACTGGGTCCTGACGGCAGCCCCGCCGTGGACTGGAGCCGCGTTTACGCCACGCAGAAGATGGAAGGATTCGCCAAGATTACCTTCACTATGCCCGAAGACGGGTTTGTGTCCTTGAATATCAAGAATGCCGACGGCCAGGTGGTGCGCCAGCTACTGACGGCGAATTTCTTCTCCAAAGGGCCGCACACTGTCCTCTGGGATGGCCTGACCAATATGAGCTACCTGAAGCCCGGTGAAGTCGTACCCGCCGGCGCCTATACGTGGAACGCCATCTGGCACAAGGGCATCGGGGCGCGCCTGGTCGGGTGGGCGGACAACAGTGGCAAAGCCCCCTTCGATTCTCCGAACGGCAACTGGGGCGGCGACATGGGCGGTCCGGTGTCGGTGGCCACTGATGGTGAGCGTATGTTCCTCGGGTGGGACGCGTCAGAAGCCGGAAAAGCGCTGGTCTGCACCGACCTCGACGGCCATGTGCAATGGCGGCATAAACGCGGCGGGTTTGGCGGTGCGCGGATGCTGGCCTTCGACAACGGCATCGTCTATGTCTATGATAACGACAACGTTATCTTCCGTCTGGATGCGAAAAAGGGTGGGTATTCTGCCTGGAACGGCCGCGAGGAAGCGACGTTGGAAATCGCACCCCTACTGAAACCCTTCGTACCCGCGGGCAGTAAAGACGTGCCCACACCGGCAGGGATCGATGCCGCGAATGGAAAGCTCTATCTCTCCTACGAAGCGGGGAATCTTGTTGCGGTGCTGGACGGCGCTACCGGGGCGCTGGTGAAGACGCTGCCCGTCGCCGCGCCGGGTGATCTCGAGGTCGGCGCTGATAAACAACTCTACGTCATCTCCGCCCATGCGGCGATTGTGCGAATCGACCCGGAGACCGGGAAGACCGACACGATCGTACCCACGATCGCGCACGCCTGTAGTCTGGCACTCGATGCCAAAGGTGCAATTTACGTGGGGTTAAGCGAACCAGAGAACCAGGTGAAGGTCTTCACGCCCGCCGGCATACTGGATCATACCATCGGGAAAGCCGGCGGGCGTCCGCCGATTGGCCCGTGGGAGAAGGACGGCATGCTGCACATCGCCGGCATGCGTGTCGATACCCAGGGGAAACTCTGGGTTATGGAAGAAGATGAGAACCCGCGGCGCATCTCCGTGTGGAATGGACAGTCCGGCGCCTTCATGAAGGAATTCTTCGGTCCCACGAATTACGGGGCCGGTGGTGGGGCCATCAGCCCGTTGGACCACTACATGATGGTCGGTCACGGCGCTGAATGGAAGTTGAACAAAGAGACCGGTACCGCGGAATGCGTCAGTAACTTCTATCGCGGCGGCATGGCGAATTCCCGCTTCGGCGTCGGCGCCAATCACCGGCTCTACCTGGCTGTCTGCGCGGACAACTGGCGGCCAAACCCGGTCAACATCTTTGAGCGCCTGGCGGATGGCGCCTGGAAACTGCGCACGACGATTTCACCAATCAAAGGCGGCGTGCGCGTGTGGGCCGATGCCAACGACGATCAACAAGTGCAACCGGACGAAGTACAAGATTATCAGATCAATCTGGGCGGCACATGGATCAACGGTTGGTATATGCCGATGACCCAAAGTCTGACCTTCTACGGCCAGGACTATCGCATCGCGGTGACCGGATACACAGCGTGCGGCGCACCACTCTATGATCTCTCCAAAGCCAAGTTCCTCCCCGGACCCGCAGACAAGTATGCGCGCGGCGGCATGAGCGCCCAGCGCGGTATCGGGTCGGAAGATGGCAAGCTCATAGTCTACAACGGACTGTATGGCGAAGCGCACAGTGACTTCCCATGCTACGATATCGAAACCGGCAAATTGAAATGGTCTTATCCCAACACCTTTGTCGGCGTCCATGGCGGGCACTCAGCGCCCCCGCCGCAGACCGGACTCATTCGCGGCGCCTACGACCTGGTCGGGACCGCAAAACTGCCCGACCCCATTGGCGACGTCTTTGTCATCGCCACTGACAAAGGCGAGTGGCACATGCTCAACGGCGAGGGGTTCTATCTGACGAAATTCTTCGAAGCGGATCCCTTCAAAATCCAGTGGCCGGACCCGGCGGTGCCGGGGGCAGTGATGGATACCACCCCGCCGGGCATGGGGGCGGAAGACTTTGGCGGCTCAATCATCGCGACCGACGACGGCCAGTTGTATCTGCAGGCCGGAAAATGCGCGTTCATTCAAGATAAAGTGGTGGGGTTGGAGACGGTGAAACGGCTAGGCACGGGCAAACTGACCGTGTCGGCGAAAAACCTGCTCGTAGCTCGCTTGTTGCGCGAAAAGCTGGTCCAAAAAGCCGCGCCCACCAGAATCGCGAACCTGAAGAAAGGCGCCGTCACTTTCACCAGCGATCTCCGCAAAGACTTCACCCTGGAGAAACCGATGCTCGAATTCGGCAAAGACGACGCCAGGATCGAGACCGCCCTCGCGTATGACGAAACCAATCTGTACCTGGGTTGGCACGTTGCGGATAATACCCCATGGGTGAATGGCGCCACGGAACCACCGGTGATGTATTGCAGTGGAGATACGGTAGACTTCCAACTCGGGACCGATCCGAAGGCAGAGAAAAGCCGTACCGAGGCGGCGTTGGGCGACCTGCGCCTCTCTATCGGCAACTTCCACGGTGTGCCGACTGCCGTGATCTATCGCCGCATCGCCGCCGACAAACATCCGCGCAAATTCTATTCGGGCGTGGTGCAGCAAGGGTATGAAATGCAAAGTGTGATGGTACTCGGTCCGGACACTAAAATCGTGGTCAAAGTGGATGCGTTGAACAAGCGCTACATCGTGGAAGCCGCCATCCCACTGAAGACCCTTGGTGTGAAGCTCACGCCAGGTCTTACCCTAACAGGGGATATAGGCGTCACGTATAGCGATCCTGACGGGAAAGACACCGTGCTGCGCACCTACTGGAATAACCAGGCCACCGGCCTGGTAGCCGATGAAGTTTATGAATTAGAAATGCAGCCCGCCAACTGGGGGAAACTTATTTTTGAAGACTAACCCGTTGTGCGTGCGAATTGACTGACAAACCGAAATATTGTTCATGAACCGCTGAAGCTGCTCTGGCTAGCCAGAGCAGCTTCAGCGGTTACATAGAGCTTCTCCAACTGTCCGGGATGTTTCATCGTGAACAGATTTCTAGTCAAGCACGAAGCGATTTTCGACGGTATCGAGCCCACATTATTTATAACATGTCGAATAATGCCTCAGTTAGCCCGGCTTTCAATAACTTCATGAATAATCAGAGTGAAGGGTGAGATCACACGAACACCCCGTCACTCTGATGCGCACAAAACTATGTAGCGCCTATCCCCGCATCCGCTGGGTAAATTTGATCCCCCTACCCCGCGTTTACCCAGGCAGCGGTGCAAAGAACAGGCCCATTACCAATGCATTGGGGCCGGCGACTCTGGTTACCCGCATCTTTACGTGGCCTTTGAGCCGCCACACCAAATATTGCCCGTCGATATAGGCGCCGGTCTCCTGTGTATCCAGCACCTGCGTGCCGCTGGGGTCCAATATTTCGACTTTCATCTGCCGTCCTTGCTTGTCCCAATCCACGGCATACAGCGCCACCTGCCGCCATTGCCCATCGGTCAGGGTAATATCAAAGGTGAAGCTGGTATTCGACCCCCAACACCCCGTGGTGCGCGCGATGTCCGTGCTGTTCAGCAGGGCGCGTTCGTCGGGGCTGGTTCCCCAGGTATAACGCCACATATCGTGCACCGTGACGTTGGCATACGCCGGTGTGCCGGGGTGGCCATACGGTAAGAGATAGCCATCACGACCGAATACCCCTTTCCAGTTGCCTTTGGTGGTGGTATCACGCGTCACGAACACGCTCGCGCTCTCCAGTGCCGGGTAGGGTTCACTCAGGGTAGTGGGATAAAACGCTGACACGGGAATCACGTGCAGGGTGGTAAATGGATCTGCCCAACCGAGGGATAGCACCCCCGCCCCCGCCCCTTTCAAATAACTCACCTGCAGGGCATAGGGCACACGCAGCAACTTCACCGGTGCGCTGGAGCGCATACTCGGGGTGGTCTTTGGCTGCCAGTCGTAGATGATCGATTCGCCGTTCAGCCACACTTGCACGCGGCCATCCGTACCGGTGGTGAAAGTGTAGGGGGCGCCGTTGTCGTCGAGATTCACCTCACCGACGACCAGCTTGTCCACCGTCACCCAGGCATCGGTCGATTTCGGATTGCGCGGGGCCAGCCAGCCGACCACCTCGACTTCCAGCAGGTGGTCGCCGGCGGGCAGCCCGGCTTTTGTGAAGAGCGTCACGTTGGGGGTGATCGCCGGGCTGTAGTAATCTACCTGTTGCTGCAGCACGCCGTCCAGGTAGATCTTCGCATAGCCGTAGTTCGGCCCGGTGCGCCCGATGAGCGATACCGAGACGCCGTTGAAAGCCCAACTCATGCGGCAGTGCATATCACGGCAGGCGTGCATACCACCCTCAAAGGCAGCCGCGTCACCCCAATAGGCCCACCCGCCGGAGTAGGCGGGACCGTATGTCGGCTGCACCATGCCGCACCAGCGCGCGCTGGCCGACTTGGCAGTGAACATGCCGTCGACGCGCATGGTCTTTTTCCCGTCGAAGGTTGGTTTGGTGAAGAATTCCGCCAGCAGGCCTTGTCCCTGGTGCGCGGTGCTGGGCGTGGTCACTTTGAGTGTGCCGGATTGGCGCACCCACTGCTCCCACCCACTCACGCGATAAACGCGGACCTCGTTCTCCCAATTGGCATAGAAATACACCTCGCCATTGGGAAAGTTGTAGAGCGCGGAATGGCAATACTCACCGCTGCCTTGATACATGAAGTCGGGGATGCCGTTCAGGTCAGGGTGGTCCATGATGCCGCCGACGAAGAGACCTTCCGCATCCCACACATACGAGCGCGCTAGATTTGCCATGTTCCACCCACCATCTACATCGATGGCCACAACACAGCCGTGGGTGACGCCGGCAATGCCGCGCAGATTATAGAAGATTTGCCCCACACCCGGTCCCTGTTCGCTGACACCCCAGGCCAGCGCCTTGTTGGCGCCCCAACTCTGCATCACGGAATCGACGGAACTGCACCAGCCCGTGGTGCCGTTGTTCAAGGCGCCATACAAGCGACCGCTGGCGATATCGTGATAGAGAAAGCCCGACCAGCGCGGATCGTGGTAGAAGCCACCACCAAACCGCTCCGGGAAATCGGCATATTCCTCACCACCGGGTACGCTGCCGTAGATCGGCGCGCCGGCGGCATTCCATCCAGTGACCGGGTACGTGCGCACTTTATCCGCCGGGAGAAACACGGTGAAGTTCGCATCGACCGTCGGCTGCACCGATCCGACCATACCGTCGTTATAGTATGTCACTTCTGCCTGTTGTGGCAGGCCATCGCCATTGGCATCATTCCATTGGAACGACGCCTTTCCGGCCGCCCACTCTTTAATCCGCGGGGTGGCGTTCCCCACATTGCCGCACACGGTCACTGGCAGCAACCGCCATGTGTCTTCGTCGACTTTCAATATCGCCGTCGCTTTTTCCAACGCCAGGTAGGTGCTGCCGTTGTGCTTATACACTTTGAAGTAGCACCCCTCGTTCCAGCTATCCCCCACCAGCCCATCAGCCAGACCGGGGTATTGGTAGCAGGAGTGCACCGTCCACGTTTTCTTTGCATAATCGACGATAACGCGCATAATCCAGCCGTATTGCGAGCCAACCCACACCACGTTCGGGTTGTCCGGTTCCGGGGCCGCGTGTGGCGCCCAACGCTGACCGCCATACCACTCGCGCAGCACTTCTCCCGCCGCATTCAAGTGCGCCACGCGCCGCGGGGCAGAGTTCGATTCGGTGATAAAGAAGCCGCCGGCGCCATCCGCACACAGGTCGCCGAAGCCATTGAAACTCTTCTTCGTCTCCGCGGTATACAACCCCTGGGGACGTCCGCCCGCCACCCCATACATCTTCAGCAGGACGCCCGCTGCACTCACACGCACGATTTGCTGACTGGCGCCGCCTTGATAGATAAGCAAGTCACCGGAGGTATGATCGACATCCAGACGGCCCGGGCTTACCAGCCCGGTGACGACATCGCGCAGCGTATGATCGGCCTGGGTCAGTTTGACCACCTTCGCGCCGGTGGTCAGGAAGACGGCGCCATCGTGGCCCACGGTGACCCCCTGCGGTGCGGACACTTCGGCGCTGTCGAGTAACGCTCCGGTGACCGGGTTGTACCAGCGGATGGTATTTTTACCGGGATAGGTCACCACCAGCACACCGTCGCAGATATCCATGTCATTGGCGACGATCTCCTTGCTGGTCGCTTCCCAGCGCACATCCAGTCCACGCCCCATCGCGCCGGTTTGCGCATGGTAGACGTACAGCTTCTGCGGGTCTACTTTCCCGAGCATAAACAGTTCGCCGCGATCTACCGCCAAACTTTGCGCGCCGTCCCACGCGTTGGGGTGCAGGTTGTTCCACAGGCGCTTGTTACCATCGGGGGAGAGCTTGAGCGAGCAGGTTTCGATGTTTTCGGTGGTGTTGGCTGAAATGTAAATGCCGGTGTCATCCACTGCCACGCCAAAGGGTGTGCCGTGGGTGCCCGGCCCGCAGGCATTCCGCCAATCGGCGCCGATGGGGTAGTTGGAGCCCAGGCTAAGCAGATAATGGCTGGACAGGCCTTGCGTCTGCAACAGTTTCCAGGTATATGCGCCTGCCGGCATGCATTTCCCGTCGCGGTCCAGCCCATCCCACATCACCGTGTGCTCGCCAGCAGGCTGCAGGCGAGCGCGCAACAGCTCGCGCACTACGATGCCTTTTGCATCGTAGACGTTCAACGACACGCGTCCTGCTTGCGTCAGGCGATATGTAATGATATGCGTTGCCGCCCGAGTCGCGAGCGACACCCCGAGTATCAGCAATATGAGCAGTGCCCGGATGAGTTTTCCGCTGTGCCGGTATTTTATCAAATATTTCATCAGCCCATTCCTTACGTGTTCTTTCCGCCCTGATTATACATAAATGCACTGGACGAAGGAAGGATTTCCACGTAGTCCCATGGAATCCGGTACCATCTTTCATACACTGTTTCGCACCCTGTGCTCTGTTTCCGATAGCCCGTGGGGGTACCGGCGATCGTTAGCCCGGATTATTCATGAACGAATTGACAGCCGGGCTGACTGAGGCATTATTCGAAATGTTATGAATAATGCAGGTTAGAGACGCGTGACAGCGAGTATGACACCAAGGGAGAAACTGCTATGCGACAATCCCTGCAATCCCTGATGTTTGGCGTGCTCCTGACCATCGTCTGCGTTGCGGCGCAACCGGGTTGGACACAGGCTAAATTGCAGATATTCCTGCCACTGGGACGCGTCGCCTATCAGACGAATGAACGCATCGATGTCTCTGTGTTGCGCACCTCGACGACAGCGTTGCCGGCTACCGAGTTGGGGCTCACGGTCACCGGCGCGGATGCGAGCAAACTGACGTTTACCTTTCCACTCACCGCGGTGCCGCTGGTGGGAGCAGATAGCCGCGCGACCGAGCACCTGCATCTAAACGGCGCCCTGTTGCGGCCGGGCGCCTACACGCTGGAGGTGTCAGCGTATGCTACGACCGCCAGGACGACGATTGAAGTCTACAGCCATATCCGGAACAGCAGTTTCCGCCTGCTCTCCTGGGGCGGCGGGCCTAATGACGACACCCAGGTGTTTACCGGGGAAAACGGCGCCGGCTTGAACATGGGGCTGGGGGTGTTCTCCGGCAGTAATCAGAACGCGAACATTCGCGCCGGCCTTGATTATATGCGCGGCGACCTGATGGGCGGCGGGCACCAAATGGATATGCGCATGGAATGCGACTGGTCGGACCCGTATGTTTTGCAGGGGGGCGAAGCCCGGGTGTCGCATCAAATCCTCTTCGACCGCACTTCACCCAACACCCTTGGCGCACACTTTTACGATGAGCCGGGGTTGACCTGGGGCGGGGACAAAGGGCCGTTCACGGTGCCGTCGCAATTTCGCTCATACAAGAGCGCCTTCGGCGTCGAGGCGATCCCCTGGACCAAGGTGTCGGTGCAGGATCAAGCCTCGCTTGATCAATGGGAGCAATATCACCACTGGCGCGAATCCTTCATGGAAGCGGCCTGGAAACAGAGCGCTTTTGAAGTCCATTATGTCGATCCGAAGTTTCTGGCGGCAACGCAGAGCGTCTACGGTTGGTATTGCTACTCCGATGGCTACGACTTCAACATCTCCCGCCAACTCTCGATCACCTGCGGACACACTGAATACGACAGTGGCCCGGGTCGGCATCTCTTCAGTAGCTTCTACGCCGAGATGGGCCATGCGCGCGATACGCAAAAACCCTACTGGTGCCTGCCGATCTGGAATAGTGGTTCACCGTCCGGCTATTATCGTCTGCAGCAATACTCTACCTTTGTGACCGACCTGCAAGGCATGTCGATCAACCCATATTACAATTATGCCGCCCCGAGTAAAGCCCTTGATTCTGACGGCCTCTTTGAATCCAATTACCTGATGTTGCATTTCGGCACCGTCTTCACCACTATGCCGGCCGAACGCCAGCAGGTCGCCTTGCTCTGGTCGCTCTCCAATAACCTGTATCATGCCGCGGAGTACATCAAAACCGATTTCAGCAAAGCGGTTGGCCGCAACAGTATTATGAAGCTCAACAAGGCCTACCTTGCTGGCAAGATGCTGCATGTGCCGTTTGACCCGGTGGTCGATCAGGATATCCTTGATGGCACGGTCGCCGCGAACCACAAAGTGCTCCTGCTGGTGGGCATCGACTACCTGGACGCGAAGATCATCTCCGCGCTGGAGGAATATATCGCCACCGGCGGCGCCGTGCTGGTCAGTGATGACTGCGCGGTGACCATCGCCGGTGCAACGAAACTGGGGATGCCGTGTGATCTGACCCGGTTCAACCAGACCGACGCCTCGGATATCCCGGGATTGCTGCAGGAAATCCAACCGTTTGCCACGGCGTTGAACGCCCGCTTCCAGGCCCTGGGCATCACGCCGGTGATGGGTTGCGATAACCCGGCCCTGATTACCACCCGGCATGCCAAAGGCGATATTGAGTATCTGTTTGCGCTGAATGGGGCCTGCAGCTATCGCAAAGCCGGATCGCAGGACAAGTTTGACCCGCTCACCACCATCCCGACGACCGCCACCCTTACCGTGCCGGCGGATGGGCGCCCGGTGTATGACGCGGTACGCGGCGGCAAAGTGAGCGAGTTGATCGAGGACGCGAAGACGCACACCTTGCGTGGGGCATTCCGCTTCGGTGCCGGTCAACTGCGCATTTTCGCTCGTACCGCGCGTCCCATCGGCGGCGTCGCGCTGACCACACCGATTCTGAGCCGCGATTACCTGGCGACCACCGACCCTATCGCCCTCACCCTCACCGCCACACTGGTGGACGAGAATAAAGCGCCGTTGTGCGGCTCCGCGCCGCTCTTCATTCGCATTATCGACCCCCTTGGCGCCCAGCGGTATGCGGTGTACCGCGCTACCGATCAGGGTGTCTGCCGGATCTCCGTACCGTTAGCAGCGAACGATCCGGCGGGTACGTGGCGGGTGATCGTGCGCGAGTTGCTTACGAATTCGGAAGCAGCGACAACCTGCACCTATCAACCAAGCAAACAGTGCGGCGCACTCGCCGGGGCCACGCCGCGCGCTATTTTCTTCGGTCAGGACTGGGAAAGCGCCTTTCGCTTTTTCCGCCTGCATCACCAGGTGACCATCGTCAAAGGAACCGGAGTGTATGAAACTGCGGTGGCTGACCGCCTGGTGGACATCCTGAAACCGTGGAATATTCAAGCGACGATTGTCAATGCCGTCGACGTCAATAAAGCGCGATTGCTGACGCCGGAAGAGGCGAAAACCTGGACAGGGCTTGATCCCGACGTGCGGGCGAAAGCCGGCGACAACGGCCCAGGGATCAGTGGCTTTGACCTGCATGGCGCAGCCATTTTGCTCGGGACGCCGGAAGACAATCCGCTAATCAAGTTTGCCGTCAGCAAGAATTTCCTGCCCTATAAGCCGGAAAACGATCGCTTTCCCGGACGCGGACGCGGATTCCTGAGCTGGCAACGCAACGCCATCGCATATGGTGAAGAATCGGTCACCCTGATCGCCTATGACGCCGCCGGGATGAACGAAGCGGTGGGCACCCTGTATGAAGCCGCGGCAGGAACTGAACCGCAACTCGCCCTCGACCCTCCAACGAAAGCCGCCGTCACCGCTGCCACGACGGAACAGACCATCAACGAAATGCCGATCGCCTGGACGGCCACACTGCCGGAACGCGCCGCTGAAATCACGGTGGCAAATAACCAGCTCATCGTGACGACACTCGACGGCTCGGAGGCCAACATCACCACCGCCGGCAAAGTGACGCGGTTGCGCGTAAACGCGAGTGGCGACGCCCGCACTATGACCTACACCGATCCGAATACCCTGGCTCCGGAATTGCGAAAACAATTCCTGGGCAAGAGTGTGGTGAAACACATTCAGATCGCTCAGGTGAGCCGCACCACGCTTACGGCGGTCAGCTACTGGGGGGGCAACGTGCAGCTCTTCGCGGCAAATACGCTAAAATACCAGCAACGCCTGCCGCAGGATGTCGCGCAGAGCATCTTCTGGGGTGATAAGCTCATCGTCGCCCTGGCGGACGGACGCGTTATGGCGTTGACAACCGGCGTCGTGAAGTAAGTGCTGGCGCATGCAACCATCGCCTTCTCTCGGTCAGGAGCCATCTGTGGTACACGTGGTACGTCCATGATGAATTATCGCGATCTCTACCTGGACACGTTGCTGTTTGGCGCCCCGGCGAAAATTCCGTTCATGCCGGGCGGGCCGCGTGAATCGACTTTACGCCACTGGCATCAGCAAGGTTTGCCGGAAGGCGCTGATTACTGGGAAACCCTCCAACAGGAACTCGATGTTTCGTTGTTCTCCGGTTACCTTGCCTACGCGCCGATCGACAGTCGCATGCGTCCACTCTTTGAAGAGAAAGTGCTGGAACATCGCGCTGGACATTACATTGTCCAGGACTGGATGGGCGCGATCACCGAAATCTCCGACACGTATGATTATACATACTTGCGCAACCCCAAAGACTTCGTGACGCGGAAATGGCATAAATTCCCCGTGGAAACGCGCGCGGACTGGGAACGGATGCAAGAGCGTTTCTGTGTTGATACCCTGGGACGCCTTCCTGATGACCTGACCGAATGGGCCGCCGGCATCGACCGCCGGCAGACACTCGTTTCGCTGAGTGTGAACGGACCGTTTTGGCAACTGCGTGAATGGTGCGGGTTTGAAAATCTCTGCATGCTCTTTCTCGACGATCCGGCGTGGGTCCGCGAAATGGTAGACTTTTGGCGCGATTTCGTCTCGGGCTTGCTGTCGCGGGTGTTGAGCATCACGTGCATCGACCGCGTGACGATCTCGGAAGATATGGCGTATAAAGCGCATAGCATGATCTCACCCGCGATGACGCGCGCGTTTCTGCTTCCCACTTATGCACACTGGGCGGAACAGCTCTACGCCGCGGGGTGCCGCATCATCGATATGGACTCCGACGGAGATATTGGCGAGTTGATCCCCATCTGGATCGAGGCGGGGATCAATGTGTGCAACCCGATTGAAGTGGCCGCGCATAACGACTTGCCCGCTTTTCGACGTCAATTCGGACGCAAGATGGCCTTCACCGGAGGGGTGGATAAACGGGCCATCGCGGCCGGTGGCTCCATCCTGGATGCGGAGCTCGCCCGTCTCACCCCCGTGATCCGCGATGGCGGCTATCTTCCGGGGTGCGACCACGGCGTGCCGTCCGATGTCTCCTGGCCGAATTTTCTATCCTATTGCCGTGCACTGGCCACCCTGTGTCGGTGGCGGTAACCCCCTGGAGGATCACAGCGCGTGTGGATGACTCGGTGGTGTGTATTTCGCTCTTTCCCCACAAATCATTGGTGGGAATTCGCGTCGGCTGGACCGGCATAACCCAGCCAGTGCGCCAGGAAATCATAGGTCTTTTCCCCATCCCAGCGATGCGCGCCGGTGAAGATATGGTGATATACCCGGTTTTCTTGCCCGAAGAGACGATAGGCGGTGCGGGCGATCTCAACCTGTTCCGTCACATTCAGCAGACCACGCGCCCCATTCAAGTTATCATTCGTTCCAGATTCGATCAAGACCGGCCGGGGTGCGATGAGCGCACCTAAATCACCCATATCAACTGCGCGCCACAGGTGGGGCACATAGTTGCAGGAGCAATTGAACTCGTCCAATAGACTGTCTTTACAGCCATAAAAATAGCCGCTGATAACCGCGCATTGCACGCGATCATCCATGGCCGCCAACCAGAGCGTTTGCAATCCTCCGCCGGATAACCCCACACACCCCAGCCGTGTTGCATCGCAGTCATCTCGTGTTTCGACATAGTCGATGAGCCGCGACAAATCCCAGGTCCACATGCCGGTCACCGTTTGTCCCAGCGGTAGAGCCATCTGATTGAGTTCGACACAAGAACCGCTTAGCACATAGTCATCGGTATCCTGCTGAGAGCCGGCTTCTCTCCGTTCGCCGAATCCCCGAGCATCAGGGCAAAAAACCAGATAACCCGCACGCACGAGTTGCACGCCGTAATCGTAATTGTATTGCGCGATGGCCCGTTGCACTGCCGGGATTTCCGCGCAACCGGCAACCGCGGATTTCCCACCGCTCGCATGTCCGTGGGCTGCGATGACCGGTATCGACGCCGTTTCGTGCAGCATGGGATCAGGGATCAGGACAAAACAGGGCATCCAGACATCCGGTTCTGTCTGGATGATGATCTTCTCGCGCGTATACCCCGCAAACTGACGCGTCTCCAGGAGCTGCGGATGTAACGCACAGTGTTCCATCCGTGACATGCCAGTCATGTCGCTCAGCCTGGTTCGGAGGGTGCGCTTCCATGCGTGATAGGCCGGGAAAGTGTCCGCGTGGAAGGCACATTGCCGCGACTCCCGCGTAAAAAGATCCGATAGGTGCGCCTTGGCCGTATAATATGGTGTGGATGTCATGCACCGTTCCCTTCCCAGAGCGGGCTAACTCGTTTGTGACGACCCCTCCCCGAGGCGAGGGAAGTATACGGGAGCGAACAACCAGAGCATGCTCCGCGCAACCAACGCTTTATTCGCCCAGTGAATACCGCGGGCTCACCGTCATTTGGGCCTCGTTAGCGCGCGCAGACGGCGACGATACAACAGCACGGCGATCCAGGCCAGCACCAGGCAGACGGCGATGAGTTTGGCCACGCCGATAAAGATGAGATGCACTTCCGGCGTGGGGAACCAGGCGTCAGGCACTGGCCAGAAATGACCGGTAATCCGTCCGAGGTAGGCTGCATAACCGACGATCACCCACCCCATCATTATGGCCCCCGTCCACCCGAGTGCATAGGCGAGTGCCGTGAGTTTACGCTCGGTCTCCTCCATGGTCGTATCCTCCGTATACCGATTCTCGAACACATTCGATGAAATTGGTATACCCTTCGGAAGTTATCGGCTAACAGGGGTGTCAGCCACTACTAACCTATTTTGCGGTGGTCAATATGTAGAAGTTATCATCCGTCCCTACGATCGCAGTGGCTTTCGTGCCCGAGAACGATGTGCCCACCGTGCCTTGCTCGCCAGTGGCTTTTCCGTCCGCGCTGTAGCGTGCCCACTTCACCACCGCGGTGCTCTCGACAGACATGGGACCGACTTGCCACAGGAAGAGGATGTCGTCCTTCCGATTGGCGAAGGCCGACGGATAAATTTCATCTTTCTCGTTGGCCGGGGTCGCGACATGCTGGGTAAATGCTGCGACCTTCGCCTCCGCAAGAGCCCAGTATACTTTATGGGAGGTCATGAACGCGCACAGGAGGCGTCCGTTCGGGGTCAGCGTCAATTCCGGTCCACACATGGGGCAAGTCGGAATTTTCCACGCGTCCGTATTCACACGTACGGCCGTGAACTTATTCTCCTTCGCAGCACTGGTGAGCACATACATATCACGAATGTCCTCTGACGCGCTACGGAAGGCCAGGCAAACCTTTCCAGTCGCTGTGATGCATGCGCGCATCTGGCACATTGAGCAGGCGAGGCCGTTATGACCGAGAATCTGCAGCGACTCCCCCTTCCCGAAGGTGACGCCGTTGTCGGTGGAGCGTGTCATGTAGAGCCAGGTGGCCTGTTGCTCGCTCGGTTTCCGCTCATCGTTGATATGCCAGAAGGCCAGCACATTGCCGGTAGTATCCGCCGTCATCGTGAGACCATCAAACCCCCAGATATCAGACATTGCCTTGGGGGGGTCAAACGTTTTTCCGCCATCCAGACTGCGCGTATACCGGGCATAGACGTGTGTACCAGGACTCCAGCGATCCGCCCAGCACACATGAATGGCGCCCTCTTTGCCCAGTGCCACTTTCGGTCCGCGCTCCCCCATCGTCGTGGTGACGCCTTCCGGCCCATTGAGCTTGATCGGTTTCGAAAAAGAGACCCCATTATTGGGAGATTGGCAATACAGCGCATCGTGGTTGTATCCGAAGACCAGGTGTAGCACGCCTTTCGCATCCATGACCGCGTCAGGCACCAGACATCCTTCGGGGAGTTTGACGACAGTCACGGTAGGCGCCGCCGCGCACGCGAATCTGCTGCCCAGCAGACACATGACGAGAAAGATCAACACCACGGGTTGTTGACGTAAGACACGATCGTTGCACATGACACTTTATCCTTTCTGTCAGCAGCACTGCACCGACCCCGGACGTAGCACGGGAACGTTCCGTTGTACTACCTAGAAAGGTACGATGCGACAGCCATTACTGTTCACCGGGTGCGGGTATCGTCCCCACCGTCGCCAGCCGCTCCCGCACGCGGACCAGTTCGTCGTCGGCGTCACGCACGAGTGTTGCCAGCAGATCGCGCATGGGCAAAATGTCGTGGATCAGGCCCACGCTCTGACCGGCCATCAACGATCCACCTTCAACGTCGCCGTCTTCGACCGCGCGACGCAACGCGCCGACCCAGAAGGTTTCCACCTCAAATTGTGCTTGCTCACGGGTGAGCATCCCGGCTTCCAACTCCTTCAACAAGCGCAATTGCAGACGGCCGAATTCGTCGGTGCCGCCATTTTTGATGGCGCGCACGGCGACCACCGGCAGTTTGGAATCGTACTGCGGGGTGGCGATAGCCTGACGCGCATGGGCGCGCAAGAAGGCCTGTTTGAATTCGGGGTGGGCTGTGCATTCCTCACTCATCACAAAGCGCGTCCCCAATTGCACCCCGGCAGCGCCCATGAGCAGGACATGGGCCATCATGCGTCCGGTGGCGATGCCGCCCGCTACGAAAATCGGCACCTGCTCACGATAGGTGTAGAGCACCTGCTGCAGCAACACCGCCAGCGAGACGTGACCAATATGCCCACCGGCTTCAGAACCTTCCAGGATCAACGCGTCAATACCGAAACGAATCTGTTGTTCGGCGATGGAACCCTCGGAGGCGAAGGACATGCACCGCTTGCCAGCGTGCTTCATCCCCTGCACATCCGACTTGCGCGGAAAACTACCGGCGAAGACTACAAACGGCACCTGTTTCCCTTGCACGATTTCATACTGCGCGCGAAAATTTGGGGCGATGGTAATCAAGTTCACCGCAAAAGGATGACGCAGGTCGGCAACCAGCCGGTCTACTTCTTTTTCGAAGAGCGCGGGGGGCATATTACCCCCGGCAAAGACCGGGAAAGCGCCATGGTCGCTGACCGCTTTCACCAGCGCATAATTGCTGACCCAGGTCATGCCACCCGAGATAATGGGAAACCGTACACCGAGGAACTCCGCTCCGCGTTGGGCGAGTGTATCGAATAACTTGGTTGTCATGTGTCTACCTCTGATCTGCATTATTCATATGTTCATGAATAATATGGGCTAAAACGAGTCGCTGTTAGTAGGTAGTGTACTGAATTCGTCGATGTGAAGCAAATGCGGGGCGCCGGCAGGCGCCCCGCATGGAGTATGACGTTATCGTGTTTCGCTCAGTCGCCGGAGACGGCGGGATCAAGGATGTAGACTTCGTCAAATGAACACGTATTGGTACTGTTACCACAGAGGAGTCCCGGAAGTCCGGAAGTCGGCAGATTGCCGTCATTCCAGTCGCCGGTCCAGGCTGCCGGCTCTGAGGTTCCATCCGCCCAGATCTTGCCATGGGCATTTTTCGAGGCATCGACTTTCAACTTCATCCAGTACCAGGAACCGGTGGCCCAGGTGAACGCCGGGGTGCCGCCCCAACGCTGTGTATCGTACAGGAAAGATGTGCTGTTGGAGCTCCGCATCATATAGCTGACACCTGCCCCATTGGTGGAAGAAGGATTATTGACCGACACACCGGTACGCGTTTCCCCTCCGGGGGCATCCATACGGATTTTGGCTAAAATCACGTAGGGTGACGGCAAGGTGATACCCGGTGATGACAGGAGTAGTTTCGTCGGATCGCCAGTGCCGTTGGTATTTGTTTTTGAAAGGATGCCACCGGATATCGTCCAGGTAGCTCCTCCTAAATTCGTCCAGGCACTACTCGGGGCGCTGCCGGTGTCGAACTTGTCATACCACACGGTGCCGGCCGGTACTGGGAGAATTGTCTGTTTCCCGGTGACTTTCGGCGCGGCAGCCGCCATGTCGGTATGGCCGTCGACGTAGCTGATGATCACCTTGCTGCCATGGCGCGAAAGATCATAGTCGGCGGCCGTGTATGCAACGTTGTCATACGTAGCTTTGTAAGTAGCATCCTGGGGAGTGGCGGCATGTGCGCCGTCGCCGGTGAGCGGTTCCTGCTCGGGTTTATCGATCTTCCCCAGCGCAATCCCGGCTACAGTATTGCTGTAGACATACCCGTTGACCAGCCGTGATTTGCTCTGGCACTTCAGCACGCCCTTATCCAGGTTGAGACTGCCCCAGAAGGCACTGGCTTCCGGCATCATCTCGTCATGATCCTGGACATAGAGCATGGTGGCGGTGGCAATTTGCCGCTGGTTATTCAAGCAGGAGGTTTGCCGTGCCTTCTCCCGCGCTTTGGCAAAGACTGGGAATAAAATGGCAGCCAAAATCGCTATGATGGCTATGACGACCAATAGTTCGATTAGCGTAAACCCGCGTTTCATAAGAACGCCCCTTTCATGAAGAATGACAAATTTTACTACCGTGTATGCCGCTTGTTAATCTAGCCCGCTTTATTCGCGAAGCGAATAAAGCTTTGGCTAACCGGAGCATTATTCATGTATTCATGAATAATGCGGGCTAACTGCCACGTCTGTAACGAGTAGAAATTAGTTCGCCCGGACATCGATCATTGCACGTCACGTGCTCGCGTTTTCCCGTATCACTGAGCATCGCGCGTGACCAGCGCATACCGGTGTAAACGCTTGACGATTTGCCGGTTGTATGATATGTTGCAGAGCCTACTTCACTATGGGAAACGGTTACCATCACCACGACCAAAGGACGATTATGCCGACCACAACTGATACGAAACGCATTATCCACGTCATCTGCAACACGCACTGGGATCGGGAATGGCGCTTTTCTTTTCAACAATCGCGCATGATGCTGGTAAAGATGATGGACGGGTTACTCGACTTGATGGCGACGAATCCGGATTTCGCCTACTATCATCTCGATGCCCATGTGATCATGCTCGACGACTATCTGGAGATTCGTCCGGAGAAACGCGCGCAGGTCGTACAATTCGTGACGGAAGGCCGCCTGCTCATCGGTCCCTGGTACACCCTGCCGGATGCCACCATGACCGATGGCGAAGGTTTGATTCGCAACCTGCTGGTCGGGCGCCGCGCAGCCCTGGCATATGGCAAGGTGATGGATGTCGGCTATACGCCTAATGGCTTCGGCCAGGTGTCGCAGACTCCACAGTTTTACCAGGGAGTCGGTTTGGATACCGTGATGTTCTATCGCGGCATCAATCGCGCAGTCGCGCCGAAATCGGAATTTATCTGGGAAGCGCCTGACGGCTCCCGGGTGCTGGCGTTCCGCTTCGGCCAATTCAGTCGCTATAACTTTCATTACCTGACTTATCGCCCGGTGTTGAAAAACCGCTTCTTCCGCGAAGGCGGCAAATATCGTTGGGAGGACGGGGGCGTGCCGTTTCACCCCGCGGATATCAGCAATGACGCCTACTACAAAGAATACTGGTTGCTGGAGGCGCGCGAGCCGATCAATTACGACAATATGAAACGTGCGCTGAACGACTTGCTGGAAGAAACCGGCGAGTCGACCACCCCGCACCTGCTGGGCATGGCCGGCGACGACCAGATGGGCCCCAACCCGTTGCTGCCCGAATTAGTCGCACGCCTGAATGCGCTGCACGACGATGTGGATGTCCAATTCAGTAACTTGCCCGACTATATGAAAGCCTACAAAGCGCTGATGCCCGACGACCTGACGGTCGTGCGGGGCGAGATGCGCCACTCGAGCATGAATGGGCTGATGACCGATCTCTACTGGGGCATTCTGGCCGCGCGTTCGTATTTGAAAGTCGAAGCGTTCAAGCAAGAGATGAATTTCTTCCACTGGGCCGAACCGCTATCGGCCATCGCCGGGGTGCTGGGCAAGGAATACCCGCGAGGTTTCCTGGATCTGGCATTGAAACTGCTGCTGGAAAATCAGGCGCATGACAGCATCGGTGGTTGCGCGTTGGATAAGATTCATCAGGACGTCATGCATCGCTTCTCCGAGGTGCATGAAATCACCAACGTACTCACCCGCGAAGCCGCGGCGCATGTCGTGCAGCAGATCAACGCCGGTACACCGGACGATATCCTGCTGGCCGTCTTCAACCCGCTGCCCATGGAACGTTCAGAAATTGTGTCGGTGGCGGTCGAAGTGCAGCGTGACACCAGCGCGGTGCGTGTGGGGATTACGGATCTCGATGGGCAGACGATGGAGGTGCAGGAGTGTTTCCGCCAGCAAGGCGATCTGATGGTGCAACAGCCGACCGATGTGCCGATTCCGTTCTTCACCGACCGTTTCCTGCTGCACTTCACGGCAGAGAACGTGCCGGCCTTTGGCTATAAAACCTTCAAAATCACGCCGGAAACCGTGAAGAAGCATCCGTGGGGGTCACTGCTCGTGGCGCCCAACACCATGGAGAACGACTTCCTGAGCGTGACGGTCGCCGGTGACGGCACCCTGACGCTGACAGATAAACTGAATGGTATGGTTTATGCCGACCTGCTGCAGTTCGAAGACTGCGGCGATGTCGGTGATCCCTGGGTGCGTAAAACACCGTTGGACAACCCGGTGATCCTCAGTGCCGGACAACCGGTACGGATCGCGGTAAAAGAAGCCGGCCCGCTGCTCGCCTCCTTCACCATCACCCAGGAATTGCATGTGCCGGAAAGCGCCACGCAAGATTTGAAGTCGCGCAGCCGCACGCTGACCCCGCTGCACATTGAATCCACGGTAACCCTACGCCGGGGAGCACGCCGGTTGGATGTGGCGACGACTGTCACCAACACCGCGAAGGATCACCGCCTGCGCGTGTTGTTCCCGACCTGGCTGGAGGCCACCACTTCGCAAGCCGGCAGCCAGTGCGACGTACTCACGCGTGATATTATGTTGCCGGACACCTCAGAGTGGGTCGAACCGATGCCGCATACACACCCACACCGGCATTTTGTCGATATCAGCGACGGCGCGCAAGGCTTCGCGCTGGCGACGGAAGGAATACTGGAATATGAGGTCAGCGATGATCCGTCCCGCACCGTCGCGCTGACCCTGATCCGCGCCTTCCAACAGCGCAACAGTGTGCGCGGTATCGAATATCCGGAACAGAAAGATTCGCAATGCTTGCGCGCGCATGAATTCCACTTCGCCATCGTCCCGCACGCCGGTGATTACGTGCAGGGGGACGTCGTGCAGGAAGCCTTCCGGCACAACCTGCCGATGAAGAGTTTCCAATTCGGTTGCAGCGGCCATGGCACGCTGCCGCCCGCGGGCAGTTTTCTCACCCTCTCACCCTCCGTGCTGACGCTTTCCGGCATCAAACGCGGGGAAGACGGCCAATCACTCATCGTGCGCTTCTTCAACCCGACTGACGAGACGCTTGCCGGCGAATTGACGACCCTCTTCCGGATCACCAGCGCGCACCTGACCAACATGCTGGAGGAAATTGAGGAATCGCTGACCACCAACGGGAACAGCGTAAAAGTGGAAGTGCGACCGAAGCAGATCATCACCGTGGCTCTGCGAGTCGCCTGGTAAATCTGATTTACGCCCCACTGGCGGATAAGCCGGCACGCACCGCGTGCGGCGCTTCCAGTTGGGCGCAGCCTCATCATCGCAACGGACAGGGAGCGTACTGGGATGCGCTGGCGCTTACGCTGGGGTGAAGCCCTCTCCCTGGGACGAGGTCAAAAAACCTTGTCCTGCGGCACATGTGCTGGGGGCAGCAACAGACGATCCTCGATAATGCCGACCTTGCTGACCATGGCCCGATGATAGCACGCACCGCGGCGGTAGAAAAGCGAATAGCGGGGTATTAGTCACAAAATCACCACCGATTATTAGACGCTTAACTGTTCCTTAAAACGGGTAAAGTAATAGTGTGAGAGATAGGTAGCCACGATGAACATAACCACTAACCCCTGTCGTCACCTGTACCCGATTGAAGCAGAAACAACCGTTGGCCACTGCAACCATGTCGACGCTTCAGCAGATGGGATTTACGGCCCTGACGACGAATTATGTCGGTGTCAGGATTGTTACCCTGGTCGTGATTGTTACGAACCCACTACGAATGACTAAGGTGTGTTCACACAAGCAGGCATTCCTCATTTTTTGGGTATTTCTTGCCTGAAAAGACGGAAATTGGCTGCGCTAACAAGCCAATAAAGCATTTCAACAACTAAAAATAGTGGAGAAAAAGCTAACAAAGGAGTGTTCAGCGGAAGTGTGAACACGCTCTGGTTAGCCTGCATTATTCATAACATTTCGAATAATACCACAGTTAGCCCGGCAGTCAATATCTTCATGAATAAACCGGGCTAGCGGTAGTTTTATTCATGCGTTCATGAATAAAGCGGGTTTGCGGGCACGGTTGGCGGGGCAGGCCCCAGAAGATCAACTCACCAGAGAGATCACCCGGATGCAACCTCTGCGCGACCCACGCGAGTGCATCATCTTCCCAGCGGTCGTTGGCGACCACCGCCAGATTCGTATTGACCGCATGGAGCCACACGGCGTTCGCGCCTTCCAGGTCGATGGACGTTCTCATGCAGCCAGCGGCACCGTTGCTCCTCGGGCCATTCATTGATCCCTGCGGGCCGCGTAATGAGCTGCGGTGCAACGAGATCGAGACCATTATCAACCTGCGTGCTGATAGACAACCAACGACAAACTCGGTGATTTGTCTCATGTGATATCTCCTTCTTCATGCTGCAGTTGGTCTCGAAATTGGAAAAATTGAATCCAATCATCCAATGCCTTTTCGCCATCCATGGCAATAGCACCGTCTCAGGATGAAAATTGGGCCAGTGAAATCCAGCAGTTACTTTGGTAGGGTGTATAGGAATCGGACCCGTCATCTTTGTCATAAAAGGCCGTCATACTAACCGATAGTCCAACACCTCATGACACCCTATTATTCGTGATGGCTGGGGTCTTGTACCGGGGTGGTCGAGGTCGCTGTTGTCGAGTCATCGAGTTTCAGTAGGACGGCAACAGAAGGGAAATGCCCGCGTGGTCCGAAATACCTGCAGGGAGGTATAGGCAATGCGGATTGGACTGTTGATATTGGCGGTGCTGTTGGGGGCCGTGGCGTGGGGGAAGGCGCCTTTTGTGGTGGGCGCGCGGGAGAATGTCGTCATCCTCGGGGATAGCATCACCGCCGATGGACGCTACGCCGAGTTGGTGCAACGCGCCATCGATGCCACGTACCCCGAGCGGCAGATTCATGTGATCTCCTCGGGCGCTTCCGGCGATACGGTGCCACGAGCGGTGGCGCGACTGGAGTCGGACGTGGTGGTGTGGCGGCCGTCCTGGGTGATCATCAACCTGGGCATCAACGATCTGGGGCAATATTCGGTCGACGAGTACCTGCAACACTACGAGAATCTGCTGAACCGCATCACCCGCGACACCGGGGCGCAGATCGCCATCATGTCCTTCATCTACCCGGATCGCGATGCCGGCCTCGACCGCAAGAAGGCAGCCGCCTTCGTCGCGGGCATCAAGGCGCTGGCGGCCAGATACCATTGCCGCTACCTGCCCGGTTACGAAACCTTCCGGGCCATCCGCCCCACGCTGCCGAAAGGGGTCATGTATGCGCCGGACGGAATCCATCCGAATCTGTTGGGCTACCACATCTTCTCTGAAGTCGTGTTGGCCGGGATGGCGTTTCCGCTTGCGAACGCGACGCGGGAGCTGTCATTGCCCGACACCCGCGTGGCGCCCATTGATGACCCCGGCGCGCCTGCGCTGATTGGCACGCAATTCACGCTGGCATTGCCGCAACCCATCCACGTCACCGTCACGCCCTATACCCCACCCACTACGTCCGTGCCGCGCGCCGGGAAACCGGTGAAGATCGATGGCCAGCTGGACGAGTGGGACCTGACCAACCCGTTGGTCATCGATCAGCCCGCCATGCAGGTGGGCGGCACGTTGCGCTGGGGGTTTGACCGCCGCGCCACGGGCCGCGCCTACACGAGTTATGATGACATGGCCTGGTATTGTGCCATCATGGTGGAGACCCCGCAGGTGATCGGCAAGCCGGTGAATGAGTTCACCGTGACCTGCGATTGTGTGGAAGTGATGGTGGACCTGCGCACCTCCGAGGAACGCGCCGCCGCAAACACCACCACCTTCGCCGGTCGTCCCATGCCGCGGGTAGCGCAATACGTGCTCTTCCCCGCCGTGGACGGTGTCCCCGCCAGTGTGGAGGTCGGCGGGGGCGATAAAGCCATGAAGCAGGACGTGACGGTGGCCTCGTCGCTGACGAAAACCGGCTACATATTAGAGATGTCCGTACCCGCCCACCTTTTCGCCAATGGCGTCATCCCCGCCGGCGCCACCTATGGCCTGGACATCACCATCGACGATGTCGATCGTTATCGACGTTGGCCTGATCTGGTGCAAATGCGCTGGAGTGGTTCACAATACAGCTTTTTCAGCACCGCGGAATACGGAAAGATGACGCTTTCCAAGGACATGCCGCCGAAATGATGATGATGATGATGCGTCATCAGCATCCATCCTCCCAGGCATGATGGTCCATTCTGTGTGCGTCCATGGAGCCTACGGAGTTGTGAAAGATAGAAAACGCGGCATATACATTTGACTCATATGGGATTTCCGGATGTCCTTTCGTGTTTTTCGACCCACAGCCCTGAAGGGGGCGGCTACCCGATCAAGCACACTGAAGCGTGCTCGCCCTCTCCCGGAGCCGGGTTCACCCGGCTTGATCGGATAGGCATGTCCTTCAGGGCAGGCCCGAAGAGCACGGCGGGTTATGCGAACGGAGGTATTGAAAATGCCTACATGAGTAAAGTGCATATGCCGAAAGAAAAAATATGGACAGAGCCTCATGTTGATGATCAGGCTCTGTCCTTATTATTTATCGGCTTTACCGTCGATCTCGCGGGTCGAGGTCAGCATGACCGGGATAGCGATGCGGAAAAGTTCCTGGCGTTTGCCGTCTTCGGAGAAAATTTCGGAGTAGACGACAATTTTGCCCTTCACGGAATTGGGAAGGGGCTGGTTGTAGTAAATTCTGCTCCGGAAAGTTCCGGTGTCACCGGCGGCAGTGGTGAAGGTGCGGGCGATCATATCGCCGTTTTCGCGCTGTATTTCGATGGTCACCGTACCTTCAAAGACAGTGGCTTTCCCGGACAGCGGGATGGGATTGGACACCGTACTGCCGGGCTTGGGGCCATGCAGGAATATACCGGAAGCAGGCGCAGTTGGCGGCTTCACGGTCGGCAGCGGTTTGCCGTTCACCTTCAACACGCCCTCCCGGCTGACAATGCAGATTTTGTAGCGAAGGCCAGGGAGTAAGTCCAGCGAGGCCATGCCGACATCCTGCAGATTTCCATCGGACTTCAGTATGAAGCTCGGGTTCATCAGACTACCGACAGTCGTGCAGGCGATCACGATCTGCTTAGAGAAATCCACCACTGGTTCAGGTCCGGCCACCTTCCACGTAGCCCACAGCTTATCCAACGTCGCATTGTCGGTGATTACGTGGGGTACGGCGCCTTCAAGCGCGCTGTCCGCTTCATGATCGAACGAACCTTCCGCGACGATGTTCGGCTTCACATCGCGCAACGCGGGCGGCGAGGCGGAAGCGGCCAAGGCCCCTATGGCCCATAATAGTGTAAACCCCAGCATAGTAAAAAGTTTTGGCAACATGGTAGCTCCTATTCTAAAAGAGTAGACTGTTTGGATATGGAAAAGTTCCGAACCGAAAACTGTCATTTTCGGATTGTGCAGAATCATGAATGCTGTTCCGCCAGACTGTTTATGGCTCCCCATGCGATACATGTTTCGAAGATGAGAAGTCTGAGAGATTCGAGAGAACTCTCTGGACTCTCAGCATGGCAGACGCAAATTCTCTCGTTGTTAACTTACGAATGATCGCTGGTTAACAACCCTCACTACACGTAGATATTTTTAGAAGCTGACATCCTGGATGGATTCTGCCTCATTCACCGTCACCAGCCCTGTCTGGGCTTGACGCGTCGCATCGGTTGTCGCCATAGGGGTCGATATGCTGTCCAAATCCCGATTTCGAGGGGAAGGCTAAAACCACCCCCTGGCGTTCGGTTCACGTTCGAATCAAGCATAAACCGCAAAGCGACTTTGGACTGGTGTGCATCTCATTATGAGATAGATGCCATAGATTGGTAGCAACTATCAAAGATGGGAAACTAGACGCGACATTTATTATTTCCTCACTTGAGTCAGAAGTACTCGAACTGAATAATTCGTCGTGTAATCTATAGGGATTCTTCCGTCAATATCTTTAATGTATTTATTCGCATTATACAACAATAATTGTTTAGTCGCATACACCGAATTATTCATCGCAGCATAATGCAAAGGCGTCATTCCATATGCATTCTGTGTATTTATATCTGCTCCACTTTTCAACAAACACGATATTACCATACTTGAATCTGATTGTATTGCGATGTGAAGTGGAGTATCATGTGGAATAAACTTTGTAGAAACATTCAAGTTTGCACCTTTGTTTGCAAGCAAATAATAAAGTATAACATCATCATTTGCAGCAACTATATGCAATGGAAAATAACCGCTTTCATAATCAAATACATTTGGATTTGCACCGTTATTAAGCAAAATTTTAATGCAATTATATTTTTTCAGCACTATGGCTCTATATAATGGCGTATGTCCATGCATATCAAATTGGTTTACTATACCATTGTTATATTTGATAATCTGTTTAAGATATTCTACATCACCATCCGCTATAGCTTTATTTAATATAATTACATTATATACTTTAGCATTGAAGTAAGTGCAAATTTCTGAATGCTTACCACAAGTAATAACTAATATACAAACACCTATAATCAATAAGCATACGAGTGCTAATGCACTTATTTTACTAAAAAATATATTATTGGCCATAATTCATCACCCATTCATCATGCTTCCCCTTTTTCACCCATTTTTCTATGAATTGATTTATCGTTAATTGAGACCGTGCTCCTACATTTGCACAAAATAAATCTTGATGATAAATATCAATATGCCTTTCACTCATTAGTCGTTCCATAATATCATCATCAACAGAATTTGTTGCATAATATTGAATTCCAATTTTATCACCTTCAACTCTATCGTACCAAATCTGTTCTGGACTACCATTATCACCATCCCAGACATTAACCACAACATATCCAAATACATTACACACAAGTAGATCACACCATTCTAGTATAGGAGCTGAATCACCTTTTAAAAATCTATTTGTATTAATCGAACCATGGGATACGTGAAATAATTCATGAATTACTGTTGCTCGCATAGCACTTGCTTTGCATGTTATAATATCACCTCCAAGAATTATGACCCATTTTCCATTATTGCCGAACTTTGTTAATCCTCCACTCTGTTTATCATCCACCATGAATTGTGAAACTTTTTTACGATTGATACTATCTTTACAAAGTAGTGATGAATACACATTTCTTGCTGCTTGCTCTACTAATATCTTTTGTAAATTATATCTAATAGGAATAGTATCCATCCATATAGGTGAATTTGTCCCATCATATAATGCGCGAATACTTCTAGGATTTTTAGCATTGATACTGTTATCACTTTGAGTATCATCCATCAAATTTCTTAACAGAATCAATTCAAATAAAAGTTTTGATAATTCTATATCAGTTAAATTCCTTTCGGGTGTATATGTACTATTTACTGCTAACATAGGTGCAGCTTTATGATCTCGCCGATAGGTCATCCAACAAGTATCTTTCGCTGTAAAGACAACACGCCATGTTCCTTGCATGCTCGTTTCACTGTCGACTATAATCCCATTATCTCTGCTTCCATATTGTTGCCCAATGGCATTCCCTCCGTCTATTCCCAGATTCGCCTCATCCAAATAATTATCAATGGGCGTCAAATGAATATTTGACGGTGATTCACCATTCATCATCCCAGTACTCTTCGCATAATCCGAGAGTCGATAAAAACAGTGTAATTGATCCCCTGCTTCCGTAGAATTGACCCACACGTCATGTCCGGTCACCGGATCATTCGAGATTGACAAACAATAGGGCCATTTATACGCGAACCAGTCTACCACGGTCTGGCTATCCGCGGTGTCGAACTTCTCCACGATGACGTCATAGGTGTAGGTACCCCAATCCGCGGTATCCGGCGCTCCCGGCGTAAATGCGGTATGATTCGCATTCCAATCGGCCTTCCGCCCCTCCCAGGGGAGTGTCTCAGTCGTTGTTGCGTTGCTGTCATAAACATACGCATAAGCATAACTGTAAAAATTGTCTATCTTTAGGAATTCAGCCCCGCTATCGCGGGTAGGCTGGATCATGACCCAGACCTTATAAGTGTAGCTCTGATCCTTCCCCTTATCCTCGAACGTAAAAGAGATGTTCGGGCGATGGTTGGGTGACACCGGATTAGGATCGTACTTCAAGTAGTCGACCGTGCCCGGATTCGCACTGATCTTTGTCACCACCAGGTTCTCCACCGTCCCCGTCAGTTTGTCCACCTTGGCCGTATACGGCGTTTGCCACCCGTCCTGCAAGGCCTCGTAGTGCTGGAAGGACATCGTCGTCGCCACCGAGCCATCCG
>Ga0118677_10001444_pt1 | contig 50420 bp, 38 predicted proteins | sample AliMusrvi5mmetaG_FD_86154 | JGI IMG/M metagenome (GOLD analysis project Ga0118677, IMG submission 86154) | reverse complement strand
GCTCGTTGAGCGCCTGGGTGAGGATGATCGCCGTGGTGCGCTTGCCGATGGCGCCGTCGGTGCCGAGGACGGCGATACGCGGGCACGTGACCTCGTCGATGCGCCCCGTGAACATGCGCAGGTCCTTCTTGGCGCGCGGGCGGCGCACGTCGAGGATCTCCACACCGTGCTCCGCAGCGGCAACGGCGAACTCCGGGTCGTCGTTCAGGAACTCGTGCAGGCCGTTGACGACGCTCATCCCGCGCGCCATGGCGTCGAGCACGACGCCGCGCTGCGTCGGCGAGAGCAGCCCGCTCAGGGGCGCGACGCCGAGGATGAAGAAGTCGGGCACGTGGCCGGCGGCCGCTACCGCGCCCGCCAGGTCGGCGCAGATCGGGATCCCGTTCGGGACCTCGTCGAGGTACTCTCCGGCGTCGCGACCGGCTTTCGTGCTGTCGATCACCGCGAGGATCCCGTACTTCCCGGAGTGACGCACCAAGCCATTGGCGGTCTTGCCTTCGCCGGTGCCGAAGAACGCTTCCGAGTAGACGACCGCGGTCGTGCCGTTCATCAAGACTCTCCCCGGACGGGCCTGCGCCCGCCGTCGAATGCCGGCGTGAGGTGCAGGAGCCCCGAAACGTCGAGGCCCTCGTGATAGGTGTGGCAGCCGGCGCGCTGGAACAGGCGGGAGCGCCCGGCGACCACCGCCGACGCGCCGCTGACGCGCAGCCACGAGCCCTCGTACAGCCCGAGCACCTGGCAGTCGTTCTCCTCGAGGAACTCGTCGATGCGCTCCTCGCGCGTCTCGCCCATGAAGGTCGAGGCAGGATCGGGGTCGATGTAGTGGAGGTTGATCTGGAACGGGACCAGTCCCAGCGCCGCGAAGCTCGGGGGATGGCAGATCGGCATGTCGTTGGTGGTCCGGATGGTCGGGCAGGCGACGTTGGTGCCGGCGGAGGCGCCGACGTAGCGGGTCGCGCCCTCGCGCACGTGGCGGCTCAGCCTCCCGATCACGCCGAGGGCGTAGAGCGAGTCGAGCAGCCGGAAGGTGTTGCCGCCGCCCATCATCAGCACGTCCGCCTCGAGGATGGCGCGTTCCGGCGCGCCGGACCGGTGCGCCGAGACGACCTCGATGCCGAAGGCGCCGAGCGCGGCCGCCGCCCGGTCGGCGTAGTCGTCCCAGTCCGCCAGCGCATAGGGGACGAAGGTCACGCGGTCGCCGGCCGACACCTCGGCGAAGGCCTCCGCCGCGTGCGAGAACATGCTCCCGCCGTAGTTGGTGGAGTTCGAGAGCAGCAGAAGTTCCATGGCCGCCATTCGTGATGGCTGAGGCAGTGGGTGAGGAGCACGCCCACCTTGGGCGTCCGCGCCGCCGGCCAGCCGACCCGCTGGCTCGCGACAAGGGGAGCACACGCCCGGACGTGCGGCGCGTGGCGTCTGGAGCCTTCCACAAGGTCGGCTTCAGCGAAACGTCCGGCGCGTCCGCGTCTTCCGCTGGAGAGAGAGATCGGAGGGCCGGGCGGCCCCGGAAGGCCGCCCGGCCGAGAAACTCCGGTGAGCCTGCGCTAGACCGCGCTCACCTGCGTGGCCTGCTTCTTGCCGTTCTGGCCGGTCGCCTCCGTGAAGGACACGGCCTGGCCCTCGGCGAGGGTCGTCGCGCCACCCTGGAGCTCGGAGATGTGGACGAAGAGATCGTCGCCGCTCTCACGCTCGATGAAGCCGTAGCCCTTGTCCGCGCTGAACCACTTTACTTTGCCTTCTGCCATGTCAGTCTCATCCTCTCGCCCCACCGGGGCAAAAACGAAAAACGACGCGCCCACCGCCAGAATGCGGTGTGTCACGTCGCAGTCCCACGAGTCGGGATGACTCGCCTGGCACCACCTTAGCACTTCTTGCCCGGGACGCAGCCGTTGACCTGCCGGCAGAGGCGCGGCTCGGCGCCGGCGGAGACGCGCGGCGCGGCCTGGCCCTAGGGCAGCAGCCGCGCGCCCACGCCGCGCATGGTCGCCACGCCGTAGCCCGATGTGGGCTGGCCGTCGGCGATCACGGCGACGGCGAAGGTGACCCCCCGGCGCTCGAGGCGCGCGACCTGCAGCAGGAGCTCGCCGCGCGCGCTGTGCATCCAGCCGTCCTTCCACCACAGGCGCCAGCCACGTTCCAGCGCCACCTGCGGGATGCCCCAGCCCCGGTAGCGGCCGCGCTCCGAGAGCAACCGGTCGAGGAGCGCGCGCTGCTGCGGTGGCACCAGCCGGTCGACGTGCAGGAAGAAGCGCGCCTGGTCGGCGGCCGTGACCAGCGACGCGGCCCACACGGCCGACGGGGCGAAGCGCTTCATCCCCGCGGCCCGCGCGAGCTCGGCGAGGCCGCCGCTCCCGACCTGCGCGAAGACGCGGTCGGTGGCCGCGTTGTCCGAGCCCACGATCATGCGCGCGAGCAGGAAACGCGCGCGCGCCGGGATGCCGGCGTGGGTGCGCAGGTACTGCACGAGCAGCATCGCCTTCACCACGCTGGCGGAGGAGTACTGCACGTCGTACCCGTAGCCGCGGAGCCGGCCGCGGGAATCGATGACGGCGAGCGCCGTCACGCCGGAGCGGGCGCGCAACCAGCGCTCCGTGGTCGCGAGCGCCGCGGCCGAAGGCCAGAGCGCGGAGGAGGACGCGGAGGAGGCCGACGGTGACGGTTGCGGTGCCGGCGGCAGGCGGCTCGGGGACGCGAGCGCCGCGGAGGGCCGTGCGGCGGCGGAAGCGCCGCCCGCCTGAGCGCCGCTCGCGCCGCTGCCCGAACAGCCGGCGCCGGCCACCGTCAACGCGGCGAGCGCCGCCGGCAGGGCGGCCTTGACGAGAGTCTCGCGCGCCCCGCTGAGGCCGCGTGCGAGGAACGCGATCGATCCACCCACGGAGACCCCCGTCCGGCCGGCTTCGTCGGGACCGCTCGCGGATCATTGTAGGGGAAGTCGAGGAAAGGGGCGCCCCCAGGCGCGCCTCAGATCACGGCCGGCTGGACCTCGGCGAGCTCCATCTCGCCCCACGGCGTGGCGACCCACTTCCGGTCGGGCATCTCGGCGGGGTCGAGGAGAAGCCTGGTACCGGTCTCGGGGTCCTCGATGAGCCCGCACTCCCCGTGCCAGAGATAGTGGGCGCCGTCGATGCCCATGCAGAAGGCTTCGAAGCCCAGCCGCAGCACCTCGTCGCGCGTGTAACTACGGACATGTCCCAAGATCGCTCCTCTCGCCTGTCGTGCGTGGGCCGCGCGACGCCTACCGTCGCCCGGCCTTCACGACAGGTATCGGCAGCGCCGGCCGCAGAGTTGAGAAACGCCGGCGCCCGGAGCTCTCAGTCCTGCGGCTCGACCTCCGGTCCGCGGCGCCGGCGGACGAGCACGACGACCACGACGATCACGACGACCACGGCCGCGATCACTGCGTAGATCAAAGTGCTGGAACCGGTCGTGGCCGCAGCCGCCGCGGCCGCCGGCTTCAGCTCGAGGAACGTGTCGTAGTGGAACGCGGAGCCGTTGTAGCCCGGGAACCCGCTCGGCTCCTTCACGTACCCCGTCCAGTCGGCGGTATTGTAGGCCTCCAGGAACTGCGGGTAGCCGAAGATGATGTAGGGCGACGCCTGGTAGGCGCTCTGCTGCATCTGCTGTACCAGGGCGATGCGCGCCTGAGGATCGATCGTGGTGCTCTGCTCGGTGAAGAGCTGCGTGTACTGCGGGTCGGTCCAGGAGGTGTCGCTCCAGCCACCGATCTGCGCCGGCGTGAGCAGGCTGAGGATGAACTGCGGGTCCTCGGCGTCGCCCTCCCACCACCAGATGATCGTGTCGAAGTCGGGCGTGAAAGTGCTGCCCGTGTAGTTGGCGACGGCGTCGTTGAGCGCGCCGGGGTCGAGGATCTGCAGGTGCGCCTTCACCCCGACCGCCTTGAGCCAGCCGACCGCGAGCTTGCTGGTGGTGACGTTCTCGGGCGTCGTGGCGTCGGTGGCGAGGCGCAGCGAGAGCGGCTTGCCCTGCTTGGTCTCGCGGTAGCCGTCGCCGTTGACGTCCTTGTAGCCAGCGGCTTCCAGCATCGCGTTCGCCTTGGCCGGGTCGTAGGTGTACTGCTGGCCGGCCGGCGGCTGCCACGAGAACCGGGAGTAGGGCGGCAGCAGCGTGCTGCCGGGGTCCATGTACCCGTTGTAGGCGACGCCCGCGTTGGTCTTGCGGTCGACGGCGTACTGCAGCGCCTGGCGGAACTGCTGGTCGAGCAGCACGGGGTTGCCTTTGGAGTGGGGGCTGGCGTAGCAGTTGAAGGTGAGCTGCTCGAACGACCACGAGACCGCCGCGTTGGTGGTGATGCTGGGCGAGCCGAGCGACTTGAACTGCGCCGAGGGCACGCCCACTTCGCCGTCGAGAGCTCCGGACTTGAGGTCCTGCACCATCGTGTCGGCGTTCTGGTAGGTCTCGATGAGGAGCTCGTCGATAGCCGGCTTGCCGCCCCAGAAGCCCGGGTTGGCGTCCAGTCTCACGTAGCTGTTGTCCCTGTTCTCGACCACCCGGAAGGGGCCGCAGCCGACGAGCGGCGCCTTGTTGGGGTACGTGGTACCGGCGAGCTTGCCCGGGACCTTCGCCCAGATGTGCTCGGGCAGGATCGGCACCTTCATCGAGAGGATGTCGGCCTTGGGCTTGCTGCACTCGAACACGGCCGTGGTGTCGTCCGGGGCGGTCACTTTGGTCACGAAGGTGAGGTAGGAAGTGAAGTTCGTGAGGTTGTTCTTGATGATGTAGTTGAACGTGAACGCGACGTCGCGGGCGGTAGCCGGCTGGCCGTCCGTCCACTTCATGCCGGGGCGGATCTTGAAGGTCCAGGTCAAGCCGTCCGCGGAGTGGCTCCAGCTCTCGGCGAACTCCGGGCGCGGCTCCAGCTTGGTGGGCTCAAACCCCGTGAGGAACTGGTAGTTGAGGTGGTAGACCAGGTAGTCGACGCCGCTGTAGCCCACGAACGGGTTGAGACTGTCGACGTTCTCCATCGTGCCGTAGCGGTAGACGACGGCGCCGGGGGAACCGCTCGGCGCCGGCGCCGCCGCGGACGCGGCCGGCGACGCGCTGGTCGCGAACGCCGCGCTCGAGGCGGCGAGCAGCATGCAGGCGGCCGCCAGGGCGGCGCCGGCGATCGAGCGCAGGCGCCGCACCGCCGCCGGGGTGACTGTCTTCATCGCTCTCCTCCTCTGCGTGAGACGGCGCTTCGAGGGTCGAGTCTGTGCACCGGTCCTCCTGATCCCCGGGGTCCCTCTCACTGGACGATGCCGGCTTCGTGAGCGGCCACCGCGACGAGGCTGCGGGTCATCTGCACGTAGTAGGGCCAGCGGAAGGTGGACACCTTGTCGTTGGTGGTGTGCCAGTTCGGGTTGACCTGGCTGACGTCGTCCTCGATGAGCATGACCGCGGGATACCCGTTGGCCCAGAAGCTTCCGTGGTCGCTGAGGTTGTCGCCGGAGGCGTTGAGCGTCGGCGTGATGCCGGTGATCGCATACGTCGCGGCCGCCTGCTGCCACATCGTGACGATGGCGTGATCGCCGCCGCCGGGGTCCTTCTTGGCGGCGCGCGTGTTCATGTAGACGATCCCGTTGTTCGTGCCGTTCCAGGCGAGTGCGTCTGCCTGGATCATCGCGACGACCTTCTCGCCGGCGGACTTGCACTGGGCGGCGTAGTAGCCCGAGCCGTACGCAGAGCTCGTCCACGGGGCGTTCTCCTCGTCGCCGAAGAAGACGAAGCGGATGGTGTCGGCGAACCGGTGACCGGCGAACGCCCTGGCCAGGTAGAGGTCGGCCGAAACGCCCGACGCATCGTCGTCCGCGCCGGGAGCGATCGGGCCGGCGGTGGGCCACGGACGGTCGTCCAGGTGGCAGCCGACGATGACTACGTTGCCCGGCGTGACCGAGCCGGCGATCTGGCCGATCACGTTGCGGCCGGCCGGGACGGAGCCGCCCTTCCCGGGGAAGGCCTGGTAGGCGACGGAGCTGAGGCCGTACGCCAGCAGATGCTCGTACACGTACTGCTCGGCCATGTCGATCGGCGTGCCCGAGCTCGAGGCGCGAGTGACGAACGCGTAGGGCAGGCCGCCGACGAACGTCGGCGTCACGCCGCTGAGCTCGTCCACCACGGGCTGGAGCTGGGCTTGCGTCACGCCAGCCACCATCGAGTTCACGGTGGCGTTGTACGTGACGGCGGCGCTGGACGGCGCGGCGGCGGCGAGGAGACCCGCCGCGGCAAGGGCCAGGAGTGCCGCCGCTCGCAGGGCCCGCCTCCGCCCGCTCGGATGTGCGCGTCCCATCTCCGTGCCCCCTTCCCTGTCGTCGGCGTACCTATACGTAGCGCTCGACGAGCCCCTTGATGAACGGATTGAGGATGTCGTGAGTATGGCCGTAGATCGAACAGTGCCCCATGCCCTTGAAGAGGTGGAACTCGGAGTTGGGCGCGAGGGCGGCGACCTCCTCGCCGTCCTGCGGCACCGCCTGCACGTCCTGGTCGAAGGCGATCACGTGCAGCGGGACGCGGCAGCCGGGCAACCGCTCCCGCTGGTCGAAGCGCACGCACGGCTCCCACTGGGCGATCACCGAGTCCTCGTTGGCGTCGGTGGCGAAGTCCGCCATGAGCTCTTCGCGCAGTTTGGGCCACAGCTCGCGGTCGCCGAGCACGCGGGCGGGATAGAACATCGCCGCGTAGTGGGTCACGGCCATCATGCCGTCGAGGCGCCCGCCGGCCCTGCGGAACTCGATCTCGGCCATCTGGTAGTCCCAGGTCCAGCCGACGCTGACGGCGCCCGTGCCCATCGATATCCCGCAGCTCAGCAGTTCCGGGAAGTCGAGGGCCACCTGCTGCACGATCCCGCCGCCCAGGGAGATGCCGATGAGCGCGACCGGCGGGTCGCAGACCGCCTCGATCAGCTCGGCGGTGTCGCGCGCGAAGTCCTCGAGGGACCAGGGAAGGGGCGCCCCGCAGTGCGTCGTGCCGACGCCGCGGTTGTCGAAGGTCGTGTTGCGGAACGAGTCCTTGAAGAAGGGCAGCTGGTAGGCGTCCCAAGCGCTGGCGGAGCCGCCGCCGCCGGAGACCCAGACGACGTCCGGCCCTTCGCCGACCTGCTCGTAGTGGATGCTCGCCGTTGAACCCTTGATCGTCGGCACGCTGCCCCCGCCCCTTGACCGAGATTGGCACAGTCTGGGAGCGCGGTCCGCGGCCGTCAACAGGCCGCATTCCATTCTGGAAGCACGGATGCGCGCGACCCTTGACCACGGCGAGCGCGGGGGTGAGAGTTGCGCCAGGCAAGCGAACCCGCGAAAGGCGGTCCATGCCAGTGCCGGTCAGCCTCGACGACGTCGATCGCCGCATCATCCTGCTCCTGCAGGAGGACGGGCGCATGTCGGCGCGCGACATCAGCCGCCGCCTCGGCGACATCGGCGATCGCGCCGTGCGCTACCGCATCGATCGCCTGCTGCGCTCGAGGGCGATCTCCGTCATCGCGGTGGTCGACAGCAAGCAGATCGGCTACCCGGTGCTCGGCGACGTCATCGTCGAGGTGCCGTCCGCCAAGGTCCGCGATGCGCTCACGGCTCTGGCCGAGGACGAGCTCGTCTGCTACCTGGGGGCCGACCTCGAGCACGGCACCATCACGCTGCAGATCGCGGCGCACGACGAGTACGAGTTCCACGCCTGGGTGAGCCGGCTCCTCCGGAGCCTCGACGGCGCCGCGCTCATGAAGAGCACGGTCGTGCGCCAGGTCGCCAAGGGCTCCGACCAGTGGCCGCCCCCGAAGGGCTAGGGCCTGCCGACGACGAGCGAGGAGCTTCCGTGGCATCAGCAAGTCTGAGCATCTGGGGCGCCGAGGAGTGCCGCCGTGTGCACGCGGCCACTCTGACCGTGCTCGACGAGTGCGGCGTCGAGGTGCGCAACTTCCCGCGCGCGCTGGAGCTCTACTCCGCCGCGGGCGCCCGCGTCACCGGCACCCGCGTGCGCATCGGCCCGGACCTGGTGGAGCGCGCGCTGGCGTCGGCGCCGCGCAGCTGGCCGGTCTGCGGGCGCGGCGACGAAGCGGACCGCGCCGGCCACTCTCTCGACCTGCGAGACGGCGAGTCCTACTTCGGCCCCGGATCAGACTGCATCTACATCCGCGATCCCGAGACCGCGGAGTTGCGCCGGGTCACGGTGGCGGACATCGAGAGCCTGGCCGGCGTCTGCGAGCGGCTGCCCGACATCGACTTCGTGATGTCGATGGGGCTGCCGGGCGACGCCCCGAGGGCCGTCGACGACCTTGCCGCGGCCGCCGCGATGTTCTCGGCGACACGCAAGCCTCTCCTCGTCGCGCCCAAGGACGGCGTGGCCGTGGGCGTGCTGCGCGACATGGCCGTCGCCTGCGGCGGCCCGCAGGCCGCAGGGTCGGTCATGGTCTACGCCATGCCCTCGCCGCCGCTGCAGCACGACGGCGACGCACTCGGCAAGGTCATCGCCTGCGCCGAGTTGCACGTGCCGCTCATCTACGCGTCCGCTCCGTCGTGCGGCACCACGGCGCCGCGCTCCGTGCCGGCCGCCGTCCTGGTCGGCAACGCCGACGTCCTCTCCGGCCTCGTCTTGCACCAGTTCGCGCGGCCGGGCGCGCCCTTCGTCTACGGCGCCGGGGTGGGTGCCACGGACATGCGCACCGGGTTCGACGGGCACGGCGCGCCCGAGGCCTGGCTCGGCCAGCAGCTCGGCGCCGACCTGGCGCGCTTCTACGGCCTGCCGAGCTTCAACTACGCGGGCATGACCGACGCCAACGATCTCGACGAGCAGTGGGCGGCCGAGGAGTTCGCCTTCACCGTGCTCGGCGCGCTGCAGCGCTCCACGCTCATCCACGACCTGGGCTACCTCCAGGTCGGCCTGCAGTCCTCCTACGAATCCCTCGTGTTCGGCGACGAGTGCGTCGCCTGGGCGCGGACCTACCTGCAGGAGATGCGCGTGGACGCGGAGGCGCTGGCAGTGGACGAGATCTTGGCCGTAGGCCCGGGCGGACATCACCTGGGGCGCAAGTACACGCGGAGTCACAACCGAGAGTTCTGGATCCCCAGCCTGTTCGACCGCAGCGTGCACGACCGCTGGGCCGCGGAAGGTTCGCGCACGCTCAAGGACCGCGTGCGCGCCAAGGTCGCGGCGCTGCGCGCCGAAGAGCCGCCCTACCGCGCCGACGCCGCGACCCGGCAGGAGCTTGCTCAGCTGCTGCGAGCGGCCGAGGAGCAGCGCCTGGCCGCCGGGGCGTGAGGCCGCGGCGTCTTTGCGCGCCGCGCCATCGCCGGCGTCACCGCGTACCGGCGCCCGGCGAAAGGGCGGACGCCAGCCGGGCAACCCGTCGCCCGACCTCGGCGTCCATGCGCCGCCGATGACGTTCAAGAGAGCGCGGCACCCAAGCTCCAAACGGACGCGCGCCGCGCTCCGCCCGCAACGTGGCGATCTCCCGCCACAGGTCCGGGCTCCTGGTCAGGTGGCTCTTCTCCGACCACGAGCCGCGGGTCGCGAGGCGGCGCCGCTCGGTGCGCGCCTGGACATCGTGCGAGACCCAGCGCTGGAGGTCGTTCGCGCCCACCCGTGAAGCGGCGCGCGCGGCGCCGCGCAGATCGCCCGCGGCGATCCGCTCCAGCGCCGCGTCCAGGTGGAGGACGTCTCGCGACGCCTGCTCGTACAGGTAGCCGGTCTCGCCGCGGGCGTCGACGGCGATCCCCGCCCGCGCCAGGCGCGCGAACGCGCGTCTCGAGCCGTCACGGGCGTACTCCCCGGCCGCCTGCGCCAGCGTTTCGTGGCCGGGGAGCGAACGCGTGGCGCGCGCGACGTCGCGGGCGCGCGCCCCATAGTCCAGCAGGTCACGGTCGCGCACCGAGCGCTCAGCGGCGACGAGCAGCGCGACGTGCAGGCGGGAGAGACCCGACAGGTACTTGAAGTCGAGCCTGTCGATGGTGTCGTTGGTCGTGTGGTAGTCGGTGCGCTCGAAGTCCGTGTGCCAGTTGAAGAGGCTCAGGCCGGGGATCCCGGCGAGCTGGAAGGGCCACTGGTGAGTCCCGGTGGACGGGCCGGAGAACCCCCAGCCCGAGGGCAGCAGCCCATCCCGCGCCGCCCTTCGGCACCAGCCGCCGGCGAACCGGCGCAGCTCGACCGGGCCGAGGACCAGGAGCGGGAACTCGGGACGGCCGGACGCTTCGACGTCCAGGTAGAAGGGCACCGTCGCGCCCCACTCGCGGTGCGCGAAAGCGACCTGGCGCCAGGCGCCGAAGCACCAGGGCGCGTCGTCGTCCAGCCGGCCGTACTCCTCGGCGGTGTGCGAGACGAACCAGATGGGGCGGCTCGGCCGCCAGTCGGCCTCGACGAGCGCCTTGGCGACCGCAAGCATCGAGGCGACCCCGCTGGCGTTGTCGAACGCGCCCGAAAACCAGCCGTCGTGGTGCGCGCCGACGACGATCGGGGCGCCGCGCTGCTCGGGGCAGAGGACGCCGACGACGTTCCGCCCCTCCGCGTGCCGCTCGATCTCGACGTCCAGGACGACGGTGACCCGGGGGGCGCCAGACCGGCAGAGCTCGACCAGCCCGAGCGCGTCGCTCTTGCGGATCGTGACCAGTGGCGGCGCGGCCGGGTGCCAGCGCCCCACCGACGTGCCTAGAGCACCCGGGCCCTGAAACCGCTGTCCCCCATCGAGGCACGCAAGGACGATCGCCGCGGCTCCGCGCATCCCGAGCTCGAGGCCGATCTCGCTGATCCACACCGACGCGTGCCGCCAATCGACCAGCGCGACCTTGCCGGCGACGTCCAGCCGGTCGAGACGCTCGCGCCGCCCGTCGCCGACGAACACCAGCTCGCCGCTGACCCCGGCAGGGCCAGTCGCCGGCACGCCGGCCATCGACGCGCCCTCGAACCTGCTCTCACCCTCGACGCTGACCGACGCGCCGCGAAACCGCCACGCGTCGACCGGGACGTCCTCGAACCCGACGCGCGACAGCCCTATCGCGTGCATCTCCGCGGCGACGAACTCCGTCACCGCGCGGTCCTCTGGCGTGCCGCCGGCGCGAAAGCCCGTGGGATGAGACCCGACCGACGAGATCGTGCTCACGACGCGGCGCAACATCGCGGCATCGACCGGGAGGCCGAAGTCCATGGCTCGCGCGGCGGCGGCGAGACCCAGCGGGTCGGGAGTGTTCATCGGGCCGGTCACTGCAGAAGCACACTACTCCCTTCCGCGCCGGACGGGAGCCGGCCGCGGGCCGGAAGGCGCGGCTAGGGCGCGTCGGGCAGGGCCGGGGCGGCCGCGGAGCCGGGAGCGCCGAGCGCCGCCTGGAGCGCTGCGTCGCGGTCCGGATAGAGGCTGAACGAGTCCTGGAGCCCGGACATCCGCAGGAGCCGCCGGACCGTCTCGCCGCAGGCGATCGCGAGCGAGCCGCCGAGCGGACGCAGCCGTCGTTCGCCGACGATCAGCACGCTCAGACCCGATGAGTCCATGAAGGTCACCCTGGTGGCGTCGACGACGAGGCGACGCGCACCGCCGTCGATCGATCGCAGCAGCGCCTCCTTGAAGTCCGTCGCCGAGCCGATGTCGATCTCACCCTCGAGCTGGACGATGGTGGCGTGGACGCCGGAGAGGATCTCGACGCAGCGTTGCCCGTCGCTCATGCGGCCTCCCGCACGCCGGTGCGCACGACTCCGTGTTGCGCCGCGGGCGCGTGTGGCCGGATCCCCGCGCTCGTCACAGGCGGCTGGCTCATCATCTCCCTTTCCCCCGCGACCGGACTGTCCGCGGGGTCGCATGGCTTGTGCGCCGGGGATTCCCCTGCCGCTACGCGGCGAAACCGCATGCGGAGGTGGACCCGGCCGGCGCGCCTCAAGAGGCCGGCGGGCGCAGCCGAGCGGCTAGCGCTCCGGCGCGAGCGCCGCCGCATGCCGAAAGGCCAGCAAGGCGATGTCGTCGGTCAGGCGCCCCTCGCTGAACGCCATCACCGCGGCGAAGATCGCCGCCGGGAGGCCGGCGACGCCGGCCGCGCCCGCCGCCTGCACGGCGGCGTGCAGGCGCGGCTCGTCGAAGAAGGTCCCCGCCGGGTCGCGTGCCTCGGTCACACCGTCGGTGTACAGCAGCACCGTCTCGTCGCCGGCGAGCCTCACGGTGCGCTGGGCGAAGGCGGAGCCGGGGAACGCGCCGATGACGGGCGACGTCCCCTCGAGCAGTCGCAGCGAACCGTCGGCGGCGCGGACCACGGGCGGCGGGTGCCCTGCGTTGCAGTACGTCAGCACGCCGCGCGCGCCGTCGACGACGGCGTAGAAGAGGCTCGCGAAGGTGGGCGGCCCTACCGCTTCGCCGAGCGCGGCGTTCGCACGCTTGACGGCCGCCGCCGGGGACCGGGTGTCGTGCGCGTAGGCCTTGATGGTGTCCTTGATGATCGAGGTCAATACGGCGGCCTCGAGCCCCTTGCCGGACACATCGCCCATGAGGACGCCCACCCGGTCGTCGGTCATCTCGAAGACGTCGTAGAAGTCGCCGCCGACGCGCGTCGTCGTGGTCGCCGAACGGTACAGGTGCGAGAACTCGAGGCCGCGGATCGAGGCAGGCAGGCGCAACAGCGCCTCCTGCAGGGTCTCGGCGATGTGGTGTTCGGCCTCGAAGCGCGCCGCGTTCGCGAGCGACAGCGCGAGCGCGAGCGTGAGGCGGTGGACGAAGTCCACCGCCTGCTCGTCGAAGCCGCGCTCTCCGTTCGTCCTGCCAAGCAGGAGCGCGCCGTCCCCTTGCCAGTGCAGCGGGAACGGCCCGACGATCGCCTCGGCGAGCCCCAGCCGGTGGCTCGGCCACGCCGCCTGCGGGTCGCCCGAGCTCGCGAACACCGTCGGCACGTCCGCGGAGACAGTTACGAGAAGCTCCTGGTCGAAGACGAGGCCACCGTCCGGCATCTCCAGCCCGACGGCGTGCTCGAGGCGCGGGCCGCCGGGCGCGGCGCGACTGAGCACGGCGACGTCGCAGTCGAGCGCCACGCGCGCGATCTCGAGCACGTCCGCGAGCGCTGCGTCGAGCTCGAACGAGGCGTTGAGTCTGGCATTCACCTCGTTGAGCGCCGCGTTCAGCCGCTCTCCCCGGCTCGAGCGTTCGAGCGCACGCTGCTCGCTTTCGCGCAACGCCGCTTCGGCTTCCTTGCTTGGCGTGATGTCCGTGAACGTGACCCAGGTGAGGTGCGTCTCGCCCTCGGGTGCGGGCTCGAGGCGTGCGTCGAGGCGCGCCCAGAAGTCGCCGGCGGCCGCAGCGGTGCCGGCGCCGCGGCGCAGCCGCAGATCGAGGGTCTGCGGCTCGCCGGTCTGCGCTAGCAGCCTGAGGCGCAGGTAGTACGCGTCGCGGTCGGCGCCGGCGACGAACGTGCTGAACGGCTGCCCCACGATCTGCCGCGGCTCCGCGCCCAGCAGCCGGGCGGCGGTCAGATTGGCGTCGCGGACTATACCGACATCGCTCACCGTGAGGTAGCCCACCGGCGCCAGGTCGAACAGCTCGAAGTACTTGGCGCGCGACGCGTCCAGTTCCAATTGCGCGCGGCGCAGCTCTTCGTTCTGCATCTCGAGCTCGATCTGGTGGACGCGCAGTTCGTGAGCGGCGACCGCCGGATCCTCTGGCACCGGCCGAGCGCGGGACGGCCCTCCTAGTCGCGCTTCGGCGTCCCGGCGCAACTCAGCGGCCGTGTCTGCCACCCCGGGCTCGGCCTTCTTCTTGTGCGGTCCGCGCGCGGCGGCCATCAGCTGCGGGGGCCGCCGGTTCGCATTCTGCCTCTCACTCCATGCCTTTCCGTGCAAGCTTGGTCTGGTCCAAGTAGTACCTACCCCCGGAGATTCCGGGGCACGCACGCCCCTCCGCCGGCGGCGGCGCCCCTTCGGCGCCGCTCAACCGCCGGCGGCCCTGCCTGGCGCCGCCCGCCGCCGGCTCGCGACCACGACCCAGACGAGCAGCGCCACGCCGACAGCCGTCTCCGCATACCATACAGGCTGCCGGCCCTTCGAGTAGCCGAGCCCCAGCGACCACGCCCACGGCTCGAGGACGAACGGCAGCGCCAGGGCGAGGCCGTCGAGAAGCGCGCGCGAGCGGCCCCAGGACTCGCCGAAGAGGCCGTAGACGGCGCCGGCCACGGCCCCCAGCAGGATCCAGCCCGCGACGAAGGCCAAGGAGGCCGGCCCCCAAACGCCGCCGAGCAGGAAGAAGCCGACCATGCTCGCCGCGGAGGTCGAGAGGCCGCCGGCGACAGCCCACGGGCGCGAGTGCTGGGCCCATCCCGCCAGGAAGGGCAGCACGAGCCAGGTGCTCCCCAGGTTGCCGAGCCAGAAGACCGCCGGCGAGCTCGGCATAGGGAGGCGCGAGTCGAGGACGCCGAAGGCCCAGCCGGCGAGCGTGAAGGCGACGATGAGGAGCAGGCGGCGGGGCATCGCCTCGGAGTCTACTCCGCCGCGAGGCGGGCGCCTGCCCGCCCGCAGCCTGGGCGGGGCACGCGTCGGCCGTCGCGATGGGCGCCGCCCGGCATTCCTGCGCAGAAAGCCGGGGCCCCGCTCAGGTACGCTAGGCAAGCTACCAGCACCACGACAGGGGGGATCCCAATGGAAGAGGCAGAGCGGTTCGGGGCCAGTGGAGTCAACGGAACGCTCGAGGTGCTGCCCGATCGCATCATCATCAGGCGAAAGCGTGCCTGGCTGGCTCTGCTGGGCCAAGGCCTCAGGGGACGCAAGGAGATCGCCATCGATCAGGTGACCGGCACTCGGTTCAAGAACGCCACCGCCTTCATGAACGGCTACATCCAGTTCGCGCTCATCGGAGACACCGAGACGAGGCGCGGCGCCTACGACGCCGCGCAAGATGAGAACTCGGTCATGTTCACGAACAAGCAGCAGCCGGGCTTCGAGAAGGCGAGGGAGCTCGTCGGGCTTCACTGCGAGGCTGTCCGGAACGCCGCACCGGGCTCGAGCGAGTGATGGAGTCCCAGCCGCCGACGGCTCGTGGCTCGGCGAAGCCGGCCGCTTGATGCGCGCGTCCGCCGGCAGCACGTGACCGACGTGCCGGCACGACCCGGAACATACGTCTACTAGGTCTTACGGAGCGGCCGCCGCGCGCCGATGCACTGCCTTGACGAGGCTATGTATCGGCAGCGAAATCGATCGGGGCGCGACGTGCACACGCAGGACGCGAACGGGCAGGCAAGGGCGACGCGCCGGAGAGTCCGGCCGTGAGGCGCTGCGCGGCGCTCATCCTCGTGGCCTGTGCCGCGGGCGTGGCCGTAGCGCAGTGGCTCGTGCCCTCCACGATGCAGGGCGTGCTGAGCGGCTTGCTGCTCGGCCTCGTCATCCTCACCGTGCTCTCGCAGCGCAGCTCCACGCAGCAGACGCTGAGCTCGCTCAACGAGGCGCACGCCGAGCAGCTCGAGAGCGAGCGCCGGTATCGCGCGTTGTTCGACGCCTGCAGTGATGCCATCCTCGTGTATCGGCTCGAAGAAGACGGGCGCCAAGGTCAGCTCGTGGAGGCCAACGAGGCCGCCTGCCACTCCCTGGGCTACTCGCGCGCGCAGTTGCTGGCGATGACCGCCGAAGACGTGCACGCGCCGGAGGCGCGGCGCCACGTGCAGGACCGCGCGCGGGCGCTCAGCGAGGCCGGCATCCTCGTGTTCGAGACCGTGCACATCACCAGCGATCGGCAAAGGCGGCCCGTCGAGGTCAGTGCCCGCCTTGTGGAGATCGGCGGGCGCAGGCTCTGCCTGACCGTCTGCCACTCCATCGCCGCTCACAAGGAGCTGGAAGGCTTCCTGCGCGGCCTCACCGATCTCGACGAGCTCACGGGCCTGCTGAACCGGCGCGGCTTCTTCACCCAAGCCGAACGGATCCGGCGCCGGGCGCGGCGCTCCCACAGGCAGGTCCTGCTCATGTACCTCGACGTCGACGGCCTCAAGCGCGTGAACGACGAGATGGGCCACGCGGCCGGCGACGGCCTGCTCGTGGCCGCCGCCGACGCGCTGCGCTGTGCCTTCCGCGAGGAAGACGTCGTGGCGCGCATCGGGGGCGACGAGTTCGTCGCGCTGGCCCTGCTCGGGTGCCGCGACGACGAGCGCCTCGACTGCCAGGCGATCACAACGCGCCTCGAGGACGCCGTCCGCGTCAAGCGCGCGGAGCTGGGCGATGCCTACGACTTCTCGGTGAGCTCCGGCAGCGTCATCGCGAACGCGGACGAGCTCGACGAGATCGACGAGCTCCTGGCGCGGACCGATCAGCGCATGTACAGAGCCAAGCGTGAGCGCCGGCGCGAGCGGGACGGCGCCGAAGAGATGGCGAAGGCGCGATGACCGCGTCCCGCACGCCCGCGGGACTCTGATCCGCGGCATCAGGCTCGGGGACATGCCCACGGCTTGACGGACGGTAGTGCCGAGGCGCGCCTGCGATCGGTGCCGGTTTCCCCGGCGTAGCCGTCGCAGGCCTCACTCGTGCCGCATCCGCTCACGCCGAGGTTGCCGCGATGGCGGCAGGATCCAGTGCCCTGCCGCCTGGCTCGAGTCGGGGCGCGTTCCCCGTCGGGGCGTGCTCCGCGTCGGGGCGTGTCAGCCGCCGGCTGCGACCTTCACCGTGAAGCGCTTGGTGACGCCCGCGTTGCCGGCCCGGTCGATGGCCCGGAAGGCGAACCGGTTGATGCCGGCGGCGCGGATCGCGAACTGCCCCCGGTAGCGCGTCCAGCCGCCGGCCGGCGCGCCTGCGAGCGTGAGCCGGCGATACTCGATGCGCCTGACCCCACTGCCGCGCGCACCGTCGGAGGCGGTGAGCGTCACGCGCACCCCGAAACGCCACCAGCCGGAATGCACCGGGCGCGGCGAGAGCGCCACCCACGCGCCGGGACCGACCTTGTCGGGCCGGCCGGGGCCGAGCTCCGGCGCGAAGAGCTGATCGGCGACGGCGCACTCCTTCGCCTGGTAGCCCTGGACCGTGGAGAGCCCGCCGAGCGCGCTGGGCTGGAGCATCATCGTCGTGGGCGACGCGGCCGAGAACGTGGGCCACTGCAGACGCCCGCTGGCGTTGGGGTCGCCGCTGGCGGCGAAGGAGGTCCAGTACTGCTGCATCGCGGTGGTAAGCACGCCGGCGTCACCGGCCGTCGGGTCGAAGCCCAAGTAGTCGTTGCCGAACACGTAGGGCAGTTCGGCCGTGTGACAGGCCTCCAGGGGGTAGCCCAGGGGCCAGCCCGTGAAGATGTAGTTGTAGGCCGGCTGCCCGCTGCGGGCGACGCACCCGGCGAAGTACTGCGCCGGAGCCGTGAACACGCTCAAGGTGACCGTGTCGAGCAGCGACTGCTTGAGTCCGCCGGACGTCTTGGGTGGGAACAGCCCGTAGAGCTGGTCGGCGTAGGGGCCGTAGACCTGGCTGAGCGGCGCCTGCAGCTTGGCCACGTTCTCGGCGGCGATCACCGGCCAGCCGATATTGGCCTCTTCGCGATTCGAGCCGACGATCGTGGGCACGTGCCGAAAATCACCCTCCGCAAACGCCTGGACGGGGTCCTTGGGAAGCACGTAGCCGTCGACGTAGGGCTGGAAGGTGTATGCGGCAGTGGTCTGGAAGAGGCGCTGCCGCGGGTTCGCAGCCGCGAGCAGGGCCGCGGTGGAGACGTTGCGCATGGCGGCCAACTGGTCCGGCTGGCCGGCGCAGCCGAGGGCCTTGGCGAGCGCCTGGCCCTGGGCTTCGCCCGTGGCCAGGGGCCGCGTGGAGTAGATGACGATGCCGCTGTCGGCGTTCGGCGCGCTCTCGGAGATCGCCTTCGAGAACAGGTGCTGGTCCTTTGTAAGTGGCGAAGCCATCAGGTCCAGCACGCTGCACGCCCCGGCCGACTCGCCGAAGATGGTGACGTTGCCGGGGTCGCCGCCGAACTTGGCGATGTTGCCCTGCACCCACTGCAGGGCGGCGATCTGGTCGAGGAGCCCGTAGTTGCCCGAGGAGTGATGCGGCGACTCGGCGGTGAGCTGGGGAAGCGCCATGAAGCCGAAAGGGCCCAGCCTGTAATTGAAGGTGACCACCACGACGCCGTTCTTGTTCAGCGAGGCGCCGTTGTAGAGCGGCGCCGAGCCCGACCCGTTCAGGAAGCTGCCGCCGTAGATGAAGACCATCACCGGCAGGTGATCGGAGAGCGTGGCCGAGGGCGTGTCGACGTTGAGGTAGAGGCAGTCTTCGGACTGGGTCTGGGCTGCCGCCGGAGCCGCGGCGAACGTGCTCGTCGTGAGCGACTTCTGCGGGCAGACGGGGCCATACTGCGTGCAGGCACGCACGCCCGCCCAGGGGACGACCGCCTGCGGCGGACGCCAGCGCAGGTTGGCGACGGGAGGGGCGGCGAAGGGGATGCCGCGGTACGACCAGCCTGCCGTGGACGCTGCGGCGAGGCCGGTGATGCTGCCGCCGGTGACCAGCACCTCCGGGGCATCGGCGGACACGGAGCCGGTCACCGAGCGCACGGCGCCGGCCGGCACGGCCGCGAACGCGGCCGGCAGGAGCAAGAGGCTTCCGGCAGCGACGAGCACGGCGATCAGGAGCGTGCGGCGGGATCGAAGCTGAGGGCTGCAGTGGGACGCGAACATGGGCTGCACTCCTTTGCGGGACGACGGCGTGGGGACGGCCGTCGTCCTTGGCGGCGGTCCGTTGCCTACAACATCGGCATCGCCGACTCCAGACTTGACAACGGCAGCCCGCCCGCTCCCTTCAGGCTCGGGGGGAACACCGGCGCGCCGGCGCAGACTCAAGCGGCGACGAGCGCGTGCCGATACCTTGATGGCGGGCCGGCAAGGCGTGAGCTTGCCCACATTGAGCAGCCGCGCCCCGCGGAGGGTGCGTGAAGGAGACCGCGACGATAGGGGCTTGGCGATGAGAGACAGTGATCGAAGAGGCGCGCGTGCGGCACGGATCACCCATAGGGTCTTGGGCCTCGTCCTTCTCTTTGCCGCGATGCTGTGCTTCGGCGCCACCCGCGCGGCGGCATTCCCGAATCCCACCAACGACCACTCGCACCCCTTCTCGCTGGGCGACTCCGTGACGTGGCCGCAGACCTCTGGAGCCACGACTTCGCAGTGGTCGCGCTGCCTCGGCACGGCGACCCTGGGGGCCACCTACGTCTTCTGGTGGGGCGGCGACAACAGCGTCTATTGCCAGCCCTGGAAGTTCCCGCTGCCGCCGCAGGCAGGGTCGGCCCCCTCTTCGAACGGCGACAACATGAAGGTGCTCGGCCCCAACGACTATGCGCAGTTCCTCGACGTCTGCTCCGTGGCGGGCCCGCGCCCCGACATCTACGCCTTCTACCTCAAGGCGGGCGATACGCGCGACGTCTACTACCGGCTCTACAGCGAGAGCTTCAACGCTGAGCACGTGATGGCGTTCGCCGACGTCTCCATGCTCACCTTCAGCCCCGGCCCGGCCGGCGGCGTGAGCGCTCCCCAGCAGTTCGTGCGGCCGGGGCGGCTCAACGGCCGCATCGTGTACTTCGACGGCAGCTTCGTCTTCGTCTCGGCGGGCACGGGCGCCGTCGGGAGCGACATCGTCTACCTGTGGTACGCCGATGGCCGCCACTACCAGATCAGCGCTGCGCAGGCGCCTGACAGCGTGCGCTCAGTGGATGCCTGCGTGCTCAGCAGCAGCCAGGACGAGGTGCTCTCCGTGGGCTGGCTCGAGGGCCAGCCCGGGACCGGAAGCGACTGGACGGGCATGCACGGCAACGTCACCCTGCTCGACCATGACCTGATCGCCAAGGGCGCCGACCCGGCCGTCCATCAGCTCCAGCTCGCCCCCTCCCCAGCCTGGCTGGGCGAGACCGCGGGCGCCGCCGACCTCCGCCTTGTCCAGGGCGGCGTCAAAGGTGGCGCCACCGGCGACTGCCTGCAGGCCTTCGTGAGGACCACCGGTCTGGTGGGCGCGGCGTACAGCGCCGCCAACTGGGAGGCCGTCGAGCGCTACGGCCTGCAGCTCTCCGCCGGCGATCCCCTGGCGTTCGGCGCCGAGGCCCACGACCAGGGCGGGTACGAGCGCGGCGTGTACACGACCCCCGGCTCGCAAGGCTACGTGAAAGGTTGGAGCGTCAGCACCACGGGCTGGTCGCCCTTCGAGGTCTTCCCGGTGCTGGACGGCTCCGCCAGCGGCGGCGTCGGCCGCTATGCGGTCTATCGCCAGTACATCTACTGGGCGGCCTGGGCGCCGGTCCACGTGGAGCACGACAACGACAACAAGGCGAACGGCGACCTCGGCACCTGGGGGTGCCTGACCTCGGACCTGCTGCAGCCGGTCGCGAGGGACACCAAGGACTCCGCCGGCAACGCGCTGACGACGCCGATCACCTATCCCTATCAGGCGCCGCTGGTCGCGGACCCGCGCTACTGGAACGTCCTCGGCGTGATCTACGGCGTGCCGCCGCTCTCGCTGCAGGGCCAGGAGTGGGGCGACGTAACCACGGCCACGCGCTCGACGTTCAGCTTCGAGTCCAAGACCAGCCAGGGGACGACGACCTCGACCAAGCAAGGCGGCAGCGCCGGCCTCGAGCCCGAGTTCAAGGGCGTGTCGGCCGGCACGACCTACCAGATGGAGAGCAACGAGAGCAAGAGCTCGGACACGACGATCACCTCCGACTACGCGTTCGCCAAGAACGACGCGAGCCAAGACGGGCTCGGATGGATGATCTGCTCCGCGCCCGACTACCAGGTGCAGCGCTACGCGCGCGAGGACTGGGCCGGCACGGCGATCACCGGCTCGAGCGTGGTCGTCACGAGCCCAGTCGAAGACGTGGACGGGTTCACCTACGTCCCCTTTGACATGACCGACCCCAGTCAGCCCGATCCGCTCTACGGCAGCTCGCTGAGCGCCGGCATGCGCGCGCATCCCGCCTCGTCGCAGTACTCCGACCCCGGCTGGAAGACCGACCCCCTCGCCGGGTCCACGGACGGCTCCGGAAACGCGATCTGGCAGCAGGTCTGCAACCCGGTGCAGCTGACCGGCAGCGTCTTCAATGCCGGCACCACGACCATGCAGATGAGCAAGGACCAGGCCGCCAGCCAGACCAGGTCGAGCACAATCTCGGCCAAGCTCGATTTCCTGTGGTTCAAGAGCGAGTACTCGACGACGACCGATCTCGAGGCCACCACGAGCAACGGCCAGAACATGAGCTTCAGCTACGGACTGCCCAAGCCGGGAACCCCGGGGCCAGGCGACGCCAAGCAGATCCAGGTGCAGGCGTATTGGCTGCAGGCCGACTCGACCGACGCCTACTGGATCCCCACGGCGCTCAAGACCAACGGCAACGCCCAGCTGCCGTGGTGCATCGACTACCGCGTCGTGAGCTACGTGCCCTACGCGTCCTCGCCGGGCGCGCGCGACTGCTCCGTGGCGACGCTGGCGCGTCCGGCCCGGGGCGGCCAGGTGACGATCCTCTCCGGCGGCCCGCAAACGCAGGGCGCGCGAGTCGCCGCGGGCAACACCGCCCAAGTCGCGGCCACGCCCGCCGACGGCTACCGCTTCGTGCGCTGGCGCACCTTCGGCAGGCAGGTGCGCCTGGGCTCAAGCAGCGCCCGCATCACGAAGGTCGCCATCAGCAGCGGCGGCGGTGCGACCATCGAAGCCGAGTTCGCCCCCATCCTGCCGAAGGCGATCTCGGTCAAGCAACTCGGCCAGGATCGCTGCGACATCCGCATCGCCCAGGCCCCCCTGGCGCGGCGGTACGCCGGTCCTCCGGCCGGCCCGGTGTCGCTGGTCCTCGGCAGCCGCTCCTACGTCGTGCCGCCCAAGAGTTGGCGGCGCAGCGGCAGCATCTTCGTCGCCAGCTTCACGCCCCCGAGCTGGACGCGGCGCAACGACCGCTGCCGGCTGACCGTGGACACTGCCCACGACTGGTGGACGGTCGACATCCGCGGCGCCGGCCTCGCCGGCGAGTTCCTGCTCGCGTGCGCCACGGGTCAAGCGCCGATCGGCCTGTCCGTGGGCGGGCGTGAGGTGACGGCGGTCGCAGTACCCGTCGCCGTCACGGCGGATCTGGGCAGCGCCCCGGGCGCCGCCACGGTGACCGGGATGGCACCCTCGAGCCCCGGCCCAGTCTCGCTGAGGGGCGCCTCGCTCCGCTGCACGGTCGATCCGCTCAAGTCCGCGAGGACCCGGGTCGTGCTGAGCGGCGTCAAGATCGCCCCCCGGCTGCACCTGCTGAGCAAGAGCGGCTTCTCGCTCGCCATCAACGGGCAGAGCTTCAGGCTGGGCCCCTTCCGGCGGGTCGGGGGCCACGGCCGCTGGACGTTCAGCGGCAAGAGCGTCACCGGCATCGCCGTGAGTTGCGTGTTCAGCGGCAGGGGCGCTCTGACCTTGACCCTCAGCGGCGACGCCCTGAGGGCTGCACTCGCTTCGATGCAGGGCAACAACGTGCACCTCGTCGTGACCAACGGCAGCCGCTCCGCCAGCGGCAACATGATCACCCAGGTGCGAAGCCTGAAGCTCTCGAAGCCGGCGCCGCACATGCTGGACTACGTCCGCACCTGGTAGCGGGCGGCCGGGGCGAAGCGGCGGCCCTGCAGGGCCGCCGCCGTAGCCGCCGGAACCTTCTCGACCGGCCCTCAGTCTCGCGTCACGCGCCCGGCGCGGCCTTCGTGCGCTCGCGCAGGAAGCGCACGGCCCGGAGCGCCGCGACCTGGCCTTCGCCCACGGCCTTGGCCGTCTGGTACGGCTCTCCCGTGCAGTCCCCGGCCGCGAAGACGCCGGGGACGGAGGTCTCCATGTGCCGGTCCACGGTCACGTGGCGGCCGTCGGAGGCCAGGCCCTCGAGCAGGGCGCGCGGGGAGACGCTCTCCTTGTAGATGAACACCGCGTCGACCTCGAGCTCCTCGGCCGGCAGCGACACGAGCACATGGCCGTCTCCCCGAGCGAGGCGCGTGGGCCGCGCCCCCGGGAGCACGCGCACGCCGTCCGGCAGCCGGTGTTCGCCCTCATACAGGGGCACGAAGGTGACCTCGACGCCGTAGTCCTCGGCGAGCACCGAGGCCTCCTCCTCGCCCGCGGCGGCGTAGCTGACGAAGGCCGCGCGGCGCCCGCGGAACAGGCGGCCGTCGCAGGTCACGCAGTAGCTCACGCCCTGCCCGACGAGGTCCTCTTCGCCCTCGATCCCGGCCTCGCGGTAGACGCCCGTGGCCAGCACCAGCGCACGCGCCTGATAGAACTCACGCTCCGTGAAGACGACGAACCCGTCCTCTGACGGGATGATCTTCGAGGCCTTCTCCTCGATGACCGGCACCTGGAACTCGCCGAGATGGCGCCCGAACGCCTCGGCCAGGTCCTCACCGCTGACCGAGGTGAACCCCGGGTAGTTGGCGACGACGTGCGCCTTGCGGAGCCGGCCGAACGGCGTCTGCCCGCCCATCAGCGCCACGGTGCGCTGGCGATTGGCCACGTTGATGGCGGCCGAGATGCCGGCCGGCCCCGACCCCACGACGATGACGTCGTACTCCGACGAATGTGCTTCGGGTTCCCCCATCGGGTCCCGTCCTTCCTTGTCCCGGGCGCCGCAGGGCGCCGTCCTCGCTGCGGCGCGCCAGCGCGTGGGAGTGTTCTACCGCACGCCGGTCGGCGCCAGTCCTCGCGGACCCGGAGCCGTCTACAGGACGTCCGAGAACCCGGTCGCGTCGACCTCCTCACCCTCGCGCCGGCGCCGGATCGCCGCGCGCAGGGCGGCGTGCTTCTCGCGCGTGAGCGGGAGGCGCAGGGCGAGCACCAGCGTGACGAGGGCGAAGAAGCTCGTGCCCACGCCGAACAGCAGCTTGATGCCGAGCAGGGCGCCCGGCGTCTGCCGCACGTCGGGCACGTAGCCGAAACCGCCCAGAGACAGACCGACAAGCCAGAGGGTCAGGGCGACGGCCGTCTGCTGCACGAAAGTGGCGAGGCCGTAGTAGAGACCCTCGCGACGCTGGCCGCTCTTGAACTCGTCGACCTCGGAGCAGTCGGGGATCATCGCCCAGGTGAGCAGCGTCGCCGCCACTCCACCCGCCGACGCCAGCAGCAGCCCCAGCCAGAACAGGACCGGCGTGTGGGACGTGACGAACGGCATCACGCCGCCCATGATGAGCGCCCAGAAGGCCATGAAGACGGCCATCGCCCAGCGCTTGCCGCGCCGCCGCGCGGCGCGGTCGATCAGCGGCAGCCAGGCGGTGCCGGCGATCACGAACACGCCGAGGGCGAGCGACGACATGTTGTCGCCATAGCCCATCACGTACTTGAGGTAGTAGATGGCGACCGCCATGAGCAGATTGATGGCGGCGTAGCTCGACGCGTAGATGGCCACGGTGTAGCGGAAGGTGCGGTTACCGAGCGCCGCCCGCACCATGGTCCACCAGCGCACGTCGCTCTTCTGGGGGTAGAGCTCGTAGCCGCGGGTCGTGTGCCAGGTCAGCAGGATCGGCGGCACGCAGAGCAGGCCCAGGACGGCGGCCATCGCCGACCAGCCGGCGCGCTCTCCGCCGAGCGGGCCGGCCAGCAGCCCCGCAAGCGAGAGCGGGACGGCGGCGCCGACGATGGTCGCCATCTGGCTCCAGCCTGGTCACCTACCGCACCGGCTGGAGCGCTCGTCGTAGTCCTGGGTCATCTCGGCGGCGAGCGCCGTGTAGGGGACGTCTTCGAGCGTGTAGACGCTGAAGTAGAGCAGCGTCACGACGAGGAAGTAGACGAAGGTCCAGGCAGGCGTGAGGCGCAGATCGGTGAACAGCAGCCAGGCGACGATCGCGTAGGGCACCGCGCTGGCGAGCAGGAACGGGCGGCGGCGACCCCACTTCCAGCGCCGCGCGTCGGAGACGATCCCCATCACCGGCGTGAACAGCGCCTGCCACAGCGACCCGACCAGGACGATGAAGCCGGCGGCGCCGGCGCGCATCTTGACGACGTCGGTGAGGAAGAAGAGGAAGAAGGTGTAGTAGACGGTCCAGAGGAGGCTGCCGGCGCCTTCGGCGCCGCCGTAGCCGAGCTTCACCCGGAGGCTGAGCCGGGCGGCCTCCGGACGCGGGTCGGAGGCCACGCGTCCTCAGCCGCCGAGAAGGTCGGCGAGCGTCCCGCTGAGGCGCGCCGGCCTGCCGGTGCGCGCCTCGCGCCGGTCGGCGAGAGACATGAGGCCGTCGGCCGCCCGCCCCGCGATCCAGCGCAGCGGCTCGGGCTCCCATGCGCGTGACCGGTGCCCCACCCAAGGCAGGCGCGTCAACTCGCTGGGCCGCTCGAGGATCAGGTCGCGCAGCGTCCGCCCGGCGAGATTGCTGGTCGCCACGCCGTCGCCGACGTAGCCGCCGGCCCAGGCGAAGCCACCGGCGCGGTCGAAGCCGATGCCGGTGACGAAGTCGCGCGGCACGCCCACGACCCCGCCCCACCTGTGGGTGACCGCGGCGCCGGCGGCGCCGGGCAGGAGGTCGGCGAGGAGTGCCCGGAGGCCGGCGAAGCAGCGCTCGTCACGATCGAAGCGGTCGGCGATCCCGGAGCGGAAGTGGTACGGGTAGCGCAAGCCGCCGATGACGATGCGGTCGTCGCGCGTGCGCAGCGCGTAGAAGATCGCGCGGCGGCCGTCGAGGAACGTCTCGCGGCCGCCCCACCCGGCCTCCTCCCAGAAGGACGCCGCCAGCGGCTCCGTGGCGATCACGAACGTGTAGATCGGCGCGATCTCGCGGGCCGCTCCGCGCAGGCTCGCGGTGTAGCCCTCGGTGGCGCGCACGACGACGCCGGCTTTGACGACGCCGGCCGGCGTCTCCACCGCGTGCCGGCGGATCGCGAGGGCGGGCGTCTGCTCGTAGATGGTGACGCCCGCCCTCTCGACCGCCGCCGCCAGGCCACGCGCGAGGCGGCCGGGGTGGACGCTGGCGCAGTCCGGGCTGCTGATCCCGCCGAGGCACCGACTGAGGCGGATGCGCGCGCGCACCTCCTCGCCGCCGAGCCAGGCGTAGTGCTCCTCGCCGAGGCCGAGCGCGCGCATCTGAGCCATCGTGGCGCGAAGCCGCGGTTCCTGCGGCGGCGTCGTCACCACGCCGAGGTAGCCGCCCTTGTGGTACGCCGCATCGATGCCTTCGGCGGCGGCGGCGCGGCCCACCTCGTCGACCGTGTCGATGAGCGCCAGCGCCGCCGCCCGAGCGGGCTCGCGGCCGGCCCTCTTGAGCAGCGCGCCGCTGTCGAGCTCCGCGTTGAAAGGCGAGCACCAGCCGCCGTTGCGGCCCGAGGCGCCGAACCCGGCGACCTCCTTCTCGATGACGGCGACGCGCACATGAGGGTCGGCCTTGGCGAGGTAGTACGCGGTCCACAGGCCGGTGAAGCCGGCGCCGACGATGGCCACGTCGACGTCGAGCGGTCCGGGCAGCGGCGCGCGTGGCTCGAGCGGCTCGGGCACATCGTCGAGCCAGAAGCTGTAGGAACGGTACTCCTTCACAGGCCCCTCTCGCCCGGCCGGCTGCGCACACGCCGGCCGGCTGCTCTGCCGCGCGCCATGGCAGTATAGTACCGGCGCCCGCGGGCGTGTCCTCCAGCTTCGCGGTGAGCGAGAGGGGCCGATACTCGGGAACAGCTCGGCGCGTCGGCTTCGGGAGTCCCGCGGCTCCGCCCCGGCGCCAGTCTGCATGCCCGAGGCGCGTCTACACGCTCTCCAGCGCGAAGGTCGACTCGACGGGCACCCCCTCGCGCAGCGTGCTGAGAACGACACAGTAGCGTTCGGCGCTCCGCAGCAGCCGCTCCGCTCGCTCACCTCTCTCGTCCCCTCGCACGACCACGCGTGTGTGGGCCCGGATGGCGGTGATGCCGATCGGGAACTCCTTGCCCATGGCCAGTGTGCCACGCGGGTCCCAGTCTCCCTCGACGGAGACCTCGAGTTCCTCGAGGTCTATGCCCATGTTCGCGGCGACCATGCGCACGGTGGTCTCCTGACAGGCCGCCAGTGCAGCGAGCAACAGGTCGCCGGAACAGGGCACGTCGCCGTCTCCGCCGACGGCGGGGTGAGCTCCCGCCCGCATAACGGCCTCGGGCACCGACTCCGCAGCGACGACGCAATGCAGGGGGTCCGTGAGATCACCACGGCCGCCGTGAACGCTCAGGACCACCGGTGCGCTGCCGGGATCCTCGCCATAGCGCTCCCGGATCGGCGCCTGACGCGCGCGGACGTCGATGTTCGACTTCGGCATCTTGCTACTCCTGTGTCCGCTCGATGGCCCCGGTTCCGAAGGGCCGCGACTACTCGTCGCGACTCAAGACCGCGTTACGACGGTTCCCGCAGGCCTTCCCGGCCAACCGCTCCACCAGGCAGCGCCGCCAAGAGCTCGAGAAGCGCCGGGCGCCTGGCGCTTCTCGAGGGGCTGTGCCGGCTCCCCGATGGCGCCGCCGATGAGGGCGAACTCGCCGACGAGAAGGCCGAGGAGCTTGCAGAAGGCGTGGTCGTGGCCCATGGTCGTGGTGGCGGATGCCTGACACTCGCCGAGTCCGCGTCGCACCGCGTTCGGCGACGACTACATAGCAGGGCACGGTATGCTCTCAGCCAGCTTCGACGCCAGCTACTCGATCGACCAGCCTGGAGGGCGCATCATGCCCATCGCACCGCGGCGCGAGACGACGACAGCGCACGGCCGCCGGCTCGTGAATTCGCCTGCCGGCAGCCTGTTCGCCGCGGCACTCGGTCTGTGCGCACTCGCTGGCCTGGTGGCGCTCGGTGTCGCCGAGCCGCTGGCGCAGGCGGCATCCACGGGCGTGTTCGCGCGGACCGTCGCGAACCTCAGGCCCCCGCGAACTTCTCCGAGCGGCGACGCTCCGCCGACGGCCGCGAGCAGCAACGCTCGGCGGGCGGCCACGACGACTCGCGAGGCCGCCCGCCCCGCCTGGTCCGTCATCGGCCGCTCGGTGCTCGGGCGGCCCATCGTGGCGGCACGATTCGGGATTGGGACGCGGCACGTCCTCGTCGTCGGCGGCGTCCACGGCGACGAGGCAGGGACCGCGGTGGCCACGAAGTTCGCCGCCTATCTCGCCCGGCACCCCGCGGCCGTGCCTGCGGGGGCGCAGATCGACGTGATCCGCTGCCTGAACCCGGACGGCCGCGCCCTGCGCACGCGCGGCAACGCCAGGCACGTCGATCTCAACCGCAACCTGCCGACCGGGAACTGGCGCCGCCGCCTCAAGCGCGGAGACCCGGCGGCGAGCCTCGGCCTCAGTGGCGGAGGCAGGCCCGGCTCGGAACCCGAGACCAGAGCGCTCCTCGCCTACCTGAAGCGCGGTTTCGACGCCGTGCTCAGCCTGCATGCACACGCGGGCATCATCGATGCCGGCGGTCCGGGCGGGAGGGCGCTGGCACGACGCATGTCAAGGCTCTGCGGGCTGCCGGTGGGACACCTCAGCTACCAAGCATCCATCACCGGCTCCCTTGGCGACTACGTGCCCGCCACGTACGGGATCCCGATCGTCACCGTGGAACTGAAGGGCGCGAAGCTGGGCCCGCGCCTGAGGTCCGCACTGCTCGTCGGGGCGAGGTAGGCAGCGCAGACGAGCGTCTTGCTCTGGGCGTCAGCCCCGGCCGCGCCGCCCGCCGCGCTTGTCGTCGCCGCCGGCGACGGAGGCCGTGTACGGCAGCAGGGCCATCTCGCGCGCTCTCTTGATGGCCACGGCCACCTGGCGCTGGTGACGGCGGCAGGCGCCGGTGACGCGGCGGGTCTTGATCTTGCCGCGATCGCTCACGAAGCGGCGCAGGGCCGTCACGTCCTTGTAGTCGACCTGCTCGACCTTCTCCTTACAGAAGGAGCAGTAGCGTCGCCGCGCGGGGTCGATGGGGCGACCCTTCTTGGGCGCCCGTGGCTTGGCATTACTCTTTGGCATTGATGTCCCTTCTACAGCCGTGCGGAAGTGCCGGCGCTCTCAGACTAGTGTACACGGGAGAATATCAGTCGGCTCGCCTTCGCGTTCTGCGGCGTGGTCCATCGCCGCGGCGGGCGTCAGTAATCCTGCTCGGAGAACGCCCCGTCGACCATGCCTGAGAGGTCACCGCCCAACCCGGGATCCTCCTCGATCTGGCCTGGAGCCTCGCCGCCGTCGCGACCCAGCAGCGAGACCTGGCCGCGTATCATCGCGTCGAACGCCTTGACCTTGAGGCGGGTGCGCGTCTCTTCGATGCGGGCGCGCATCTGCGCCTGATCGATCGCGCCGTCATCCCAAAGAGCGACCTTCGCCGGGACGGGCTCGTCGGCGGCGCTCCTGTCGGCGGCGCTCCCGTCGGCGGCAGGCTCGTGGGTGGGCGACTTCTGGGCCTGATCCTCGAGGCCGCGAGGGCGCTCGTGCTCGTCGTCCGCGGCCCCGTCGTCTCCGAGGCCCCTGGCCGCGCAAAGGTTGGCGTCCGCGACGGCGACCAGCCCGCTGGCGTCGGGCGCGTCCTCCGGGTAGGCGGCGATGCCGAAGCTCACGCGGACCGCGATCTGTTCGCCTGTCGCCGTCAGGCAAGGCACCTCCGCGAGCGCCGCGCGCAGCGCCTCCGCGAACAGGCCTGCCTGAGCGGCCGTCGTCTCGGCGAGGATCATCAGGAACGTGTCGCCCGCCCAGCGGCCGACGACGTCGTCGGCTCTCGTCCGCTCCGACAGCGTCGCGGCGACCAGCCGCAGCACTTCGTCGCCGGCGGCGTGGCCGTAGGTGTCGTTGAGGGACTTGAGACCGTCCACGCCGAGCATGACCGCGCTGAAGTGGCTGCCGCGGTCTTCGGCTCGCGCCTGCTCGATGGCGAGGGACTCGTGGAGCTCACTGTGACTGGCGAGGCCACTCATCGCGTCCGCCTCGCTCAGGCGGCCCAGGCGGCGCAGCAGCCTGGCGCCGGCCACCGCCTCGCCGGCGAGCCCGGCAAGCGCGCTCGCCACGGCCAGGTCCTCCTCCGGGAACGCCCGCTCCCGCTCCGCGTCCGCGAAGGTCAGCAGGCCCACGGGCCCGTCGGCCGACGGCATGGGGACGGTCAGGCGGCTCTTCTCTCCGCCGCTCTCCATATCCGCGCGCGTGGCCGGGTCCAGTTTGGGGTCGGAGAGGTGTTCGAGCACGGGACGACCCGATTCGAGGACGGCGTGACCCATCCGGCCCTCGGCCAGCGGCAACGGCTCCGCCGGCCGGTCGCGGCTGCCGGGCGCCCTCTCCCACCTCGCGCGCAAGACGATGGCGTCGAGACCGGCATCGTGTTCGTAGGCCACGCACTCGGAGACGCCGAGCGCTTCGCCGGCGCAGCGAGTGACCACGGCGAGCGCCTCCTCCAGGCTCGCGGCGCCGGCGACCGCGCGGCTGGACTCGTCCAGCGAGGCCAGCCTGCGCTCGCCTTCGGCCAGCTTGCGCGCGCCTTCCTGCTGCGCGTGCATCGCGTCGGCGTCGTGGAGTGCCACGGCGATGAGCCGGCAGACCGAGACGACGGTCGAGACCTGCTCGGGCGTGATCTTGCCGCCCTCGCGGGTCTCGCTGGCCTCCACGAGACCGACGACCACGCCCCTGGCGACGAGCGGCACGATGAGCAGCGCCTGCTCCCGCCACGCCTTCATGTCCTCGCGCTCCGCCGCGCTGAGGCGCGGATCGTCCGGCGAGGCGATCAAGACCGGCTCCTGCGTGAGTATCGCCTTCCCGTCGACGCCCCACATGTCCTGCTCCGGGCGCAGGCCCAGGTAGTCGGGGCGGGGCTCGCCCGCGCAGACGCTCGCGAGGCAGACCATGCTGCTGCCGTCGGCGAGGCGATAGACGTCGCAGTCGGGGAGACCTGCGACCTCGCTCAGGCGAAGGGCGACCGACGGCCAGAGTCCTTCCGGATCAGCGGCGGAGGCAAGCTCCGTGCCCATTTCGTCCATCGCGCTGCGGAACCGCCACGAGGCCACCCGCTCTGCCTGCACTCTCGCCGAGAGCCACGCCAGCGTCTCGCCGACGAGGATGCAGGCTGCTCCCACAGACGCCACGGAGGCCAGGCTGCGACTCGTGATCTGCCCCTCGGAGGCCAGAGGCAGCAAGTACGCGGCCGCGTACAGCGGCAGCGCCATGAGCGCCGTCCCCTGCGGAAACGCGACGCCGATCCAGGCGAAGAGCAGGACGAAGGAGACGGCGAAGCCGCGCGCGTCGGGGTGTGCGAGCGTGATCTGGAGCGCCACCAGCGCGAAGCCCGCCGGGATCAAGAGGAGGCCGGCCCAGCGAGGCCACCTGCCCCACGGCAGGAACCAGCTGAGCAGGCCCGCTCCCGCGGCGACCGCGACCGCGGCGGAGACGCGGACCGGCAGGCCGCCGGCTGTGGATGGGGCCAGCAGACCTGCGAGGCTTGAGACTCCGCAGGACCAGAAGAGGACGACTGCCGCCCGCCCCACGAAGGTCCGGGACGGCCAAGAGCCATCCGGACCATCGTCACCGGCGGCGCCCTGCGACAAGCCCGCACGCCACCTCGCCAGAAGTGTCCCCACCACAACCCCTCCCCTGCGGTCAGTCACAAACGCCGCAGCCTATGCTGACAACACGTATCGGCAGCGCACGCGGATGCCTTGAATCCGGGCGCCGGGAGCGATGGCACGGGAAGGCGCAGGCGCGACGTCAACGTGCGGAGGGCCCCGGCCGGAAGAAACAGACCGGGGCCCTCGCCTGTCGTGCGGCTCAGCTCGCGCCGGCTACTTCGCTGTAAACACGATCCACTTCGTCTTGTACGCGGCGTGCTTCGCGGTCTTGCGGATGGAAGCCCGCACACTGTACGTGCCCTTCGCGGGAAGCTTGTACTTCCACCTGATGACACCCCTGGCGTTCGCCCTGCGGGTGACCTTCTTGATCGTGACCCAGCGCTTCGCGCTTGTGCCGGCTCGCCGCTCGTTGCACGACTGCCGCAGGTTGATGACGGGCATGCCCCCGAAATTGTTGTAGACGACGGTGGTCAGGGTGGGGTACTTGACCGTCACCGTGGGGTCGGTGAGCGGCGCGCCGGTCACCGTGATCGTGCCGGTCTGGGCGGTGAACCGGTCCGAGACGACGACTTTGAACACGCACGAGCCATTCAGGTGGCCCGTGAAGGTGGCGTAGTTCGACCCCGGACCGCCGTCCGTGATCACCACATCTCCGCCGGCCACGCGGCCGGTGACGCTCGTGAGGCTCCAGTCGGGGAACCCGACGGTGTTGCCGAAGAAGTTGCCGTACTGGTCGCAGGCGTTGACGTAGAGCCTGAAACTGCTGCCCGCAGCCACCGACCGCGCGCCGATCGGCACGCCGGAGCTGTCCGGAGCGGTCTCGATCACGTCCTGCGTGGGGACGCCGGCGCTGCCTGTCGCCGAGAAGCTCACCGGCGAGCCGGCAAGGCCGCTTGCCGTCGCCGTCAGGGTGTTGGCGCCGGCGACCGTGCCCAGCGTCCAGCTGCCCACGGTGGCGATGCCGCCGGCGTTGGTGGTCGCCGAGGCGCCTGTGATGGCGCCGCCGCCGGAGGCGACGGCGAAGGTGACGCTCGTGCCGGAGACAGGGCTACCGTTGGCGTCCTTGACGATGACGCTCGGGGCGGTTGCGACCCCCGTGCCCACGGTCACCGTCTGGGCGTTGCCGCCGTTCGCGGCGATGGTGCTGGCCGCCCCCGCTCCCATCGTCACCGTGACCACGTAGTCCTGCGTACTGTAGTCGCCGGCCCGCACCTTGTAAGTGACGGAGTTGGTGAAGTCGTTGGACGTCGAGCCGCTCACCTCCGCCGTGGCGCTTGGGGGCACGGTGACGTAAAGGCCGCTGATGGTGAACGTCGCCACCAGGGCGGTCACGTTGGTGCCGACCGGCACAGTGACGGCGATGGTGTGGTTGGTCTCGTTTATCACGCCGACGGCCGGTGCGCTGAGGCCGACGAAGCTGTAGGCGATGAACGCCTTGTCCGTCTGCGAATAGGTCACGTGCACGCCGCCGGGAGCGCCGCCGCCCGCACCCATGATCCGGGCGGACGCCGCCGCGGCGCCGAAGAGCATCGCCGCGGCCAGCAGGCACGCGCCGAGCGCGAACAGGATGAGCGCGCCGGGCCGGCGACGGCCTCCGCGCGATCTAAGGCCGGAGCGGCCCCGAACGTAGCTTTGTGCACCCACAGTCGTACCTCCGATCGGTACTGTCGGCCGCGAGCGGTGCGCGTGCGCGAAAACATTCTCTGAGCCCCGAGACACGCGCCCAGGCACCTGGCCGGCAGAAGGAGCCTGCAGGTGCAGGCCCCGATATCCTCGTCATCAGGTATCGGCGGCGGAGGCGCCGGACTGAAGTCGGCAGGGCGAGCGTCCGCGAGCCGCGCTCGAGCCTGTCTCCGAAGCGGACCCCAAAGAGAAGACCGGGTAGAGCTATGTTGCTCGCCTGCGGCCTGTCGTTGTTGCCTCGAGCGTGTCCGCCAACGCGGGCTTTCCTACGAGAACGAGCGTAGAGCGGAGCGGTCTGCGGAAAGGCCCCATGGACCGGCTCTCCCCCGCACCACCCTCCTCGTGAAGTCGCGCATCACCGGCGCCTTCATCCCTCCGCTCGATGCACGAGCGCATCCGTTCGCGGGGACGCGACGCGTAGGCATCGATCCCGAGTGGGCCTGGGAGAACAGCCCCTCATAGGCGTGGCGTCCGCCGGCGTTCACCTCTCGATCGGTGGACTTCGCGGCGGCAGAGTCGCCGAAGTGGTTCGTGATGGCGGCGCGCTGGGCCGAGTGGATCCACCGCGGGAAGAAGGTCGCTGAGGATCCCGACGGGTCAGGAGTCGTCTGGCCCGAGCGCCGTCACGGCGTGTGGTAGCTGCCGGCCGCCCAGCCCAGGTCGGTGGTCTCGATCACGCCGGTGCCGGTGGAGGTCCCGCCGCCGCCGCCGATGCTGCTCCAGGCGCCGTCTGCCTCGTTGTACCCGCCGCCGGTGATGCTGGAGCTGGCGCCGTAGGCCACGTTGCCGTAGCCGCCGATGACGCTGGAGTACTCACCGAATGCCGCGTTGCTCTGGCCGGCTACGGTCGCGCACGGTCCGCCGACCGAGTTCTGGTAGCCCGCGACCAGGCCACCGTAACTGTTGAAGTTGTTGGCGAACCCGCAGACGATGCTGTGCGAGCCGCTCGTGTCGGTGGCGTCCTCGTCGTACCCGACGATGAGGTTGCCGAGTCCGGTGGGAGTGCTACCCCAGTCACTGGTGGATTGAGTGCCGTCGACGATATGGACATTGGCCCCGGTGAAGAAGATGTTCGGTCCGCGGAAGGTGCCCGCTGCCCCGGTGACCACGCTGACGTATGGGGCGAGTGCGAGCAGCGAGGCCGCAGTGGTGAGCTGCGTGCCCTGACCGGCGATCGCCGCCTCGTCGCCGTTGAGCCGCACACCGTGACGGGTGAGCCTTGCAGCATGACGGGAGAGCCTCGCCTCGTCTGCGCGCACTCTTGACGAGAGCTTCCCGATCGTGTGCGCCTGACGGGCGATCGACTTCGCCTGCGCCTTCATCGTCTGCTGAAGCGCGACGACCTGCGCAGTGAGCGTCTTGAGCGATGGCTTCGAGGCGCTCGCGGTGCCCGCAAAGACGATCAGCGCGAGCAGGCAAGCGAGCACCAGCGGGACGAGCTTCTTCATGACGACTCCCTCCAGGAAGTTGGACGCGCCGGCTCCGTGGCGACGGTGCGCGGCCTTCGGGCGACACCGGGTCCAGGAGACCTCGGGGCCCGGTCCCGGAAGTGGTGGCGCGCAGGTCACAGGCTGGCGGTGGGCTGCACCTCGGTCCACGTCTGTCCGCTGACCTTCTTGCCGCAGAGCGTCCCGGTGACCGAGAACAGCCCCTCATAGGCGTGGCGTCCGCCGGCGTTCACCTCTTGATCCGTGAACTTCGCGGCGATGTACAGGTGCGCCCGCTGGCTCGCCCGTGCGCCGCCGAGCGTGACGCGGTACCTCAGGTAGTAGCTCTGGCCGGACACCGGGCTCGTCCACAGCGATGAGCGGATCGGCCTGATGTGGACCTTGTCGATGTCCCAGTTCACCGAATCGGTGAAGGACCCGTTCCTCGCCTTGGGTGAGTGGGCGTCGTGCAGCATCGCGTAGTTCAGCCGGCCCACCGAGGCCTGCTCGACGTAGCCGATCTTCATCGCCTGCTGCGTCTTGGGGAACTGGACGCTGAACTCGAGCCAGTTCACGCCGTTGGAGATGACCTTGTTGGCCGCGGCGTCGAACTGCTGCTCGACGTTGTCGAACCAGATCCAGCCGCCCGAACCTTTGCCGACGACCTGACCTCCCAGGCGCACGGAGAAGCGCTGCACCTTGAGCAGCGGCATCGTGTAGTAGTAGTCCCCCTGGTTGGTCATCGGGTCGCGGGTCGCGGCGAGGTACTTGCCGACGGAGTTGCCGTAGTCGTGGGTGATGGCGGCGCGCTGGGCCGGATAGATCCACTGCGGGAAGAACCCCGAGGGGCCATAGCCCCACTGCATCATGCCGGTCGTGTCTTGGGCGCGCACGTAGAGCTCGAGGAACTGGTTCGCAGGGGCACCCGCGGCGCCGTTCGGCACCAACGACGTGAACTCGTACACCGCCCCCTTCGTACCGATCATCCCCTTGACGATCCTCGCGTCGTGGAACTGCGGCGCTTGCCCCGCCACGGACTGCTGAGCGCGGACGCTCCACGGAACCGAGGTCTGAGAGACCGAGAGGCTGAGGTCGGCGACCCCGACGAGGCCACCGATCGCGAACCCCGGGGCGCTGCTTCGATTGAACAAGGCCGCGGACGTCACGACGGGGACCAGCGGGATACCGTCGATGGACTCATTGTTGCGCTGCATCTCGAAGGCGAACGTGTCGGTCTGGCCTTTGGCCTCCACCAGGCTCCCGCCCCACACGTACGACTGCATGGTGTACTGCGGGTGGCCCGTCGACAGGAAGCTCCTCATGCCTGCCGGGCTCTCGGCCTGGACGACCGAGGCACTCGGCGAGAAGAAGACGTCGCCGGCGGCGGCCGACGGCGGCGTCGCGGCGAAGGAGGCCGCCGGCGCCGCAAGGCACACCGCCAGCAGCGCCATCGAGAGCGTGCCGACGACGCGCGGGAACTTCCGCCTCGGCACTGGTCCACTACTCGTCATGACGTATCACCCTCCACTCGCCCGAAGTCTGGGCGCCCGGGCGGCGGTGGGAGTACCACCGCCCGGGCGCCCTATTCCGTGCTCAGCCGGTTGCCAGCTTGCCCATCTCGCGGCTGATGTCCGCCTCACTGATCTCGCTCGGGCCGCTCCTGAAGGCGTTCCAGATGCCGACCACCAGGCTGATCGCAGTCGCGAGGAGCACCCACTCCGGCCAGAAATACCCGCGCCCGGTCGCGTACCAGATGATGACCATGATGATGTTGACGACGATGAACGACACCACGTGCGAAACGATGTCGCGCTTCCGCTTGATGTTCTTGATCGCCTGCTCGCGCCGACCGTCTTCCGTAGCCATTTCTCCTCCTGCTTTCGTGGATGACTGCTCTTCCTGTCCCCTTGGGACCCGCGATGCCGCTGGGCGAGTCCCCGGCTTCCACGAGGGTTATCGGCAGCGCGCATCCACAACTTCAATCTGCGCACGAAATGGCCGGGCTCACGATGCCGCCGAACTCCCAGGCGGCGACAAGGACCAAGGTCCGGGGCAGCCCGGGACGAAGGGCCCCTGAGAGCATGGGCGCCTTCCCTTTCTGGGATCCCGTCCTCGATCCGGAGGCAAAGAGCCGTGCGCCGCTAGCGCTTCACCGTGAAGCTCGTCGCGTTGCTCGTCCCGGCCTTGGTCGTGACGATCAGCTTGAGCTTCCCGAACGCAGCCTTGGCCGGCACCTTGACCTTGATGCGGGCGGCCGTCCAGGAGACGTAGTTGGCGCAGACCTTGGTGCCGAACTTCACCGTGCTCGTGCCGCGCGCGGCGCCGAAGCCGCGGCCGGAGATGGTCACGGTGGCGTAGCGCTTGCCGAAGCTGGGCTTGAGCGTGGTGATCAAGGGCATGGCCGGCGCCGGCACGCTGGTGTGCAGGATGGCGCCGTGCGCGCCCACGATCCAACCGTTGCTGCCGCCGACGAACGCCACCGAACTGAAGGTCACGTAGCTGCCGAAGTCTTGTGCTCGCCAGCAGGCACCGCCGTTGGTGGTGTAGAGGATGGCGTCGGCCCCGCCCACGATCCAGGCGCTTTGGGCGCCGGTGCAGGTCACCGCGTTGAGGTTCGATCCGGCCGAGTCGCCGACGTAGGGCGACGGCTGCTTGCTCCACGTGGCGCCGCCGTTGGTGGTGCGCAGGATGGTCTGGCTGTACTTGTCGCTCGAGCCCACCGCCCAGCCGTCGCTCGCGTTGGCGAAAGCCACCGAGGAGAGCGAGAAGGAGGTGCCGGAGTGCTGCTTGCGCCAGCCGGCGCCGCCATTCGTGGTGTGCAGGATGATGCCGGATCCGCCCACCGCCCAGCCGTCGCTCCCGTTGGCGAAGGCCACCGAGTGGAGGGGTTGCCCGGTACCCGAGCTCTGCGCCCTCCAGCTGACGCCGCCGTCCGCGGTGTGGATGATGGCGCCGGCGGCGCCGACCGCCCAGCCGCTGCCGGCGCCGCTGAAGCACACGGAGGCGAGGTCCTGTGAGGTCGCCGAGCTCTGCGCGCGCCAGATGGCGCCGCCGTCAGTCGTGGCGAGGATGGTGCCGGCGACGCCCACCGCCCAGCCGGCGCCGGCGTTCGCGAAGGCCACCGAGCAGAGCCCTTGCCCGGTACCCGAGCTCTGCGCCTTCCAGATGGCGCCGCCGTCGGTGGTGTGCAGGATGGCGCCGGCGACGCCGACCGCCCAGCCGTTGCCGGCGTCGCTGAAGGACACCGAGGCGAGGTCCTTCGCGGTGACCGAGCCGGGCGTGCCCCAGCTGACACCACGGTCCGTGGTGTGCAGGAGAGTGGTGACACTCGAGAGGCTCGGGTCGCCGTTGCCGAGCACCCAGGCGTCGCTGACGCTGGTCACGGCCAGCGAGGAGAGATCGTCCGTGGTGCCCGCGGTCTGCCGGCTCCAGCTGGCGCCGCCGTCCGTGGTGGCGAGGATGGTGCCGGCGGCGCCCACGACCCAGCCGTCGCTGACGTCGGCGAAGGCCACCGCGCGAAGGTCGGCCGTGGTCCCCGACGTCTGCGCCTTCCAGGTGGCGCCGCCGTCGGTGGTGGCGAGGATCGCGCCGGCGGCGCCCACGGCCCAGCCGTGGCTGGAGTCGATGAAGGTCACCGAGGCGAACTGCTGCGGCCCGGTGCCCGAACTCTGCACGCTCCAGCTGGCGCCGCCGTTGGTGGTGGCGAGGATCACGCCGTCGCTCGTGCTCCCGCTCCAGTCGGTGCCTGCCGCCCAGCCGTGAGCGGCGTTGGGGAAGGAGACGCCTGTGAGGTCCGCGGTCGTCCCCGAGACCTGCGCGCTCCAGGTGGCGCCGCCATTTGTGGTGGCGAGGATCGTGCCGGCGGCGCCCACGGCCCAGCCGTCGCCGGCGTTGGCGAAGGCCACCCCGCGAAGGTCGGCCGTGGCACCCGATGTCTGCGCCTTCCAGCTGGCGCCGCCGTCGGTGGTGGCGAGGATGGTGCCGGCGGCGCCCACCGCCCAGCCGTCGCTGGCGTTGACGAAGGTCACCGAGGCGAGCCACCGCAGCCCGGTGCCCGCAGTCTGCCCGCTCCAGCTGGCGCCGCCGTCCGTGGTCGCGAGGATCGCGCCGCCGTCGCCTACGGCCCAGCCGTGACTGGAGTCGCTGAAGGTGACCGCGTTGAGACTGTCGCCCTGCGTCAGCGGGTTCTGCCACGCCCAGCCGCCGTCGCCGGTGGAGACCAAGGCGGAGGCGCCGGCGGGCAGCGCCAAGGCAAAGCCGAGAAGGGCGAGTGCCAGGCCGAGGAGCCTGTAGAGGCGCCGCCCAGCGGCCGACGCGTCGATGACTGTCGCGAACTGCCTCATGCGATCCCCCTCGATCAAGGTGCGACGCTCTGCGTCGCGCCAGACGATCACGCGTCCCGCTCTGCTGACCCTGTTATCGGCGCCTCCCGGCCGGGACAGCAGTCTTCGTCGGTTCTACTGTTCCCCTGGCCGCTGCCTCGTAGTGAAGTTCGCGCACCTGGTCGCAGGGGCCCCGTGAGGTCCAAGCGGCGTTCTCAGGCTCGCCCGAAGTCGTCCTGCAGGCGCTCGATGTCGTCTTCGCCGAAGTAGCTGCCACGCTGCACTTCGATGAAGGCGAGGAGCTCCGGCCCCGGGTTTGCCACCCGGTGAACGACGCCGGTGGCGATGTCGACCGAATCACCTGCGGCAAGCGGAAGGTCTTCACCGTCGCGAGTGACGATCGCCCGGCCGGAGACCACGTGCCAGTGCTCAGACCGGCGCCGGTGACGCTGCAGGCTCAAGCGACTGCCGGGCCGTACCACGATGCGTTTGACCTTGTGGACGGGCTCGTCTTCCAGCACCCGGAAGAAACCCCACGGCCGCTGGTCGTCGCGAGATGACTCATCTGGCGCCATACCGATCACCTCCAGGTAGCCAAGCGGAGACTGTGGATGCGCGCAGCCCCGAGCCCCAGACCCGGCCGGCTCTCAGGCGCCGGACCGCAGGAATGACAGTCCGTCCGGGAAGGGATGGAGCGCGTGCCTCCCCAAAACGAGCTCCCCTAGAGGACGAGCGCACCATCGGTCACCGCCTCCCCCGGGTAGAGGCGGATCCCGGCGGCCGGCCGCTCCCGGGCACCGACTTCGCACGCCTCACCGAGCACCGCGTCGGTGACACGTGCACCAGCCCCGATCCGCGCACCTCGCACGAGGACGCTCCGCTCGACCTCGGCGTGCGCCCCGATCACGCCGTCGGCCTGGATCACCGACTCACTTACCCTGGCGCCTGCACGTACGCGGGCGCCGGCGCCCAGGACGCAGCGCGGACCAACGCGCGCGCCGGCCTCGACCACCGCTCCATCTCCCACGTAGACGGGCGCCACGAGCCGCGCCTCGGGCGCGATCGCCGCGGTCGGCGCCACGAACCGGCCGCGATCGTCGAGCTGCTCGCCGACGACGGTGCGCACGGCGCCTGCGAGCACGTCGAAGTGGGCCTGCAGGTAGCTCTCCGGCGTGCCGATGTCGCGCCAGTACCCCGCGTCGGTGAAGCCGTAGAGCGCTTCGTCGCCGGCGAGGCGCGGAAAGACGCCGCGCTCGATGCTGAACTCGACACCGCGCGGCACCAGGTCCAGCACCTCTCGATCAAGCACGTAGACCCCGGCGTTGATGAGGGCCCGCCCGGCCCCCGTCTCCGGCTTCTCGATGAACTCGGCGACCAGGTGGTCTTCGTTCAGGCGCACGAGGCCGTACCGGCTCGGCTCCTCGACCTCGGTGAGGCAGATGGTGGCGGCGGCGCGGCGAGCGGCATGCGCCGCCGCCATCGCCGTCAGGTCGACGTCGCTCAGGACGTCGCCGTTGAAGACGAAGAGCGGACCGTCGTCCAGCACGTCGGCGCAGTTGGCGATGGCGCCGGCCGTGCCCAGCGGCTCCGCCTCACGCACGTAGTCGATGCGCAGGCCGTAGGCCGATCCGTCGCCGATCGCGGCCTCGATCGCCTCGGCAAGATAGCCGCTCGAGAAGATCGCCCGCTCGACGCCGTGGCGCACGAGGTTGTCGAGGATGTAGGCGATGAACGGGCGCTCGACGAGCGGGGTCACGGGTTTCGGCGTGCGCGACGTGATGGGGCGCATGCGCTTCCCCTCCCCGCCGACGAGGATCACCGCCTGGGTGCAGCGCGGCGGCGCCGGCAACGACGGGCGAGGCGCCGGTCCAGCTCTCATCCACCCGCCCCCGCAGGCGATGCGCGCACGTGGCTCACGAGCTCGCCGAGGTCGGCCACGGCGACGCCCACGACCCTGTCGGCGCCGCCGTAGTAGACGTACACCTTCTGGTCCCTGACCACGGTGCCGCACGGGAAGACCACGTTGTTGACCACGCCGCGGTTCTCGTAGTCCTCCTCGGGTTCGAAGATCGGGCCCTCGGTGCGCGCCAGGACCTTGGTCGGGTCGTCCAGGTCGAGCAGCGTGGCGCCGACGCTGTAGATGCTCCCGGGGTCGGTGATCCCGTGATAGAGGAAGAGCCAGCCCGCCTCCGTCTCGATGGGCGGGCCGCAGGCGCCGACCTTGCGGTTGTCCCAGCGGTCGGGCCGGGGGGTGAGCAGCACCTTGCCCCCGAGCCAGTGCTGCTCGAGGTCACGCAGGTCCTCCACGAGGTCGATCCAGATGCCGACGCTGAGGCGATGGACGACGACGAACTTGCCGTCCACCTTGCGCGGGAACAGGCAGGCGTCCTTGTCCCAGATCTCCGGCGCCGAGACGGCGATCGGCCGCTCCCAGGTCTCCCAGCGGCGGGCGAGGAAGTCCTCCGGCGCGATCGAGCTCAGGGCGATGCGGGCGTCGTGCCCGTTGTAGGCCGTGTAGAGCAGGTAGAGGCGACCGTCGATCAGCGTCAGGCGCGGGTCCTCGCAGCCGGAGCCGCCGCCGTTCGCGGCCAGCTCGATCGGCTCACGCGGCAGGTAGATGGGTTCGCTGGGCCGCTCGTCCACGGTCAGGCCGTCGCGGCTCAGCGCGTAGCCGAGCACCGAGGTGTCGTTCTCGCCGAGCGCCCTGTAGACGAGGTGGACCTGGTCGTCGAGCAGCACGGCGGCGGGGTTGAAGGTGCCCCTCGCCTCCCAGCCGAGCTCCGGCCGCGGGGCGACGATCGGGTTGCCTTCGTAGCGGACGAACAGGGCTTTCTTCCCGGGCACGGCGGACACAGGGCGAGACCGTTTGGCGCGCAGCTCGCGGAGCAGATGCTTGAGATCGACGGACGCCAAGCCGACCCCCGTGTCGGCGGCACCGTAGTAGACATCGAGCCGGCCGTCGCGCACCAGGGCACCCGAGGGAAAAGCCACGTCTGGGACGAATCCGTTCATCTCGTAGGGAGCCTCCGCCTGCAACAGCGGCTGCTGCGTCCTGGCGATGACCCGCGAGGGGTCGTCGTGATCTAGCAGGGCGGCGTGGATGCCGAAGACGCGGCCGGCACCGCGCAGGTAGTTCTGGATGTCGGAGTAGATGAGCAGCCAGCCGGCATCCGTCTCGACCGGCGCGGCGCCCACCTCCACCTGGTCCGCCGAGGAGCGCAGCAACGGCAGCACGTGCGAGTCGAGATGTGCGTACCAGTCCTCCCAGTAGTCCGGCGACCACAGGTCGGACTCGCGCTCGAACAGCGCCAGCGCGATCTTCGCCGGCGGCAGGTCCGTGTGCACAGACAACACCGCCGCCAGCTTGCCGTCGATGCGCCGCGGGAAGAGCGCCATGGCTTTCGAGTTGAAGGTGGTGACCGGGTGCTTCTCCTCGATGGTCTGAAAGTCGCGCGTGAGCGCGACTCCCAGCTTGATGGCCGGCGGCGAGAACGGGTACGCCGAGAGCGCCGTGTAGAAGATGTAGTACTTGCCGTCGAGATACGTGACGCGAGGGTCCTCGCAGCCGAACGCCTCCCAGGCGTGCTCGGGCACGATGAGCTGACGGCGATCGTGGAAGTGCACGCCGTCCTCGCTCGCCGCGTAGCCGACGGTCGAGAGGCTGAGGCTGACGCCGCGGTGGGCCTGTTCGGCCGACTGGCCGCGGTAGACCATATGGAACGCGCCGTCTTCGCGGACGACGCTGGCGTTGAAGCTACCGCGGCTCTCCCAGACCTCTTCGTAGCGCGGCCGCAGAAGGGGGTTCTCGGCGCTTCGCTCGAGGGTCAGCATGCGGACACCGCTGCCTGCTCGAGTTTCTCCAGGAACTCGGACAACCCGTAGGTGGCCGCGCAGACGAACTTGTCGGCGCCGCCGTAGTAGACGATGAGCTCGTCGCCCATGACCACGGCGCCGCAAGGATAGACGACGCCGGCCTTGTGGCCCTCGTTCTCGGCCGGCGCGTCGGGCGCGAGGATGGGCGCCGGCGAGCGGTGGAGCACCCTTTTTGGTTCCACCAGGTCGAGGAGCATGGCGCCGACCTTGTACTTCGAGTCGTGGCGGTCGTCGACGGCGTGATAGATGAGCAGCCAGCCGTCTTTTGTCCTGATCGGCGGCGGACCGGCACCCACCTTGCGGCTGTCCCAGAATCCCGGACGGGGTGCGATGGAGAACTTTCCGCTGAGGTAGTCGTCTTCGCCGAACTCGAGACTCTCTCGCCGGCTGACGAGCATCTCCGGGAAGACCCGGTGGAAGAAGACGTACTCGCCGCCGATGCGCTCCGGGAAGAGCACGGCGTTCTTGTCGACGATCCCCGGCCGCGAGATCAGCACGGGGCGCCGCCACGTCCAGCGCTGGGCGAGGAAGTCGTTCACGGCGATCGAGGTCAAGGCGACGCGCGGCGGAGCGAAGCCGTTGAAGGCCACGTAGGTCATGTAGAGCGTGTCGTCGATCAGCGTGAGCCGCGGGTCCTCGCAACCACCGTAGCCACCGCCCGACATGTACTGTCGGGCATAGGGATTGGGATGCGCGTGCTGCCTGGGCGGCGCCGGCGTCATCTCAAAAGACTCCCGGGGTACGTAGGCCGGCTCGTCCGCGCGCTCGTCGACGTGGATGCCGTCGGCGCTCGAAGCGTAGCCAAGCACCGAGATGCCCAGTTCCCCCATGGCGCGGTAGAGGAAGTGCACACGACCATCCAGATGGATCGCGGCCGTGTTGAAGGTCGCGAACGACTCCCAGGCGTTGTCGCATCTGGGCGAGATGATCGGGTTGTGCGGCAGGCGCCTGAGCTGGGGCGTCAAGGCCCCTGCCGCGGCGAGCATGCCCGCCCCAGCGGCCCTGTCTGGGACAAAAGCGAGTGCGGAGCGAGTCGCGAGTTCACGGGTCTTGGCCTGGTCTGTGGGCATGGATCTCTTCCCCTTCCTTGGGGAGCGACGTTGGCGAATGGCGCGCCAGCAGGGCCGACCTGCGCCTCGAGCATGGTCTGCCGGCCGCGGACTGGGAGCCAAGAGCTTGCCGCCTGGCACCGAGTGCGCGTGAACGGCCCGGCGATGGCGGCTGCCTCTCACAGCTCGCAAGAGACGGTCCGCAGCGCACTCTGTCCGCAGCGCGGACGATCTAATCATCGCCAGAGCGCCCGCGAGAAGACTGGTGCGTCAGATGCTTCGACGATGTCGGGATCTGCCGCATGGATCACCTCACGCAGCCCGGAGAGCGTCGCCCGCTGGCTGTCGCGGAGCGCCTAGACGTTCGAGACGACGAGCAGCGTCGCCAGCGAAAGGTCGCGCGGACCGTGGACGTAGGCGCCTCGCGCCGCCGCTTCTATCAGGTAATCCACCGTCTCAGATGAGATCTCCTCTCCGGGACCGAGCACGGGGATGCCGGGCGGGTAGGGCACGACCATCTCGGCGCTGACCCGCCCGACGCAGGCGCGCAGCGGCAGCGCTTCGGAGGGTCCGAAGAACGCCTCTCGAGGGCTGCAAGCCAGGCCCGTGAAGAGAGGCAGCTTGGGCGACTCGACGGTCGTTGCGCCCGCCCCCTTCGCTGCCGCGCGCGAACTGATCGTCTCGAGCGCGATGACCAGACGGTCGACGGTCGCGTCGGAGTCGCCGAAGGTGATGTTGGCGACGATGTTGTGGGGATCGGCGGCTTCGATGGCGATGGCGTGATCGCTGCGCAGGAGACGCTCGAGCTCGTAGCCCGAGAGGCCAAGGCCTGCGCCCGAGATCGTGAGGCGCACGGGGTCGAAGTCGACCGAGCCCGGCCGCAGTGCCTCGTCGCGGTCGAGCACGCTGAGCCCGGGGATCGCCGACACACGCTCGCGGGCCAGGGCGGCGAGGCGCAGCGCTGCGCCCCAGAGCGCCTCGCCGTCCTCGACCATCTGCCGCCGGGCGGCATCGATCGAGAGGTACATCGAGGAGAGCGGGCTGGTCGTGCACAGCATCGTGACCATGGTGCGCAGGCGCTCGGCGTCGATGCGCTCGCCGCCGGCGAGCACGACCGAGGCCCCCGAGAGGGCGGCGAGCTGCTTGTGGACGCTGATCACGGCGGCGTCGGCGCCTGCCGCCATGGCGTCGAGCGGCAGCTCGGGCGAGAACCTCAGGTGAGCACCCCATGCCTGATCGACCACGAGGGGCATGCCGGCGGCGTGCGCCAGCGTCGCGAGTCCGGCAAGGTCGGCGCAGTAGCCGTTGTAGCTCGGTGAGGTGACGAAGACGGCGCGCGCTCGGGGATGGGCCTCGATCGCCGTCGCGTAGCGCTCCAGCGGCACGTTCACGGCGATCTGCCAGACCTCGTCGATGAGCGGCTCGACCCAGACTGGTCGCGCTCCCGAAAGGATCAAGCCGGCGAGCAGCGCCTTGTGCGCGTTGCGCGGCACGATGATCTCGTCGCTGAGTCCGGTGAGCGTCATGACCAGTGCCTGCAGGCCGCTGCTCGAGCCGTTGGCCGTGAAGAACGCCCGCTCGGCTCCCCAGGCGTCTGCCGCCAGCGCTTCGGCGCGGCGCAGCACACTGCCTGATGTCTGGGTGTCGTCGAGGCCGCCGGCGATGGCGACGTCGCTCGAGAGGAAGCGCTCGCCGAGCGCCTCGATCAGGTCGGCAGGCGCGCCGGCGCCGAGCTTGTAGCCCGGCGTGTGAAAGGCAGTGGTGTGCCCGTGGCGGTACGCGCGCATCGCCTCGACGAAGGGCGCCTCGGTTCGCATCGACTCTGTCACTTCTACCGGTCCTCTCCAGTTCAGACAGCCTCAGGCCGTCTTCGTCCAGCACTGGCCTTCGCAGGCGCGCCGCAGCTGGGGCAGGCGATCATCGTCGTCGCCGGGCGCGCCGCCCAACCTCTGGCTCCTGCGACCGCCTTCGACCAACCCCTCGGACCTGCTTGCGCCCACTCTACCGCCGAGCTGCGTTCTCACGAAGGGGCGCAGGGAGGCGGGACTGGGGATTCGTGCCGAGGCGTGCCTGGCAGTACACACGAATGCTGCCTCTTCTCGTCGGCAAGATGTCGGCGGTCTTGGCCAGGTGGGCAAGTTCGCTGCCGAACGCTCCAAGACGAGAGCGACCAGTGCGGCATCAGAGTGGCGCCCCGGGCTGGAATCGAACCAGCGATACCAGGTCCAGGAAACACCACGAAGCCATGATTGGCGGTAGCGCCCGGTGCGCGAAGGTGCTGCACAGTCAAGGGTTCTGCGCGAGCTCGGTATCAGGCGGTGCCTGGCCGCGTTGGGCCGCGCGGGGCATCTCGTCGGCAGCGTGTCGGCATGTGAAGACTCTCTGACCGCAATGACGAGCGCACTGCGCTTCAGACGCACGGAGCGCCCCCCCGCGCACCGCGCTCGACACTACCTCCGCATCCGCCACATGCCTGTCACAGAAGGACCGTTCCCGGGTGCCTGGAAGGTGACGACAGGCAAAAAGCCCACGGCCTCGTAGCGATGGTCGTTGGCCGGGTTGCTAGATTCGAGGTAGGCCGGCATCCGCTCCATGTCGATCCGCGCAAGGTTCTCTTCGAGGAGCGCCATGCCAAGACCGCGTCCCCTGTGCGCCTCGTGCGTCCCCAGGAGACTCAGGTAGTAGTGCGGCTCTTCTCGGGGGTGCGCAGCCTCGAAGCGCCGAAGGAGCTCAGTCACGACATTCACTCTATCGCCCACGAGTTCCGCCAGAACGCTCGGGATCTTCTCCTCGTCCTCAGAGGAGAACTCCGTCCCCGCCGCGGGGATCCACACTGAGACGGCCTCGAGGCCGCCGGTCTTGAACGTCCAGGGATAGCGAAGCGCGTTCTCGATACAGAACCGCCACCAGCGCTTGCGCATCAGGGGATCCGGAAACGCCCACGACCAGGTCGGATCATCGTGGAAGGCGCCGGCGATCGCATCGACCACATCTGGGAGGTCTCCCGCACCGCAGGGCGCCACTGACAGGCCCGTGCTTGCGGGTGGGGCGGCCCCGTCAGACGAGGCGCTCGGTGCTGCGTGAACGTATCCGATGCCTCGAGACGAATCGCCTGTCATCGATCCACTCCCTGCAGGACCAGAGCCGAGTTAAAGAGCGGCTTCCCATGAGGAAGAACCACTCTCTCCAAGGCGTCGCTCCCCGTTGATACCCGGGAGCACGTTGGCCTCATGCCTCATGCCGTCAAGATGCGGCCGGTCTCTGTCGAGCGCCTCGGCCACGCCAGCGCTAGCATCAAAGTGGCGCCCCCGGCTGGAATCGAACCAGCGACACCAGGTTTAGGAAACCTGAGAAAGGCGTGCCAAGGCGTAGTGCCCGGTGCGCGAAAGTGCTGCAAAGTTCAAGGTTCTGGGCCGGGTCGATGACGGGCCGTGCTCAGGCGTCTTGCGCCATGGTCTGGCGTCTTGTCGGCAACGCGGCGGCATTCGAGCTGCCGACCGGGCCAAGGCTGCTGCTTGACCACGGTCAAGAAGCCAGACCATAACTGTCGGGTATCGTCCAGGTGACCACTACCCCCGGCTCGCGAGAGCGCGCCGTGGACGAATGGAGATGCTCATGCAGCCCATCACGGCCGGTCAGGTCCCTGTAGCCGACAACCCGCACGGCGTGGACGTGCGCCACCTGTTCAAGACGGCGCACGTCGCCGCTTCGCAGATTGCTCTCGAGCCAGGCGAGGTTGTGAAGCCGCACAAGGCGCCGGTCGAAGTCTTCTTCTACGTGCTCGAAGGCGCCGCGACCATGGAGATCGAAGGCGAGACCGGCACGTTCGCCGCCGACACCCTTGTGCCAAGCGGCGCCGGACACGTGCACACGATCCGCAACGAGGGCGAGGAGCGGGTTCGCATCCTCGTCGTCAAGACGCCGAACCCGCAGGCCTGACCCGACAGGCCTACTCCTCGATGAGCTTCAGATGAACGTCTCTGCGGAGCGCGAGGTCAGTGATGACGTACATCGCCTTCACCGCGCCTACAGGCACGACGCAGGCCTCGCAGCAGCCGGACGTGCGCAGCAACTCGCTGGCTTGCGCAAGAACCGGGTTCTCGTCTCGGCTCAGCGTCTGGATCGCGTCGACCGGCGAGATGTCAGCGATCCGGCGGTCGAGCTCCGCGAGCAGCTGACAGTCGCTCTCGAACGTGAAGGTCACGTGCCGGCCGTCCTCTGTCGCGGTCGTGACCGCAACGGCGTAGCCACAGATGCCGGGGTCGATCTCCTCTCGAAGCTCCATTGGCTCTCCTCTGAGCAATCTCGCCGTCCGCGACCCTCATCGTCTGTGCGGCCAGCATGCATTCCGCGCACTCATGTACGGTCGGCGAGCATCATACGCGCACCGGACGAACTGGACGTCTGGACGGGGAGACCCCTGATGACGAAGGAGCTGAATGGTGAATGAAACGAAGTGCAGCGCGGCAGGGGCCACTCCCCCGCCGATCGGTCGTGCAGTACCATGACCCGACCGTGACCACTCCGCGACAGACCTCGAATCTGCCAGTCGCCATCGGCGTTCTCCTAGCTGGCGGCGAGGCTCGACGCATGGGCTTCGACAAGCGGACCCTGCAATTGGGCGGCGCAACTCTGGTCGAGCGCGGCGTTGCCGCGCTCCGAGAGGTCTTCCCAATCGTCGCGGTCTCTCTGCGTGCCGGAGCTGATCCCGGCTTGGTCCCGAGCGGCTGCGAAATCGTCCACGATGAGGTCCCCGGCTCCCCACTGACCGGCATCGTGAGCGCCTTGGCTCACTACCACGTGCCGATCTTTGTGCTCGCCGCAGACATGCCGTTTGCCGAGCGCGCCGCCATCAAGGAGGTTGTCGAAGCCTTCGATGACGTCGACGTCGCGTTGCCGGTCGTCGATGGTCACGTCGAACCGCTGCACGCCGTCTATGGGCCGGGTTGCCTCCCGCCGATCCGCCGGCTCCTGGCGGCAGGCAACCACAGGATCCCGGATCTCTACTCCCAGGTGAGAGTGGCGGAGGTACCGTTCGCCTCGTCGGCCCTGTTCTTCAGCGTCAACACGCCGACCGACCTCGAGGACGCACGCCGGCGCCTCGACCGAGATGGGCATGACGTGGCCAATCGTCGGCCCGCGCTGATTGCAGTGGTCGGCAAGAGCGGCAGCGGGAAGACCACATTTCTCGAGAAGCTGATCCCCGAGCTGTGCGCCCTCGGCCTGCGGGTGGGCGCCGTGAAACACGACGCGCATCGCTTCAACATCGACGTCCCCGGCAAGGACTCCTGGCGACTCGGCCAAGCGGGGGCCGAGGCCTACGTGGTCCACTCGCCGGTCAAGCTCGCCCTGGTCGCTTCACTCTCCCATGAGGCGAGCCTCGTGGACATCGTCCTACGCTACTTCACTGGCTTCGACATCGTCGCCGTCGAGGGGCACAAACTCCAGTCCCCAAACAAGGTCGAGATCTTCCGCCAAGCTGCCGGCCACGACCAGCCACTCTGCCACCAAGGTGAAGCGCTCGCCACCGTGACCGACACCGGGGTCGCTCGTGAACCTAAGTTCGGCCTCGACGATGGAGCGGCCCTCGCGCGCTTTCTCGCAGATCGCCTCGAGCGGCTCCGCAGCTACTGAGGCCGTTCGAGCCTCAAGGCCGAGCCGGATAGACCACGACCTCGGCCGCATCCACCGACGCCCAGACAGAACCTCCGCTGGCGAGGCCCAGGGCCGAGAGGTCGGCGGGCGTGACCTCGGCCACGAGAGGGACCGGGCCCTCGATTCGCACCCGGACGCGGTCGCCCGAGAGGTCGATCGCCTCGGCAGTTCCAGGCCACATATTGCTGCACTGTCCCTCCGGGCGGCATCGGTGCAGAGCGATGGTCCGCGGATGTATCGTCGCCAGAACTTCGCCCGCATGGCGACGGTCCGCCCCGGTGAGTTCGTGCCCGCCGGGCAGGGCGATCGTGCCATCCGCAGCGTAGCCGCGGAGCAGATTGAGACCCACGAGTTCCGCGACGTAGGCTGAGCGCGGGTGAACGCCGATCTGCGCTGGAGTCCCGGTCTGCGTGACCCGCCCATCTTCGAGGACGATGAGCCGGTCCACCAGGGTCATAGCGTCGACGGGGTCGTGGGTCACGAGGAGACAACAACCATCGAAGGTGGCGAGGTGACGGGACAGCTCGCGGCGCAGATGCACGCGCGCGCTGACATCGAGAGCGGCGAGCGGCTCGTCGAGAAGCATCAGGCGTGGGTGGGTGGCGAGCGCCCGAGCCAGCGCGACCCGCTGCGCCTGGCCACCCGAGAGCGCCCGCGGACGCGCCGCTGCCAGCTCGGCCACGCCCAACTTGGTCAGCCATTCGACAGCACGACGGCGCGCTTCTCGCCGTGAGGCGCCCTCCGCGCGAGGCCCGAAAGCAACGTTGTCGAGCGCCGAGAGATGCGGAAACAGCAGCTGGTTCTGGAACACCACGCCGACGCGGCGTGCCTCAGGGGGAAGGCGAATGCCCTGCGCCGTGTCCTCGAGGATGTCCGCCCCCCACGCGACCCGCCCACGCGCGAGGGGGCTCAGCCCGGCAAGCGCCCGCAGGAGGGTGGTCTTGCCGGCGGCGTTTGGACCCAGGAGTCCCACAACCTCGCCCTCTGCGACCTCGAATGCTGCGCGCAGGTCAAGAGATCCAG
>Ga0118677_10001442_pt1 | contig 50500 bp, 40 predicted proteins | sample AliMusrvi5mmetaG_FD_86154 | JGI IMG/M metagenome (GOLD analysis project Ga0118677, IMG submission 86154) | reverse complement strand
CGCGTGTGCTCGGAGATGTGTATAAGAGACAGGCCCAATGTTTACCTACCAAGCGGGCGCCGAGGGTGTATACGTCAGCGTCTCACCGGCCGGGTCATGATTATCGAAATCAGGGCCACGCCATGAGATCACAAAGTTGCCTACGGACGGCAGAGTGCCGGTTAAAATCAGTTTATCCACACCGGTATTCACGAAAGAAAAATCACCACTGCCGGATTCGGATGTACCATCCTCCCACGCTATCGAGAAATCCATGTGGTATGCATTCACAGTACCAACGACATGGCCCATGCCGGATGGAGGGAGCAACAAATCGCCCGTGACGTTGCCGCCATTCTGGGCAAGGTCGCCGGCGGCCGTCGCCCCGTTCAGCGAATTTTCCCAAAACCCGGTCACATTTAAATCCTTCGCCGGCGAACCCCCGATGTCACCGTCACCACCGCATCCTGTCAGGCAGAGCAAGGTTAAAACCGCCGTACATAGACTTACCAACACCAGGCTCATTGCTTTCTTCATTAAATGTTCCCCAAGTTAATAACGTTCTCACCTTAATTAACCTTAACCAACTCACAGTTTTTGTTTAAATCATGAACCAACATTCGTTGTAGCTCACCCCCCTTCCGCATGACCCAGATATGGGCCCCTCGCAACTGCCGCACGCTTGCATTCACCCGGCAATTGATTTCTACGTAATAATTAAAATAAATTGGCGTTATTATGCTAATACATTATTACGAGTCAAGCGAATTTCAAAGTAAATATTAAACAATGCATTCGTTTAGCCCGCATTCCTGCACCATGGTTTTTTTGCGCGCCGATGGGCATGGCGGAAATCGCCGAGGTGCTCGACGAAGTGGCCGTCGTGGTGCGCGACCAGTATCAGGCAAAGGGCATCGGCACCGAGATGCTGGCATATGTGACATACCTGGCCAAACGGCAGGGTCTGCTCGGCTTCACTGCCGAGGTTCTCGTGGAGAACAAGCCCATGATGCGGCTTTTTGAAAATGGCGGATTTGACATAGAAAAACGCAGAAGCGAAGGCGTATATGAACTGAAACTGGTGTTCAAGGACATGTGATGGGAGATACGTATGAATGATATCAAGTTGCTGTTTGAGCCGCGCAGTGTGGCCGTAGTCGGCGCTTCAAAGGATCCGAAGAAAATCGGCCACACGGTAGTTAAAAATATCCTTGCCAGCGGATACAAGGGTAAAGTGTACCCGATTAATCCCGCGGGCGGCGATGTGCTGGGATTGCGGGCATACACGGATATCAATGCCATAGAAGACGATGTCGACATGGTATGCACGACAATACCCGCAAAGTTCGTCTTCGATTCGGTGAAAAGCTGCGCCGACCGCGGAGTCAAATATAATGTCATCATAACCTCGGGCTTCTCGGAGATCGGAGATATCGAAACCGAGCGCAAGATCACAGACTATTCCCTGAGCCGCGGCATGCGCGTGGTCGGGCCCAATGTGTTCGGCGTGTACTCTGCCGAGGCGCATATGGATGCGACCTTCGGGCCGGGAAATATCCTCCCCGGGTCGGTTGCCATCATCACACAGTCGGGCGCGCTGGGCCTGGCCATGATCGGCAAGACAAAGGTTGAAAACATAGGGCTGTCATCCATTGTCTCCATCGGAAACAAATGCGACGTGGACGAGGCGGATCTTCTTGCCTACCTGACCGAGCAGGAGCGCACCAAGGTCATTCTTATGTATATCGAAGGCATTAAGGACGGGCCCCGCTTCATCGATGCCGTCAAAAAAGCTACGCGAAAAAAACCCGTCGTTGTTATCAAATCGGGCCGTTCCGAGCGGGGGGCCGTTGCTGCAGCCTCGCATACGGGCTCGCTTGCCGGCTCCGATGAAATCATCGAAGCAATACTGAAGCAGAACGGCGTCATCCGCGCCGAAAATATTCAGGAAGCCTTCAACTGGAGCAAGTACCTGGGAAACTCCCCGCCTCCCACCGGCGACCAGGCCGTCATCATCACCAATGGCGGCGGCATCGGCGTCATGGCCACCGACGCCTGCGAAAAGTACCAGATCGAGCTCTATGACGACGGCCAGAAGCTCAAAGAAATGTTCTCGCCCGTCACGCCGAGCTTCGGCTCGACCAAAAATCCGATCGACATCACGGGCGGCGCGGCCAGCGCCGAGTACAACTCGGCCCTGAGCGTGGCCCTTGAATCAAAAGAAATCGGCGCCAGCATGGCCCTGTACTGCGAGACCTCGACCTTCCTGGCCGCCGATCTTGAAAAGGTGCTTGAGGAAAACTACGTAAAGTATACGCAGAAGAAAAAGCCGATCTTGTTTGCCATCGTGGGCGGCGAGGATATAGAAAACGCCATTGTCAAACTGGGAAGAAAGAATGTGCCGGTGTATGGTGACGTGTATGAGGCTGTCGCCTGTCTTGGAAAGCTCTACTGGTATAACCGCTACCTGCGCTATCATTCCGAACTGTATGAAGATGCTCAAATTCCTGTTGCCGCTATTACCGACATCTGTACAAACGCCACCACACAGGACCGGTACTTCCTTCTTGCCCATGAAGCACGGCAGATTATGGACCTTGTCGGGATACCTGTTCCGAAGAGTTTTGTTGCCCGCAATCTCGACGAGGCCATAACCTGTGCTGAAAAATGCGGCTATCCCGTGGTGATGAAGGTCGTTTCAAAAGACATCATCCACAAAAGCGACGCCGGCGGCGTTGCCTTGAACCTGGAGGACCGCGACGAAATCATCGACGCCTATCAGGCGATCATGCACAGCTGCCGCGCCTATAACGCCGAGGCCCACATTGAGGGCGTCGAGATCGCCGAAATGCTGAAAAAAGACGTCGAGACCATCATCGGCGCGCGGCGCGACACCACCTACGGCCCCGTCATCATGTTCGGCCTGGGAGGGGTATATGTTGAAGTCATGAAGGATGTGGCTTTCCGGGCCCTGCCCCTGTCCCGCCGCGAAATCATGGACATGATCAAGGAAACACGCACCTACCCGCTGCTGCTGGGCGCGCGAGGCGAGGCGCAGAAAGATATGGACAGCGTGGTGAGCATCATTGTAAAACTCGGCGCCCTCATCAGCAAATGCCCGATCATCTCGGATATCGAAATCAACCCCCTGACGGTGTACGAGCAGGGAGACGGAGCAAAGGCCCTCGACGTGCGCATTCTGCTGGCAAAGAAAGATGACGGCAAGCACGAAGCAGTCAAACACCACTAATGCAGCAGGAGTTGAAATACGGCATGTTCTAGTGTATGAAAAAAGCCCGGGCCCGGCCAAATTTCAGTGCGGGGACCATGCTTCAATAATGAGAGGAGAGACCAGATGAATACGTTAATTGTTGCATCACTTCGCAGCAGCACCGGAAAAACCAATTTTATCGTCGGACTTAACGAGGCGCTGCAGAGAAAAGTGGGCTATATGAAGCCGTTCGGTGACCGCCTGCTTTACAGCAAAAAGCGACTGTGGGATTATGACGCGGCGCTCATGACGAGCCTCTATGCCATGAAGGAGCACCCCGATGACATGAGTATCGGATTCGACCACTCAAAGCTGCGCTTCATGTACAATGAGGAGTCGATACGGGCCAAGGTGCAGGAGCTCGCCGAAAACATCGGCGCAAACAAGGACCTGCTGATCGTCGAGGCCGGGAAGGCCATATCCTACGGCACCTCGGTGCATCTGGACGCGCTCTCCCTTGCCCAGTATCTGGGCGGCAAGGTCATCTTTGTCATAAGCGGCGATGACGACACGATCGTCGATGATATTATGTTCGTGAAACGCAGCGTTGACATGCAGGATATACAAGTCGCCGGCATTATCGTCAATAAGGTCCACAATGTGGCTGACTTTAAAGATACCTACCTGCCTGAAATCAAGCAGACCGGCCTGAACGTGCTTGGTGTCCTTCCGTATCAGAGTGAGTTAACGTTTTTTTCGCTTCGCTATCTTGCCGACAAGCTGTTTGCCAAGGTTCTCACCGCCGAGGCCAACCTGTCGCGCAGGGTAAAAAACATTTTCATCGGCGCCATGTCGGGCAATATCGCCGTGCAGCGGCCTCTTTTCAAAAAAGAGGACAAGCTGATAATAACCGGTGGCGATCGCAGCGACATGATACTTGCCGCGCTCAACCATAATGCAGCTGGCATTATCCTGACCAACAACATACTTCCCCCTTCTAACATTGTTGCCAAGGCGGAAGAGTGCGGCACGCCCATGCTGCTCGTAACCCCCGATACCTATCAGGTCGCCCGGCAGATTGACCGCATGGAGGCGCTGCTGACAAAAGAAGCAACAGATAAAGTGGCGCTGCTCAAAGATATGGTGAAAGCCAATGTGAACATAGACGCTTTGCTGGCGTAAAACGAAAACTGCCCAAAACATCCTCCTGGTTCACTCTGCTTGCGGATACGGCATCAGGCACCCTACGAAAAGCCCGGGAATAACTCACCCGGGCTTTTTTATTTTAGATTCCTGATCCAGATGAACTGTTGAACCTTGATGGCCGTTGATTGTTAATTGTTGTTTGTCTAAAAAAACGATAAACAACCTTGAATATTGTTCGGGGCTAGAGCATTTAACTTTATTCTGTAGCCGTTTGCATCGGGGAGTTATTGGCTCATGCGCCCGTGCTATATTCTCGCAAGATACGTTAATTGTGGAAATAGGCCAATGGCTCGAACCGCACGGGCTGCTTCACCAAAAACTCCCCGGTGAACATATGGCTAGAGCATTTTGTTAAATGCTCTAGCGCAGGGTATCAAATAGAACGCGGTCGCCGGCAGAAATGCCGTGCTCGCGGCAGAAACGGCCGTTTACTTCAAGCACATACTGCGAAGGGGCATCGACCCCGTAGGGGCCCTCTGTTAAGGGGGTGGTGTTTTCGGCAATGCCGGCAATACGCATACTGCTGGTGATAAAAATCATGTCAAGGGGGATATAGGTGTTTCTCATGGTGAACTGCTGCTTTTGTTCATAATCGAAATAAAACAGCATGCCGCTGTCAGGTGGCAGCTTCCGGCGATACATAAGCCCGAACTGCCGCTGGGACTGCGTGCGCGCTGTTTCCACCGACACGCAGACAAGGGCGCCGTCTTTCTTTTCGATACACAAAGCGGGTGTTTTGTTACTGCAGCCGGCAGGCACTCCTGCACATATGATCAGACAACATAGATACGGTAAGAAGCTGTATTTCCGCTTCGCGGTGAAAATACTCACAAAGCTCTCCAGAGAAAGGTGCGGCGGCACGCAATAAATTATTTCCTGCAGTATAGGGCAAAGGCCATGCCGCAGGCAATAATTTTATATCGTCACATAATCCTCGCATATTTTGCATTGTCGCCGTTCTGCTTTCGGTATATACCGGTTTCATAAAAGACTTTAAGAGGGCCTCATGTTTGTCATACCCGTCATCGGCACCGCCGGAAAGCGCAATCCGCCCCTGCTCACGATCGCTCTGATCGTGGTCAACTGCATAGTTTATTTTTTTTTCCAGTTCAATGACAACGAGCAGTACTGCCGGGCCATGGACTACTATATGTCCAGCGGCCTTGAGCGCGTCGAACTCACCGCTTATATTGATTATCTGCGGGCGGGCCGCAAAAACATGTCCTCGCTTCCCGATGTGGTGAATATGGATGGTGCGCTGCACAGCCGTTTTCTTCGTAGAATGCTTCGGGACACGGCCTTTCAGGACAAGCTTGACCGGCAGGAAATCATCACCCCCGCGCAGGAGCAGTTCCCGAAGTGGCAGCAGATGCGGAAAGTCTACAGCGAACGCCTCTCCAGCGTGGTGTTCTGGCAGTACGGGTTCCGGCCGGCATATCACCGGCCGGTCACCTTTCTGACGCATATGTTTCTGCACGGCGGCTTTGATCACCTGCTGGGCAATATGATCGTGCTGTGGCTGGTGGGCTGCATCGTGGAGCTGGGCTGCGGCAGGCTCTGGTATCCTGCCATCTATATTCCCGGCGGGCTTGCCGCCGTGTGCCTGTTCTGGTTGATATATCCGGCCAGCATAATGCCGCTGGTGGGGGCATCGGGCGCCATAGCAGCAGTGATGGGCGCTTTTGCCGTGCTGTACGGCACAAAGAAAATTAAAATTTTTTTCTCCTTCGGCTTTTATTTCGGCTGCCGGCAGGTTTACGGCTTTGTGCTGCTGCCGTTCTGGATTGGCAATGAGCTGTACCAGGTTTTTTTCGGGGGCACGAGCAATGTGGCCTATGTAGCCCATATCGGCGGGCTGATCGGCGGCGCGCTGATCGGGCTTGTCTGCGGCAAGATACATGGCACGGAAACCGCCGAAGAAATGTTCCGCCAGGAGCCCCCGGATGAAATCTCGCCCCTTATCGAGCAGGCCATGGAAAAAATGGGCACGCTTGATCTGGCGGGGGCGCGGATGCTGCTGGAACAGGTGCTCAATAAAGAACCCGCGAATATGAAAGCCCTGCAGCAGCTGTTTGCCTTAGAGCGGCATCAACCGCAAGGGGCGCAGTTTCACGCTGCTGCCGAGCGACTGCTTGAGAAGCTGTGCGCGGGCAAGGAAACCAATGCGCAGGCCTGCCGCGTCTATGCCGACTACGGCGCCGCGGCCAAGCCGCAGCGTCTGTCCCCGGGGCTGTATGTCAAGGTGGGCCTGGCCCATGCGGAAACCGGCCTGGTAGAGGAGGCCGAAAAAATATTTGCCGTGCTGCTGCGCCAGCGGCCGGGGGCAAGCGGCCTGCCCGCGGCGCTGTTGAAGCTTGCCGGCGCCTTCCGCAAAACAAATCTTCCTGATAAGGCCACGGCCTGTCTGAAGGCGGTGGCCGCGAAATTCCCGGACAGTCCGGCGGCGCGTATCGCAGCTACCGCTCTTGCCGCACGGAAGCAGGAGGGGCTGAAGAGCTGATTTTGGTCATATACGAACGCACATGCCCCATCAGCTCGTGATGCGGATACTTTTTTTGCAGCCACACGAGCACTTCTTTTGATTTCTCCGGTTTGCCCAGCCGCTCATAATAAAGCCTCGCCGATGCAAAATACGCTGCCACGAGGAATTCATGATCGGGGTTGTTTTTGACGAACCGGCTGTAGGCGGCAAGACACTCCCGGTGCTTTCCCGCTTCGCCAAGCCAGCCGGCTATTTTATAGAGGTCCGCGGGGCCGGGTAGAAATGACGGATCAGCCGCGGAGAGCGCCACGTAAGCCTCGGCGGCCTTTTGCTTGCGCTTTGCGCCGAAAAGAAGCTTGAAAATTTCTTCGCCCCGCTCCCGCAGGATATCCGCTCGTCCCTTGAGCACCAGCAGGTCCAGATAACGCTCCGCCAGATCAACACTGGTGAGCTGCTCATAGCGGGTTTTTGCCAGCACGAGCGCAAGGGCCTCGTCCGCGGCGCCTTCCTTAATCAGAACATTGATGCGGCCAAGCAGCTGCTGCTCGGGGGAGGCCTCCCCCCCCGGGCCCGGGGCCCCGGAATCCCTGAAATCATCATAGGCTACTTCATAGCCGATCTGCTCATGATACTGCAGTATTACATACCCCATCAAGTGATAGGTGATGATCGTATAAAAATTAAACGCAAACTCGAACAGCAGGCCGCGGATGCTCTCGGGCAAATGCTGCAAAACGGCCGACCACAGCGCCGTGGGAGCTCCCAGCAGAGTGAGCAGAAAAAAACACATGATAAAATAATCCCTGCCGATGCGGAAGGCAAGAGGCCCGAAACGCAGGGGATTAAGCGCTGCCGTCAGGCTGCCGCTGGCGGCAAGCAAAATAATCATGGCCGGCACATACAGCAGGGCGGCAAATCCGAACAGCATGCCCACGGGCCTGCCCGCAGCCCTGCCAACAAAGGAAGCGATAACAATAAGCACGAAATACAGCAGAAACTGCTTGAATACCGGCCCCAGATCGTTTGCAACGGTTTCCTGGGTTATGCGGGGCGCCATCAGGCTTCCTTTTGCCGTGGCGCGCAGCACGGAAAATGCATATTTCAAAAGCATGACGGAAAACACCAGCCGCAGCAGCGGCCCCGCCAGGCCCAGGCCGGAGGAAAAATACGTGCCGCCGCATAAAAAAATATTAAGGGCAAGCGGCCACGGAGAAAGCGCGTAGAGAAAAATTTTGGGCAGGCGCTGCCAGAAGGGCTCGATGAGATTGCCGACGCCGGCACTCTGCAACTCGGCGCTGCAGCGCACGCAGCGGCGGGCCGAGCCCGTGCCGAAGGGGCCGGCCTTTTTTGTCTCTATGCATTCAGGGCAGTAATAATCACCGCAGTCCGGACAATACCAGTGGGCTGCCCTGGTGGGATGATATTTGCAGAAAATTTTCATGCGGCACCCCTTTTTGCTTTACGCGCAACTCCCGGCGCGGGCAATTAATTTTGTGCTGACCGGTAGTGGATTGGAAAGCAGAGATTGCCACGGCCTTACGGCCTCCTAAGAAACTTACTTATGCGAAGAGCCTAATGTTTGTCATTGCGAACGAAGTGAAGCAATCTCGGCATTGATAAAGTCATTGAAAAACCGAGATCGCCACGGCCCTTCGGGCCTCGCGATGACAGTTCAATAAGTTTCTTACATGAACAACCCCGGAGCGCAACGGCGGGGTCAGATGCACGTAAAGAGCTGCTTTCAAAAAACGGCCTGAGTGATGCCGAGCGAAAACGCATTATAAGCCTGCTGTCCTGCATAAAAATTCTCAAAATCGATGACGATATTCATGCAAAATTCAATGTGCTGCTTAAGAAATATGGCGATAACCCTCGTCAGTTTGCTGACTATATAATTGCCGCCACAGCCTGGTCGAAAAATCTTCCTCTGCTAACCAGAAACAAAAAACATTTTTCACAGATAAAAGAAATTGTATTAAGCCCTGCCTACAATTTGTAATAAAGGCAGCTGTAGGGTGGGTGCAGTCCTTCGACAAGCTCGGGATAAACTCCGCGGAACCCACCGGATTTATTCATGCCCATACATGGTGGGTTGCACCCACACTACATCAAAAAAAAAGGGGCGCGGCATGCCGCGCCCCTACCTTATTCCCTCAACACCTATTCCTTCCTGCCCACCATCGGCGCAATCGTTTCAAGCACCTTGCGCGTCGCTGCACGCAAAGCCGGGCTTCGTTCAAGGGCGGCATTGATACTGCCGGCATTGTTGTAATAGATTTCTATTGCCTTGCGGCCAAGTACGCTTTGCGCAAGTTTGCTATCACGGAAACTACGCAAATTTTCAAGCTTCGGATTATCAGATCCCAGGGCTTGCGTGGCCGGGCATGCCGTTGTTGTTGTGGTCCCGTATGCGGTTGTTGTTGTGGTTACAACGCCTGCACTCGTTGTCGTTGTGCTTGATCCTCCAGCCGCCGTGGTGGTGGTCGAGGAAATGACCGAGGTTGTGGTTACCGGTACGGTCGTGGTGCTAATTGAGGTCGTGGTTGATCCCGTAGTCGTCGTTGTGGAAGAAATGATCAAATTACCCACCTGTCCTGAACGCACTGGCCAAACATAGACGTAGTCGTACGACTTATAGTCGAAGTAGACGTAGCCGCCGTACATGCCGACGACCCACGCGGAGCTTGTACCGTACGCGTAGGACGTAGACGACCAGTAGTTGCCCGACTGCACATTCGTAAAGGGATGACCGGTGGGAAGGGCAGGACTATATTTTGAATAGTCGGCAAGGCTGCGCAGTTCCCGTTCGTTGGGCAGGCGCCAGTCGCTATGGCCGCCGGTGTTGAGTGTCTTTACATAATCCAGCGCCCCCTGCCAGGTCTTGTAGCCTCCGGCAAGATTTGCATTCTTTGTCCACTCAAGGCCCGTGAGACTGTCGGTCACTGTTTCGCCATTGTCCACAAACCGTTGGCTGGGCCAGGCAACCCCTGCCTGTATGTCCCCATCCTGCCCCGTGCCGGTGCAGGAGATAGAAGCACCTGAACTGTCAAAGCAACTAGTCTGACCGGTTTTAGGCAGGCAAATGACCGAATTACCCAATGACCCACACTGTCCTGAACGCACTGGCCAAACATCGTAGCCGTAGTACGACTTATTGTAGTAGCCGACGTAGCCGTAGCTCATGTCGACGATCCACGCGTAGTGTGTATTGCTTGCGTAGGACGTAGACGACCAGTAGTAGCTCGACTGCACATTAGCGAAGGGATGGCCTTGCGGAAGGGCAGGATTGGAAAGCTGGGCATTTACCAGGCTTTCAAGCTCATTCACATTGGGAAGCCGCCAGTCATTGTGGCCCCCTGTGTTGAGCGTCTTCACATAATCAAGCGCAGCCTGCCAAGTCATGGCCCCGCCGGCATTTGCGTCTTGCGCCCACTCAAGGCCCGTGAGGCTATCTTTCACAGTGCCGTCGTTATTATTGATAAACCGAAGATTAGGCAACGGCGCACCGGCCAAATAGTCTCCATCCTGCCCTGTGCCGCTGCAGGCTATAACAGCGCCACTTGTATCATAACACGTCGTCTGCCCCGTGCGCGCAACCTCGGATGGGTATGTTGACGTCGACGTGCTGGTAGATGCCCAGGCAAAAACCGGCAGCAGCAGGGTTAGTATGGCGATGATGGCCAATGGATTTAATGATTTTCTTGTGTTCATGGTCTCCCTCCTTTGTTGTGTAGGATTCAGCAGTTGTGTAGTTTTGTAGGTCGGATAGAGCAAAGCGAAATCCGACACAATATGTATTTCGTTCACCTGCCGGCTTTCGTTCCTCAAGCCGACCTACAGGCTGAATGGGCGTGAGGACCGCGCCCCTACCCTGTTCCCCGCAAGGGCGAATAATTATTCGCCCCTACACCCAAAACCCTAACCTCCGGTAGTCGCACCTTGATTTTGCCCATGCTCCTGTCCGTTTCCCCGACAAATACCACGGACATGCCCTGGCTTGCAAGCTTTGCCGCATACTGCCGAGCCAGCCTGGCAGGAAATCCGTAAGTCGCCTTGCGGCGATTTGGCCCGAGTTTATGTAGCCCCAGAGCCTCTATTGCCGGGGTGCGCTTGCCGTAGGTTTCATAAAAACAACCCGCGCGAACAAAGACAGCCGCATCGCTGAAATGGCGCGCATAGTAAAAATACTGGCTGCTCACGCGCTGCAGCATTTCGTTGAAACGATACCTGGGCCGTATTTTGCCCTTGACCCTGCGTTTCACAAATAAGACAGGAGAAGCCGGGCGCTCCGCCGCGACGGATGCCCATACCAGGGAATCCTGGATGCCGGCTTTCGCCGGCATGACGATTTTTTGAAATTTTAAACTTTTTTCGGAAGCATCAAAACTGAAGAACTCATGCAAGAACCAGTAGCGTTCATGCAGACGACGGCGCAGGTTGTAGGTATCGGCCCATTTCAAATGCCCCATATAGGAGGCCAGTACGGCGCGCAGTTTTTCAAGTTGGCCGTAATCGTAATGCAGCATGGTAACGCCGGGCTCATGTGTTACAAGCTTGCGCTCGAACCCGGCTAGTTTCGTCTTCATGGTGTTCACCACCCGCCGCCGCGCAAGCGTATAGTTCGGCCTGATGATATAGCCCAGAAAATCAATGCCGCTGGTTACCGGCTTCACCGCTTCAAACTTTTCGTTCAGCGACAGGGCGAGCCGCCCGGCCAGAAATTCGCGTATGTGCTCGCGGGCTTGCGCAAGGGGCTCGGGATCACGGTCAAGCAACAAAAAATCGTCGCAGTAGCGGGCGTAAAACCGGCGCTTGAGCTTGTGTTTCACGAACTGGTCAAGCTCGTTGAGATACACATTGGCGAAAAACTGGCTGGTGAGATTTCCGACCGGCAGCCCCTTGCCCTCGGGCGCATGAAACAGGCTCTTGTGCGGGGGCAAGTGTTGCACCAGCCCGGGGTTGCCTTTAATGATGCAGTTCTTCGCCGGTTCATGAAAAATAATTTTTTCCGCAAGACTCTGCAGCCTGCTATTGCGCACCTTCTTGCGCAGAAGGCCTACAAGTATTTCCTTGTCGATGGTCATGAAAAAATTCCGCACGTCAAGATGCGCAAAAAATAGGGGCTCGCGGCCGTTGCGGCCCGCCTGCCGGATATAGTCTTGCACGCGCAGCACTGCCCGGTGCACGCCCTTGCCCATGCGGCAGGCATAGGAATCGTGCACGAACACGGGTTCATAGATGGCTTCAAGCCGCTCCACCAGCAGGTGATGAACAATGCGGTCGCGGAAATCAGCGGCGACTATTTCACGCATCTTGGGTTTTTCCACAATAAAACAGACGGAGCGCGAGGGCTGCCAGACACCGGCATTCAGTTCTTCAAGAAGGGCAATCAAATTCTCCTCGCAGCGCATCTCGAAGCGCAGGGCATTCACGGTGGCGCGCTTGCGCCTCCTGCACGCGAGATAGCCTGCATGGAGATTTTCAAACGTGAACATGGGGAAGTCCCACTCTCCTGAACGCACTGGCCAAACATAGTTGTTGTTGTTCGACTTATTGTCGTTGTTGACGTTGCCGTTGTTCATGTCGACGATCCACGCGTTGTTTGTATTGTTTGCGTTGGACGTAGACGACCAGTAGTTGTTCGACTGCACATGGCCCACTCTCTTGTCAGTTCTTCACCCGCCAATCTCCCAACACGGAAGTATGACGGATTGCCCGTCTATGCCTTTGGGAAAAAGGAATGAATCAACAGAGTCAGTGCAGGGGCGCATGGCCATGCGCCCCTACCCCTGATTGTTGATATCGCCACTTTTCTCCCAAAGGCGGAATGGGCGCACAGTGGGGTAACTTTGCACGCCCGCATGCCCGAGGCATGCGGTTCCGGCCGTATTGATGCTATTTCCCTGCTGTTCACTTCGTACAACGCCACGTCACTACGGTGGCCGATTGTAATCCTGAATGGAGGGACGTGCTTTGTCGCGTCCGCTTTGAATCCTATAATCATACGGCCACGACGGAGCGTGGCCCTCCACCGACCATTTTTATTTTGTGGAATTGCACTTCGTCCGCCCTTCAGCGGCCTGCCGGCTTCTGAGCCAGCCCTCGCACTGTCTGCTTAATAAAACAATCTCTTCAACCAGATGCTTGAACGTGTTGAAATTCTTGTAGGCCTTCACCTCCTTGCATATTCGAACGGTCAGTTTCAGTTCTTCCAGCGTGTCGCGCAGCCGCGTCAGGGTGGCTATTTTCTCGCGCTCGGAATTTGCCGTCACGATAAGCCGCACGACCTCGCGGGAAAGATTGCGCAAATCCGTGCCCAGGGTGTATTTGTGATAGCGAGAAAAATGCCGCACGCTGTTTTCGATAAACACCGTCACGTCGAACGCTTTTTTATATATGGGCAAATGTTCATACTGCGCCATGGGGGGGCCGCAAAAAACAGTGCCGATATGCCGACATGACGGTTTGGAAAAATAAAAAAGGCATGCCCGTTACAGACATGCCCTGAACCCAACAATATTTAATTGTACGAACACCAGCGGTTAAAATGGCGAATTTTGCTGATTGCTGATTGCTGATTGCTGATTGCTGATTGCTGATTGCTGATTGCTGATTGCTGTGGTGGCGGATATCATTTTGTGCCCCCTTATTATTTGCTCATAAATAATCCCATTTTTTGATTTTTTTGTCAATGTTTTTTAAATTATTAAATTTTGTCCTCAATTGGTCATCATTCCCGAGCAAGACTCCGTTCAAGGAGTAGCGGAAATAAAAAATCCCTGCCTGTTGTTAAGGAAGGCCTGCTGAAAAACAAGCTGAGAGAGTAAAAGTAAAATGGAGATAGAAACTCCTTTCTCCATTTTACTTTCAGCATATGTTCACAGCAGCATCAAGCAGGTTTATAAATCCCTTTTTCCGTGCTAGCAATCTTGCCGTCTTTCTTTGCCTTGCTCAGGATATTGTAAACTTTCTGATTTGAAGCAGCGCCGGACTTTTTAACAATATCAGTTACCGAAATACCATTTTTTGATTTTTTTACCGCATCCAGAACAGCCGCAGTCATTCCCCTACCCACAACTTTACCAACAGCTTTACCGACCGCTTTGGGTGTTTTTGCAGATTTTACCGCTCCACGTTTTCTACGTTTAGCCCGTTTAGCTTTTGGCTCGCGTACTACACCGGCTTTTTTACCACTCTCAACGGATGCAAATGAGATTGACTTCGTAACTCCGGCTAGATACTTCAACAGAAAATCATCATCACATTGAATTGTCACAACACCTGTTTTCTGATTTACACTGATTGTTGCCATACCTAATTTACTCCTTCATTGGGTTTGGGGAAAGTATATGTTTATTCTTATAACATATCTACAGTCTATACTTCAGTATTTATTAACAGTTACTACATAAACTACAGCAATTGCAAATACAAAAATCCCACAGCAACAGTAAAATACACCTATAGCAATTCAGGGTTTATTTATAACCAGTCTCCAATCATGACGAATAATGCCAGATAGAAGAAGTGACTGTAGCCGGGCATGAGCTTCAGATCATGCTACACCTCGAGCAATTGTTTTCGGGGTTTGTGCAATTTGCCAACAAAGGTCCTGCCGCTATTTATTGCCTTACTCGGTGGTTGCGGTTCGCTCTGTGCAAGTTTTTAATGTAGGCTGAGGAGCATGGGGTGGCAAGGCAATTCAAGGGCAGGGAAAGTTACAAACAAACCCGCAGGGGTCCGCCGCCGCGGACCCCTGCGGGTTACAATGACGAACGGTTCTCTTGTCCTCTTTTACACGGCATTTGAAGGCCAAGCCATTAATCTATTTTACTTCGCCATCCAAATCTGTTTTCTGTGCAGCCCCTGTTTTACAAAATCACCGCTGGTAATGACGATACGTTCGGGGATCACTTTCGTGATCAGCTGATTTTTTTGAATGCTCGCCAGCATCGCCTCGCGGGACATTTTTTTCAGCATCTCTTCGGGCATGTGGTTCATCGCCGTTTGCAGGCAGAGCTCGGCGGCCTGATCAAAGCCCGGATCGCCGTACTTGAGCTGCACAGCCTTACCCGTAATCTGCACGCCCACCGGGTCCATGAAATATTTCATGTCATCGCGGTGCTTCACATACACCAGCGACGCCCTGCCGTGTGCCGCAATATGAAACAACTTTTCGGTTTGCTTTTCCGACGAGGCGACGAGCGCAAGGGTTGCCGGGTCGAGCGTAAACTCAAGGCAGGTCGCCAGGGGCTCATTTTTAAATGATGTCGCCATGACATATATCTGCCGGTAATCCCCCGTGCCCTTCAGTGTCTCCAGAATGGCTTTTTTTATTTCCTGCTGCGAAAGCCGGCCCTTCGTGCTTTTCATGAGCGTCATCGTCGCAGCCGTATATGCGTCTGCGCCGTTCCACTTATGACAATCGGCGCACTTGAGTGCGTCATCATAAGGCATATGAAAAGGGGATTTTTTGACGGGGTTCACGTAAATATACTCCGGGCCGCCGTCTTTCCAGTCTGCGCTCTGCGCCTGTACGGCTCCCGCGCCTGCCAAAAGGACTGCCGTGCCAGCCAGCGCTGCGATTAAATGCTTCATGTTTCCTGCTCCGGTAAAAGATTATTTTAAAACAACGCCTCAAGCCCGAGGTCCGCCAGTTCTTTGCCGACGGCATGCTCCATCATGATGCCCCCGGGGTCTTTCTCCAGCATGTTCGTGCGTATTGCCTGCCGCCGCTTAATCAGGTACTGCATATAGGCCGGGTCACGCGGCGCATCCTTCTCCCAAAGGCTATGGTACACGTTGAGATAGTCGAGCACCAGCTTCAGCAGTCGGTCCTGATGCTGCTTGTTGCTGGGGTGAAAGTCGGCGTTGATGTAATAGGGCGATATCATGACCCGAAACCAGTTCGGATCTCGGGTGGAAACAGCGGGGTAATACTTTTTGCCCTCCATCCATATATCTTCCAGCGGATCAAGATACTTCTCCATATACGGAATATCGCAGATGCTATCGGCCGTGGGGTAGAAATCAAGAATAAAGTAACTGCCTTTTTCGCTTTCCGCCCAGAATGAGGAGAATACCGGCAGGGCATGCCGGTCATCGGGCCAGATAATGGTGGTGTAGCACATGAGTTTGTCTTTAAACGACTGCACCGTAAAGGCGATTTTTTCAAGCTTCGGGGCCGAGTACAGGTGCTTGTAGCTCCACAGGATCGGCCCGCCTTTAAGGTCCCACAGGGGCCGTATGTCCTTGCCCTTATAGGTTTCCATCTTCACGCCGCCGAACTTTTCAATCACTTTGCTTATCTCTTCCCCATAGGGAGGGAAACTGTATTCTTCTGCCATTGTATTCTCCTTTTTACAGGGTGGGCTGTGCCCACCAATTCATTGTACCCGTAGTAGGGGCAGGGTTGAAACCTGCCTTTACAACTTTATAATAAACTGCTCCCTGCCCTCTTTTACCGCGGCGCGGGCAACGACCTCGAAGGTGCGGTTCTTCATGACCGGATTCTCAAGGGCATCAACGCATACGCGGGCAATCTGTTCGCGCTTGACGCGCCCCGTGATCTTGCCGCCCTCGCCGAAGACCGCTTCATCGGGCAATTCACCATCATTATACCCGCCGGGACGAATAATCGTATAATCGATGCCGCAGGACTGTATGAATGCCTCGCTCTTGCTCTTGGCCTTCAAGACCGACATCATGGGCCATTTATACATGCATGATACGGCATCCCGGCTGTTGCCCGCGCCGATGGATGAAATGACCACGATGTGCTTCAGGCCCTTTGCCTTTGCAGCCCTCGCCAGGTTCTGGTTGCCCATATTGTCGATCCTGTCGTTTTCCGCCCCGCTGAAGGGCTTTTTCGAGCCGATGGCGCTGATTGCATATTGCGCCCCCGCCATGGCTTTCTCAAGCGCGGCAACCGAGGAGAGATCACCTTCGGCAAACTCAACACCCGTGAGGCCCGATGTTTCCGGCGAGTCAAACGGAGGTACCATAAGCGCCCTGACCTTGTAGCCCCGTTTCAAAAGCTCCCGCACCACCAGCCGTCCTGCCCTGCCCGTGGCGCCGGCAACAACTACTGTTTTTCCATCTACCATATTTTGCTCCTTGCACATTGATGGGGATATGTTGTACCTGCAGAGATCAAAAATCCCGGGCACCTACTTTGATTTTATGTTGACTGCCTGATTCAGTATTCCTTCGGGAAAGCTCAGATAGCGCGCCCTTTTCACCTTGATCTTAATAATATCCATTGGCTTCATGCCCTGCAGATCAATTTTTTTTAAATCCACCCGCTCTTCCATTCTGATAATTTTTTTTGCCTCCTCATATCGCTTTCCATCGCCGGGCTTGATGATTTCCGCCTTTCCCCACAGCTGCAGGCCCACAACCGATTCAAAGCCGGAATAGTTTCCATAGAGGCTCACCGAAACATTCGGATTGTCCAAAATATTATTTGCCTTCCCGCCCCCTTCCGTAAATATATAGATGGTGAAATCTTGGCTTCGGTAGCGCACCGGCGTGGAGCGGGGCATGCCGCCGGAGCAGGTCGCCAGCGTGCAGATCCTGTGATTTTTCAAAAATGTCCTAATTTTCTCCTTCAGTGCATCGTTTGTCAGCCGTGTTACCCGGCCTTTAGCCCTGGCAACGAAATCCTCTTGCAGTTGTTTGTCATATGCTTTTTCCATGGCGGAAACAGTTGTACGCCCCATTGCAGCCTCTCCCTGTTAAATAATTATTTACTGGCCCGGGTTATGAACTTCGGCTTAAACACCAATAGCAGACTCGGCACGATAAACAGCGCACCGAGCATGTTAAATATTAAAATGATTGCCAGAAGCATACCCATTAAAGCCTGAAACATCATCTTTGACATGAACCAGAAAATGATGCCGATGGTCAGTGTGGTGGCAATAAAAATAATGGCCTTGCCAGTGGTGCCAAGGGCAATGCAGATCGCCTCATCGAGCCTGCCCGATATTCCATATTCTTCCTTGATCCTGCTCACCAGATAAATGCCATAACTGACGCCAAGACCAATCCCGACCGACGAGACCGGCAGCGTGGCGGTTGTCAGGGGCAGCGGCGGATTCATGAGCACCATGAATGACAGCGCAAGGGCATTTGAGATGAGAAGCGGTATCGTAATAAGCACGGCGGCGGCAAATGATCTAAAGGATATCCACACGCACAGGAATACGATAAGCACCGCAAGTGCAAAGGTCCAGAACTGATACATGGACAGGCACTCGTTAATGGCTGCCTGAACGCCCACGGCGCCGCCTGCCAGCCGGTAATGAACAACCGGCGTATCGGGCAGGGCCGGCTTGTCAGGCAGCGGCGGCTCGGGCTTTCTGACCAGGCTGTCGATCCAGTAGACGAACTTGTCGAAGCCCTCGCGCTTGACATCCTCCGTGCGGCATCCGAAGATGGATTCATTTCTGATAAAATCTTTCACCCTGCCCATGACCGTACTGATGGTCTCCTCTGTCTTATCGCGGCAGAATATCATGATATTGGTAACCATATCTTCGTTGTCGATATACATATCCCAGGCGCCCGGGCCGCCCTGGTCTATAACCGTTCGGTACAGTAGCCCCAGCTGATTGTCTTCGCTCGGTATGAAGCGCCAGTTGGGGTCATTGTCGTTGACGCTCTGGTTGCGGCCCGGTATCTGCCCGAGAATGGAAAGCGTAAACATGACGCGCATATTGGGAGTCATCGACATGTAGCGGATAAAAGAGTTGATGTCCCGCAGAACCCGGGGATTTGCGATGCCCAGCGACCGGTCGCTTTCAACGATAATGTAGAGCGGGTTGAGTAAGGGCATGGCGAAGGTGATGCGGAAGGAGTCGACATTGTAGCGGTGCCAGGGCCAGAATATCTCCGAGCCGGGGACATTGTTGCCGATGGTGAGCTTGCTTGAAACCATGGTGCCCCACACCAGCAAAAACGCCGACACGGCAAGTATGGGCCATTTGCCCCAGGCCGCCATCCACCTGCCCGCGCCCTGCAGCCCTCTGTCGAGGAAACCTTTTTTTTCCTGCAGTGCCCGCACCGGCATATACGACAGAAGGATCGGCACGAGCATCATGTCGATTATAACGGTTATGAAAGCCCAGTAGCAGCAGGCAATGCATATTTTATTCAGTATGGGAATAGGCACCAGGGCGATGACCACGAGACCGCCGGCCTCGGTGATAATGGAGGCAAATGCGGGAGTAAACAAATGCTGGATCACGCTTTTAGCCGCATCCGGTGAATTGCCGAGCCTGGCGGCGTCTTCCATATGGCGCTTGATGACCTGGGCGGCATGCGAGGCCGCCATGGCAGCTATCAGGAACGGCAGCACCATGGCAAGAGGGTCAAGGTTGAATTTTTTAAGGCTCAGAAATCCCAGGCCCCAGATGGCGCTTACCGCCGCGGCGACAATCGGTACCAGCATTCCCCGCTTTGTCCGGAAGCAGAAAAGAAACCACAGCATCATGGCGATTGTGGTATAGGCAAGAACCTTGAGAATATCATTGATATAGGAGTTGATGTACCCCAGGTGCATGGGCTCGCCTGATATGGCGATGATATGGTTGTTGTCCTCATACTTTCCCCTGATAGCCTTCAGCTCCTTGAAGCACACATCATAGTCGAGTTGTTCCTCGAAAAAATCGACAGTAATGATGGTCTTTTTGCTGTCAAGAGAGACCAGGCCCGGGTAGCACATGGGGCTGCCGTACACGGTGCGCCTGAGCTGCGCGATCTGCTCCGGGGTTTCCGGGATATCGGGATACATGACCGAGGCGACCTGCATGCCCCAGGCCGTCATTTTAATGTCCTTGACATTGTTGCCGGCAAGCGAAAAAACTTTAAAGGGGTCGACCGCCTTCATTTTGTTGGCGTCATCGCTGATGTCCTTTATTTTTTTCAGGGTTTCATAATTGAAAATATCAGAATACTGCCCCCCGTCCTCTTTATCCCGCACCTGGATCATAATAACGACCTTGTTTGCGCCGCCGAACCGGTTGCGAATCTCATAATACAGCTTGGTATAGGGATGGTTGGTCGGCAGCAAATCGTCAAAAGACGTTTTCACCGTGAGCCGGGTCACGATCAAATAGAAAAAGAAAAGGGTCAGCACGGTAAGAGCAGTAAGAAAGATCCCCCGTTTTCCGATTATTATATCAGCAAGACGTTTCATTAAAAAGCTTCTCCCTGTTGTATGATTTGCAGTTCTGCAACAGCATCAGCAGATAGTATAGTGTAGCTGCTGGAATCCAGAATCCAGAATAAAAAATTCTTTTCTACTGATTCCCGAATTCTGACTTCTGGCTTCTGGCTTCTTTTTTATTCCGTCACCATGCCCTTGAACTCAAGGGCCTTGGGCATTACGAAAAACTTCATGGCATAGGAAAGGCCGGAATAGAACTCCCAGGTCCTGCCGCTGTCGGTCGTGTGCACGACCGTGCCGGCCATGCCGACCGCCCAGCCCGAATCGGCGCTGGAGAAAAACACATCCCGCAGGGCCGTTCTGGTCTTTATGGCGTCATCATACACTTTCCAGGTCGCGCCACCGTCATCCGACAGAAGATAGGCACCCTTGTCGCCGACGACCCAGCCCCTGCCGTATTTGACAAAAACCGTGTACAGCGAAAACGCCGTGCCCGTGGGCAGTATGTCCCAGGTAGCACCGCCATCCTGCGTTCGCAGAAGCGTTCCTTCGATGCCTGAAATCCATCCGTTATTGGCATCAGTAAAATAGACGCAGTAGAGCGCGGGCTTGGGATTTTCGAAATCATCATCGGCCATGGCCTCCCATTTCCTGGGCATCTGCCGCGTCCAGGTTTTGCCGCCGTCGGAGGTTCGTGCAATATAGCCTTTCTCCCCGACGACCCAGCCATTGTTTGTGTCGACAAAGCGGACGTTTTTATAAATTCTGTCTTCCTCGGGGGTCAGATGCTCCCAGGTTTTGCCGCCGTCGGCCGTGTGTATAATGGTATTCCAGTTGCCCACTGCCCAGCCGTTGTTTTTGTCGACAAAGCATATGCTGAACAGGTGCTTGTCCGTGCCCGTATTCTGTTTTTCCCAGGCGGCGCCGCCGTTGCTGGTATGCAGCACGATGCCGTACAGCCCGACGACCCAGCCCGTGTCTGCGTCAACGAAGCTGCCGTCGGAAAGAACTATTTCTCCCTTGAGGCCCGAATTCTGGGGCGTCCAGTTTTCGCCCCCGTCGGAGGATTTATAAATTGCGCCGTAATTGCCCGTGAGGTAGACGGTCTTTGCGTCCGGGCAGATGACGCCATGCATATTGTCCCGGGAGATCATCCTGATTTTGGGGACCTCCATTTTCTGACCTGAACGGGAACACCCGGCCGAAATACTAAAGGCGGCAAGCGCTACAGAACCCAGCAGCCAGTATACAGAACGTAGTCTCATGCAGCATATCCTTTCTCATGATTTCCGTGGAGGCATAACGCCTGCTGCGTGAAGCAAGCTGCGACTTCAGGACAGCATGGCTCCCTGCAAAAAAGGCTTGCCCCGGCTGTTTGGGGCAAGCCGTGCGGCCTGCTCAGTATGTTTTCTGGAGATTGTTGGTAGTAAAAATGTCCGGCTTGATTGTGGGCACCGACAGCTCCTTGAGCAACTGGTTGCTCCAGCCGGCATGGTCGCGAATAAAATCAAAAATCAAAAGGCCGCTGAAAAAATTTCGCATATCGCCGTTGGCGTTCTTTTCGTCATTGGTGATCTGCTCCATTATTTTCCAGTATTTGCCGTTTTTATCCCACATTTCCTGCCAGGTGATAAAATATGTTTCGGGATCGACATACCACATCCGCTTCGAGTAAATATAGCCCTTTACCGTGCTCGTAGCTTCAACCACATACACGTTGCAGCGCTCGAAATTGAGATTTGAGGGAAAGCCCTGCCCCTCGACGCGCACCACCTTGGTGCAATCGGTATGGCGTGGAACAAGCAGGTCCTTTCTGCCGAGCAGCTTGTAGGTGTTGTAGCGCACATGGCTGTCCCACTGGTAGGCGTCGTCATATATCTGGTCTGTGCCGTCGATGGCGTTGGTGCGCTCGGAGGTTGAAATGCGCCTGATGCGCCTGAACTGTTTATAATACAGATAGGAATCGTCATCCTTCTGATCATCGATATACCTGATTTGCAGCAGGCGGCTGTTGAGCATCTCCGGCGGGTACCACATGTGCATAAGTTCCGTGCGGAAATACCCCTTCGAGTTGTCTTTTTCAGCATAGGCGGGTTTGGGGTCAACATCGACGCGGTGAAAGAAAAACATCTCCGTAAACTCCTGTTCCGCCAGCCGGTCGGCATGCGTGCGGGGGTTGATAACCGGGCTCACCCAGCGGCTGTGATAGGTGTCACCGCGGGTATTGCATTCGTAGTTGTAGGCAACTTCGAGCCCTGTTTTCGGGCTGGGGAACGGCACCCCTGCAATCTCGGCATAGTTTGTTATCTTGCCGTTGGCGTCCGTCTTAACCAGGGGCGCCCACTTTTTCGTGGCTTCTATCATGCCCGGGGTCACGCCCGCGGGCTTATAGGCTGATATCAGGAAGCTGAAACCGTCCGGGGGGGCCGCCCATCTGTCCTGGTTTTTGAAGATGCTCACAAATCCCTCGGGAAGGAACTGTGCTACCTGATCAATATTTTTTGCATCGACTTTTTTGCCGACCCAGGTCTTTTCCCACTCCCTGACTTTTGCAAGCTCCTCGGGCGTATAGGACGGCACGGGAAATTGGACCTCCGCCGCGCCGGCAAGAAGCGGCAGCGCCAGGAGCAGTAGAACGGGAACCCATGATTTCACGGCATGTCGCAGTACTTTTTGAATCATTGCAAACCTCCTTGTAAATGAACGTTAAAATTCATATCTCATGCGCAGGAACAAACTGTCCTTCGAGTCGGTCGTCCTGTCGATATAATTATGTCTGCCCACCCCGTAGGCAATATAGCCCACATCACCCCGCCAGTGCTTGCCGGGGAACATATAGGTCAGAGATGGCACGGCCATCCATTTGTCGATGTGATAAAAATAGTTTCCCGTAAAAATAAACATGAACGAGCTCTGCAGCAGATTCTGCTGCACGAACAGAATGATCTGGTCGGCGTTGGAGTTGCCTGCCCGGTGATTGCGGTCATCGACGACCAGGTCTTTTTCCATGTGAAAAATCTTTTCGTGAAAAAACGTCAGCGTCACATCCGTTAGGGCGCTATTGGCCAGGATGCTGTCGGTAAAAAACGGAATCCACAGGCTTTTGCTGCAGGCAATTGCCCCGCCAAGAATATTTCTTCGCGTCCAGCCGTTTGTACTCTGCTTGTCGCCGTTGGTTGCCTGATTCATGGGCCTGTTTTTCTCTAAATACCATTCAAACCGCCATATGCTGTCCCAGAGCGGCTTTACGGGGGTCTGCGCAGTCCCTCCGAAGGTCGTATACCGCTTAAAGTAATAGACCCGGGGACCATAGGATTTGGTAGGAGGCGGATTGATTTCGCGGTTGAGTATTTCAGAAAAAATGCCTGCCGATATGTACTTAAGCGTGAAAGGGGTTATTTGTTTCGGGTCGGCAACCGGCGCGTCATCGCGGGCATTCCAGTAGAGCAGGGTCCAGTCGATATTATAGGTATACCCCGTCATCCTGAAGCCTAGCTCATAGTTTTTCAGTGAAAAGCCGGGCATATCCTGGCGCCATTTCTGGCTCTGATAGCTGAAAATGCCCATAGCGGGGCCGGGCTTGAACGGATATGTTGCAGAATGCTCTGGGCCGTAATAGGTGCCGTCATAGGGAAGCTCTATACCCTTATAGTCGCCGGGATTTACAATCCCCTCAAATTGCAGATCGCCGGGAAGCTGTGATTTGTAGATGGAACGGATCATCCATATGCCCCGCTTGACCTCTTCCCAGGTGTCGACGCCGGGCACGCCTTTCCTGATGTCAAGCGGATTGACGACATCCGCCACGCGCTGAATATCAAGCTGCCCCCAGATGACGATCTGCTTGCCGGCCTTTATCTGCAGCGGGCCGTTGTTATAGTCGATATATGCCTCGGTCAGCACGTCGTCATCGAAACTTCTCGCTCGAACATAATCTTTTCTTTCTGTTTTATAGATGCTTTTGTGAAGCTGGTCGTCAAACATGGGCGCCTTTTCCCACCAGTACTTGAAGCCGGCATAGGCGCGAAGGGCCCCGTTTTCATCCTCCTTGAAAGTATAGAGAGCCTCCAAAAGACCGGTAGTAATATCATAGTTCACTGAGTTGGAATGGTATTGTTTGTCCTCATCCTTCATTTGCGTACGGATCATAACTGCTTCCCGCACAAAGCCGTTGATCTTGAGCTTGCCGTCGTAGAACTCCTCAATGGCATGGGCGGAAGGCAGGAAGGAAAAGAAATAAACCGAGAGAGAGAGTACTGCTGCTAATAAAGTCCTCTTTTTCATAACGCTCCCCTTTTAAAAAATTTTTCTTTTGTGCTTCTCTGTAATGCCAGGACGTAAAAAAATATTGGCGAATCCTCCTTATTGCGCCGAAAAAAAATGCTTAGGAAATCTTATTAGCATAAAACTGAACTATTTAAAAACAAAAGTTTTTTGTCAGTGAAAAACTCGAAATTTTGAAATCATCTAAAAAAAATCCCGCCATATCCCCAGGGCTGAATCCGGCAAAAAACACTCCCCACCTCAGACGGGCAGCTGTATTTTTAATCTTTTGCTGTTTCCTGCTCACAAAGTTCCAAGGAGCTTTCCGGTATGCCTCCAGGGTTATTTCTGTCATTCCTTATGTTCTTTTCATGAAGCGCTGTTACAGGTTGTCCAGAAATCCAACCGTAGCCTCGATCATCTGCCGCTGCTGCTCCTGCCGTGAAATATCGGCGGGATTATCACCCGGCTGCACTGGGTCAGGGGCCGTATCATAATAGCCGCACTGGGTATGGTTGCCTCCCTCAATAACGACAAAAGGCGTGCCTTCAGGATAAAATTTCCCCGCTGCCGCCTGCCCCAACTCCTCGGCTGAACCGTCCTTGGAGCCGTAAATGGCTATTGCCTTTATATTGGTCTTGTCCAGACTGAAAGCCGCCGATGGTGTTGAAGCCCATACAACAACCCCGCTCACCTTTGACGGATACCGCTTGCCGAATTTGCAGGCATACGCCCCCCCGACAGAATGGCCGCCGACAGCCCATGTTGTGATCCAATCGAACTGCCGCAGAATAAGGTCTCCCCGCTTCCAGCCGAACGGCGCCAGGTCAAACGGCATGCTGACGATAACAACGAGATACCCCGCCGCGGCTATGGCATGGGCAGCCGGTGCATAAGCACGCGCATCAACCTTGCCGCCGGGAAAAAAAAGAAAGCCCTTGGTGGGAGTTTCACCCACCGGCGCAAAAACATAATATTCCGGACTGACCAGGAAAAAAGGGAATTTCATCGGCAGCACCGTTGCAGCAGCATCACTGTTCATGGCGCTCAGGGCTTCGGGCAGGGGCGGAAAGCTCTTCGCCTGAACAGCATCGGTACGGAAAAACAAAAAACCGGCAGTCAGTAGCATAGCCAGGGCGATTTGAAAACGTTTCATACTGCGTACCTCCTTTGAGGGGTTTTTTATAAGCTGGCAGGGCTGTCAAGCTTCCCCAGCTACTCAAGAAATATTTTTTTGTGCGCATTCTGTCACGAGCCCCCTCTCCTGCCGAGCCAACGCCCTCGAAAAAAACGCTCTCCAATCATTGTTCAATTTCCCGTACGGCATGAAACGCTCCCCACACAGCGTCCATAATCGTGCCTGATTTCACGCAGTCGCCAATGCTGATGCTATTGGGCTTGTCGTCAAGCGACATGGCAAGGTCATTCTCCGGAAACAGCCGCCCTGCAAAAACAAGACTGTCCATTGCAATCTTTTTCCGGGCGCCTTTCTGCTCAACGATTGCCCCGCCATCCTCCAGGCTCACGGGGATTGTCGCCCGCAGCACCGTGATGCCCGCATCCTTTATAATTTTAAGCAGCATAAAGCGGTTATTGTGATCAACCGTATCCATATCAAGCTCTTCTGAGTCCTGCCGGGCGCACAAGGTCACCTGCCTGCCCCTGCGGGCAAGGTACACAGCGGTTTCACAGCCTATGACACCGCCGCCCATGATCAGTATTTTCTCTCCCCGCGGCTCCCTGCCGTTTAAAACCTGCACCACCGACAGCACTTTTTCGCTGTTAAACGGCGGAGGCTCCATGGAGGCTCCCGTGGCAAGAATGACATGGTCCGCGCCGAAGCTCCTGACATCAGCGGCGCGGGCCTGTCTATTGAGCACAACATCTATCGGCAGCCGCCCGGCAAGTTTCGTGAGGTACGCAAGGTAGTCTGCAATGTCACGCTTGAACTCAGGCTTTGAAGCCGGCCACAGATTTCCGCCCAGCCGCCCGCTGGCCTCCCACAGGGTGACGCTAAAGCCGCGCGCTGCGCCGACCCGCGCGGCTTCAATACCGGCGGGCCCGCCACCGACAATCAGCAGCGATCGCTTCTTCTTCAGCGCAGTAAGCGGGCGGTCGGTTTCATGCCCGCAGATGGGGTTCAGCGAGCAGCTTGTGGGCTCACCGGCTATCATCTGCCACAGGCACCCCTCGTGGCAGCCGATGCAGGGCATAATCTCATCGGTCCTGCCGCTGTGCACTTTATTGCCCCACTCAGGCTCAGACAGCAGGCCCCGGCCGATGGCGATAAAGTCCGCCTTCCCGTCAGCCAGCACCTGTTCGGCAGTTTCGGGATAGTGCAGGCGGCCGACTGCAATAACCGGAAGGGTGGTGACCTTTTTTACTTTCGCGGCAAGGCCTGCCATGCACCCGGGCCCCTGATACTGCGGCGGATGGGGCCACCATGAAGTCTCATAGCAGCCGGCGTCGACATGCAGAGCCGCCACGCCCATTTTTTCAAGCTCGCCGGCGATCCAAAGCCCTTCGTCTTCTTCGCGCCCGCCTGCAAGATAGTGGGCAATGCCGAACCGGTAGATAATGGGGAAATCGCTGCCTGCCTCGCGCTGAATTGCCTCAATCGCCTCGCGGGCAAAGGTAAGCCGTTTTTCCCGCGAGCCGCCGTACCGGTCATCGCGCCTGTTCCAGAGGCCTGTCATGAACTGGTCCATCAGATATCCTTCATGGCCGTGAAGCTCAACGCAGTCTGCGCCGGCCTGGCGGCAGCGCAGTGCGGCATATCCGAAAGACCGGGCAAGGGCCTCTGCTTCTTCAGTAGAGAGCGCCCGGGTATTCAATTCAGCATACTCCGGAACATAATAATTCGTGTTTTCCGAGGCCGATACCGGTATCACGCCTTCAGCCACTACGGGGGGCGGTACAACGCGGCCGAAGCCAGCTGTCAGCTGTATGCTGAGCCTGCAGCCGTACGCATGAATCGTTTCTCCAAGCCGGCACACCGCAGACAGATGCCGGTCATTGCTCAGGTCCAACAGCTCCTGTGCCACCGGCTCCACAGCCTGGGAAACAAAGACCATCTCGGTCGTAATCATGCCGCAGCCGCCCGCGGCCCGGGCCGCGTAATACTCCCGCACCCGCTCACCCCAGTAGCCGTCGCCAGGGTCGCACAGGCCACGAATGCCCATGGGCGCCATAATGATGCGGTTTTTAATTTCCAGCCGGCCGATATGTCCGGATTCCATAAGTTTCATGCTGTAGCCCCCTGAAAGTTAAATTTTTCACAAATCATTCATGCAGTAGCGCCGGTGTGCTGATCTTTTAATGCCACAGTTCACCCGGCGTAAAGAAATTAAAGCCGGCGCATCGCGGCTCGGGGTCCAGATTATAAATATTCATGATATACTCGGTTGACTGCTTACAGTGGACAACGCACATACCGGTCAGGCCCTGGTAGTCGGGTATGAATGCCTTTATTTCCTCGGTTCTCTGGCTGCATGGCTTGTTGCTGTAAACGGGATCCGGGAATCCGGGGGTTTTGTAGACTTCGCTGTCACATTTTGTTACCGCCTTGTCGGGGTTAAAGCCGATGCCCGTATAATCAGCACAGTAATAATTTTTATTATATAAATCCGCGTAGAACAGGCAGCTGCCGTTGGTTGCCGATTCAAGCTGGGTCGGGCCCGTGCATTCGGTGCTGGTCGGAGTTATCAAAACAGGATTTTCTTCAAAACTCTTCTCAAGCATCCAGCTCAGTACTGCCTGGTGGCTTAACAGCTTGCAGTACCTGACCCCCTTTAATTTCTCTTCAGTGACAACGGTGTTATCAAGCGTTACATACAGGCTCCATGGCTCGTAATAATACTTGTTACTGTCATTCGGGTCCCGGGTTACTTTTGTGGCCGGATCAACATCAAGCCATTGCGAGCCCTGGCCTACCGGATTGGTTGTAGCATCGAGCGGCGGCACGTCATCATCGGGGATAAAGGACAATTGTTTTCCCTGTGACCGGTATTTGGTCCGCTGCTCCCAGGTTAAAACATCATAGAGCACGGTAGTATAAATTTCCTGCTGAACATCCGCGCAGATACCCTGCGACTGCTTATCGCTGAAGCCGAAGGCGGCATCAACGCTGTCTTTTGACTTGAATTTAGCCAGTATGACTCCGTTGATGCTTGCCGGCGCATTCGGGTAGGCGCTCATGTTTTCAGGGGTAATGGTATAAAAAGGCTGTATCCAGTTTTCCTCGGCGTTCAGTGCCGCATAGGAGCCGCCGAATTCCAGCATGGGTAATTTGGTGGCGCGAATATCGATATCTTTTCGCTCAATATGCGTCATTGTCTTTTGGGCATTCCAGACCGTGCAATTGTCATATGCGCCGGCCAGCTCATAGCCTTTTTTCGACTTGTCGACTTCGCAAGTGTAGGTATGGTTCCAATCGCACCGGGCGGTACATACCACTAACAACAAAATTTGAATTGCCAGAACTATATGTTTCATGGTTCCCTCCTGTTGATTTTCTTAAAAATGTATACCGGTGCACAGCATTTGAAGGTCACAATACCAGCTCCAGTGCCGGCAGTATCGCCTCAAGCACCCTCCGGGCAGAGGTTTTAATGAACGGGTACTTCCCGAAAATATCGATTGCTTTTGCACCGTTTTTCTCATAGCAGGCTATTATGCTGCGGCCGGCTGCACTCTTGGCGAGTATTTCATCGCGGAATCTGGCGATAGTCTTTGTTCGCTGGTCCTTGCTGCCAAAGAGGTCAACGACGGGGCAGGTGTTTTCGTTAAACTGTTTCAAAAAATCAACTGTTGCCTGCACTATTTCCTTCTGCTCTTGCTCGATGGAAATGGTGGCGGGATTATCACCTTTAATATACTCATCCGGAGCAGAATCAATATAGCCGAACTGGGTATGGTTGCCACCCTCGATTTCCACAAACACAGTATCTGGGGGCAGATACACGGCATTTTCCTTAACAGCTGCGGGCGTTGCCCTGCCGTCTTCCGAGCCGTACACGGAAAGAACCTTTATGGTTGAGTTAGCTAAAGTCTTTGCCGGATCTGGATTAGCCAGGGATGCCCAAATGACCACGCCGCTGATAGTGTTGGTTTGAACTGCGTATATGCTTGCCGCGGTACCGCCGACTGAGTGCCCGCCTATTGCCCATTTTTTAATATCCTTATAGTCCTGGATTATGTTGCCTGCCCGCTCATAGCCGAATATTGCAACACAGCCTGGCATGGGGATAATGCAGGTAAAAAACCCCTTCGCCGCGATGGCGCGAGCAGCAGGGGCATAGGACCGGGGATCACAATTCCCCCCCGGCAGTATAATGAAACCGGTCTTTGGCGCTGATAGCCGTGGTTGGAAAACATAGTAGATATTGTCATCGGCAGTGGCTGGACTGCCGTCTCCCCAGGCGGTAACGGTTACTGTTGAAACATCAACCAAAAAGTTCGAATTCAGGGCATCCAGCGCTTCCGGCAGCGGCCCACGCTGGCATTCCATAGCTCCGGCAGTGCCGGCAGCAAAGAGAACCAGTAAAAAAAATGCTGCCGCACTAAGAAGTTTGGTTCTTTTCATACAGTTCATCCTCTCTTCCCGCTGAATTTTGCTAGGTATTTTTATTCAAACTTTTACTCATTAGTTGACCATAAATTTTATGAATATAAATGCACTAAACATGCCATGCGTATTTTTTTAAAAATATGATTAAATTACAGACAATTAGAATACTTGCGAAGATGTCTCGGAGATCAACCAGCAACTATGAAAGGCCATAATTATCGAACAGTATACATACAAAAAGTGCAACTAATTAATTTAGCTGCACTTTTTGTATGTAAATAATTTAATTATAGTGTATTAAATATGCTTACACTTCAAGATTGCTCTTTCCGTATTTTTTCACCTTTTCATGCAGATACACGCGGCTGATTTGGAGCTTTTTTGCTGCCCGGGTAACGTTGTTGCCACAGCTTTTGAGTACATGCATGATAATTTCTTTTTCGACCCGCTCTTTTGCGCTCTGGCCTGCCGCCTTTAAGGGGTTGGGTCCGGCTAGAAAACCGGCGAGGGCGAAATCTTCCGGTACGCCGGATAAAACTTCCGGCCTGACGCCGAAAAGATTGTCAGCAGTGCCGCCAAGCAGGCAAAATCTTTCTACCATATGCTCAAGCTCACGGACATTTCCCGGGTAGGGGTAATTCAGAAACAGATTTATTTCCTGCTCAGTGAAGTCAGCCGTGTCCTTTTTAAATTTTGACCGGCATTTTTTGAGAAAGTGCCCGATCAGAAGCGGGATGTCTTCCCGCCGCTGCCGCAGTGGCGGAAGGTGTATGGGTATGACGTGAATGCGGTAATACAGGTCCTCGCGGAACCGGCCCTTCCTGACTTCTTCCAGAAGATTTTTGTTCGTTGCTGCAATGAGCCGCACATTCACTTTGACCGGGACCGTATCCCCGACGCGCATAATCTCACCCCGCTCAAGCACCCGCAGCAGATTTACCTGCATGTCTTTATCCATTTCTCCGATCTCATCCAGAAACAGCGTCCCGGCGTCGGCCTCTTGAAAATACCCTTTTCTGCTTTCAACCGCACCGGTATAGGCGCCCCTGACATGGCCGAACAGCTCACGGGCCAGGAGCTCTTTGGGGATTGCGCCGCAGTTGACCGACACCATGGGCCCGCTTCGCCGGGGGCTGTTGTAATGGATCGCATTGGCGACCAGCTCCTTGCCCGTGCCGGTCTCGCCGCTCACAAGAACGCTTGAATCGCTGTCCTTTATCGCATCGATGAGCTGATAGATTTTTCGCATGGAAGGGCTGCTGCCGATAATGCCGCCATAGTGATATTTTTCCTGGAGCTTCTGCGTCAGGCCGGTGATCTTTTTTTCCTGCGCCGCTGACGCGCTCAGCAAATCGCGGATGCGCAGAAGCGATTTCAGCCGTGCAAGCAGTTCAAGGGCATTAAAGGGCTTAACGATATAGTCATCAGCTCCTTCCTCAAGTCCCTCGATCTTCATCTCAATATCAGCCCGCGCCGTCAGAAAAACAAAAGGAATGCGCTGCAGCCCCGGTCGCGCCTTAACCCTGCGGAGCAGCTCATAGCCATCCATCTCCGGCATCATGACATCGCACAGGATTATGTCGGGCGTATGCTGGTCCAGCCTTTCAAGGGCTGCCTGCCCGCTGGGGGCCGTTATAAAATCATAGTCCTTCTGAAGAATGCCTGCGACATACTGCAGAACGTCCGGATTGTCATCAACAATAAAAATAAGGGGTTTATTTCCGCTGAGGCTGTCGCGCACTGCTTCCTCAGGCCCGGCAATATCTGACAGCTCAACCTCGGGCTGCAGGGATAAAGCTTTATGCTCCGGTCGGTCCGCACCATCGGGTGCAGCCTCATGAAGCGCGCCTCCAGGCAAATACAACGAAAATGTTGCCCCCCTGCCATAGGTGCTTGCAGCCGCAATCCTGCCGCCCATGGCCTCGGCCAGCTCCCGGGCATAGGCAAGGCCGATGCCGGCGCCTCCGGCTTCCTGCTCCGGGCCCAGGCCGCCCCGGTTGAAGCGCTCGAATATTTTCCCGATATGTTCTTCCGGTATGCCGATGCCGGTATCCGAAACTGCTATTTCTATAAACTGGGGGGCCACCAAAGACTTGACGGCAGCATCCCGCGGTTCCGGTTCCGTCACCAGCCGGGTGGTAACACTGATGCTGCCGCCACCCGGCGTGAATTTAAAGGCATTGCCGATCAGATTAAAAAGCACTTTTTCAACTTTCGCCTGGTCGATTGCAGCAACGGGCAGCTCAGCAGCCGGATTGAATGCAAGGGTGACGCTCTTTTTGTGCGCGATCAGGGAAAAGGAGTCGAGAATCGAGGCAATAAAAACATTGATGTCCTTTTTTTCATATACCGGTGGTTCGGCGCCGGACTCGAGCATGCTGAGATCCAGCAGCTGATTGATCAGCTTCAGCAGCCGCCGGGAATTACGAAGCGTCAGCTCAAGCCTGCCGGCAACAGCCGCGCTGACCTTGCCGCATGAGCCCCGCAAAATCTCCTCCAGCGGGCCGATGGTCAGCGTGAGCGGCGTGCGGAACTCATGGGTGATATTGGTAAAAAACTGGGTGCGAAACCGGTAGGCTTCCGTAAGCGCCTTTTCCGCTTTTTTCCTTTCCGTAATATCCCGTAGCACGCTTACCGAGCCGGTGATAAGGCCCTCGGGGCTCTTCTGCATTGTAGAGGTAACATCAAGCGGGACGATTTCACCCCGGCTGTTAAAGGCATAATACTCCCAGTTTTCTATCTTGCCGCCATCTTCAAGGGAAATAAATTTTTCAACCTGGCTGTAGGTATATTCCCGGTAGGAGTCATCAAGGGTGATGGTTTCGCCGGTGGTGCAGGGGAAGGTGCCGGTCAGAGGGCCCAAATCATAGAGATTGCCGGATATCTCCTGCCTGGCTTTCCCGACAATTCGCGCAAACGATTCATTGGCGCGGGTAATAGTTCCTTTTCCGTCTATAATGATGATCCCGTCGCCGCAGGACTCAATCGTGTTTTCCAGAAAAGCCTTTTCCTCCTTGACCTGCTGCTCGAGCTTGATCCGCTCCTTTAAACTGCTGTCCGGCGTCGCGCCGGCAAGCTGCAATTCAAGGGATTCTTTTTCTATGACTGCCTGATGCAGGCTTTGCTTGAGGCAGTGGACCTCCCGCAAATCATTTAAAAAAACAAGACAGCCCTGGTCAGCTTCATCCGCCCCCTGAAATTTCGTATAATTGAGCTCGACCGGGATAGCGCCTCCGTCGGGGCTTTTCAGCTCGGTAATATAACGGTCAGGCACCGGGAAACGGTATGTTTTCACCACATTAAAGAAGTCCGCGATAGAAAGCTTCGGCAGCATGCCTGCATCAGCCTTTGCCAGTTCAAGGAAAGCCCTGTTTGCTTTCACTATATGCGCCTGGTCATCAAACAAAAAAACCGGCACCGGCAGGCTGCCATAGACCTCATCAAAAATATCCTTAACGGCTGTGAATGTCTGCATAACTGGCCCAGCGTGAAAAATTAAAACCCCAAAAAAAGATCGCCCCGCGCAACTATAGTACTAATACTTTTCAATTACAAGCAGGCTGAATATGAAGGGGGGGCAGACGGTGCATGACATGCGGCGTCGCGCACGGTTTCAGTTTTGGAGATCGCCAGTTACGAGGAACGCCTGTGCCAGAGGGAAAAAGCACAAAGGGAATGGGCTGAATTTCAAACAGCTTTTCATGTGTTTGTGGCATCGGGCAGGATTCTCTATCAGGCTGCCGAGTATCCTCCGTCAACGACAATGCTGCTCCCGGTTATCCATCGCGCCAGGTCTGACAATAAAAATGCGCAGCAGCTCGCCACGTCTTCGGGCGTGCCCAAACCGAGAGGATGCTTGTTTACTATGGCCTGCTGCGCCTCAGGCAAAAGAGATTCAAATGAGCTCTTTACCATTTCTGTTTCCACAAATCCGAGCACCAGGCAATTGACCCTGATTTTTTTAGGGGCCAATTCCAGCGCCATAGCTTTAACAGCCGGAATTAGCGCCCCTTTGCTGGCGCAATAACCGACCATGCCCGGCTCGCCCAGGATGCCCCTGACAGATGAAATATAAATAAAACTTGCGCCGGAGGGCGGCAAATATTTTTTATGGGAAATTAATTTGGCGAGCTCGAAGCCGGCAACGACATTAGTGGCAAACAATGATTCGTAGTCATGCGGCGTCATGCTTTTCAGGATTTTAGTCATCTCAATCCCGGCGGAATGAATAAAGCCATCAATTTTACCGAGCTTGCCGGCAATAGCGGCAACATGGTCCGCCATTTTTTCGTACTCCGTTACATCACAGCGAGCGATGTGATGATTGCCCGGCTCCAGGCGCGCATATGTTTCCGAGAGACGCTGCTCATTTCTGCCGATAAGTGCGATGTTGGCGCCAAGCCCGCTGGCCGTGATAGCACATTGCCTTCCGATTCCGGAAGAGGCGCCGGTAATGATGATATTTTTACCGTTCAGGTTTAAGAGGTCATGCATGCTTGCTTACTCTTCAAGAGAAGGGGGCGGTTTCAAAATACAAAATTCGCGAATTGGCTATAGAGCGCTACTCGAAATGCTCAAGCCCGATTAGCTCCATTAAACTTCTCACCGTTGTAATATTGTTAATTTTTACCGCGGAAAACTTAAGGCTGAATTTTTCATGGATAAACGCAACCAGCGCCATAACGGTCATGGAATCAAATTCAAAACTTTCCATGTTTTTAAGATTTATGTCTTCCGACAATACCTCATCCTCGATTTCCAAAACATCCTGCAACTGCCCGAAAAACTCTTCTCTCTTCATATAGTCCGTTCCTACAGCTGAATTATGGTTCCGCCCCATGAATAGCCAACGCCAAAACCGAGAAGAAGTATCCTGTCCCCGGTTTTTAAAATATTATTATCCAGGCAATCTTTCAATGCCAGTGGTATGGTTGATGATACGGTGTTTCCCGTATGCAGCATATTCGAGTAGAATTTCTCCTGAGGTATCTTTAGAATTTTTCGCAAATAATCGATCATGAATTTATTTGCCTGATGAAAAATAACGTAATCAATCTCATCAAGAGTAGTATGGTTCTTTTTTAAAACATCGTTGAACAGTTTCGGAACGGCGTCTATGGTAAAATTAAAAATTTCCGTCCCATCCATAAAAATATTATTCTCATTGCGTACATTGCCCTGGTCATCGGCTATATCAACAGGAGCAGGATTCAGCTTATTTCTCAGCGCTCCATTCTTCACAATTAAATTCTCATAGCCGCTTCCGTCAGTCCCAAATACAAATTCGGAAATGCCAACCGCGTCGGACTTTTCGATGATTGTTGCCGCCGCGGCGTCGGCAAATATTGTGCGATTTGTTTTATCCAGGGGATGTATATATTTGCTATACGTTTCAGCAGTCACCAGCAGAATATTCTCAGCTATTCCTGCAGTTATCAGCCCCTTGGCAATGGCCAAGCCATATATAAAGCCGGAGCATCCCAGGTTAAAATCGAAGGCGCCGGTCGCAGTGCTTAAGCCCAGCCTGTCCTGTAAAATACAGGCGGATGTGGGCAAAAAATAATCAGGGCTTTGGGTGCATAGAATTAAAAAACTGATTTTATCCTTATCATACCCGCTCAAAGCGGCGGCACCAGCTTTTGCCGCCAAATCCAGGGCTGTTTCATTCTCGGAGGCAATATGCCGTTCCCTGATGCCGGTCTTCTTTTCGATCTTTTCAGGCGTCCATTCATTAAATTCCCGCACGAGCCTTTCATTAGTTACTATAGTCTCAGGAAGATACTGGGCGATCAATTTTATCTTTGCGTTCATATAATTCCTCGTCGGGTGCTGCCGGTACCTGCAGGCCCCGGGTCATACACCTTCGTCCTGCGCCTCCTTCAGAGCAGGCGGCCGGGACGATGATGAAACAAAAAATCAAAGCCAGTGCCCCCTGCTGCTCAAGGTGCCCTGAGGCGTCAATTTTCCAGTTATGCTTTCGCTCTACCAGAGACTGGAAAGCGAAAAAAACCACAAAAAGCAGTGGGGATGTTATATGCATCCGGCCAATTTTTCAAGTTCTTCTTCAAATATGTCAACAAATTGATTCGCCTCGCCGGCAGACATTGCCCAATGAAAGCAGTTAAATGAAAAAAATAAACTCTGTTTATACGTTAAAAAAGAGGTATAGCACCCCACGGATGGTATGGGAGGGCCAGCCATATAGCAGGCGGTAATTTCAGAGTCACCCAGGTACGCCAGGGTTGGTTTATTGCCAGGCCCCGACCATAACCGGCCAAGATTGGAAACCTGCAGTGACTCTCCCAGCGCGGGATTATTAAAAATAAAATTCAACACCTGTTTCAGTGTTGTAGCTGCAAGGGGGGCATTCAGCACCCACAGGAAAGAGATCATTTTTTCTGCTATCTGATGATGCTGCGCTTTTTCATTTTCACGGCGCACATGCTGCAGAAGGATTTTTAAGTCTGCCCGGTGCCGGGGCTGCGTAGAGATAAAGAAAGATGAGAATTTATTTGACAGCTTCTGCAGCTCGCTTGCTTCCGTGCGCAGATCCTTATGCACTTCAAGACTTATCAGGCCGCAGGGCTCTCCGCGCTCCCGTTTCCATCTGTCAATAGCGGCAATATGGCCGGTTAGCAGAAAATCATTCAACATTACCCCGGCCCGTTTCGCTGCCGCAACATAGCGCGAGCGCTTCTCTTTCACAAGGGCGCGCTGAACGGCAAAAGCCGTGCCGGCAAATGTATTTTTGCCATAAAAAATTTTAACCGGGATTTGCCCTCTGTTGTTTATGAATCGCCTGATTAATAAAGCTGCTGCTCCAAGGCACTTCATAACACGCTCTCTTCGCGATTCAGGCAGAAGAGACAAGGGGGCTTCGCATTCCACGGGACTTGCGGCCTCCTCAAGGGCAAGGCCTGCCGCCATAAGATTATATGCGCCAAACAGCTCTTTCAGAATCACGCTATATCCATGGGCATCCGTAAGAGCATGGTGGATGAAAGCTATGAGCATATGCCTTTGGTCTGTTAATTTACAGAGCACCAAAAAAAAAGGGGGGTCCTTCCGGCAGTTGTACTCGGAAAATGGATCAAACTGAATTTCTCTGAATTTAGCTTCAGCCGCGCCTGCGGACAGGTCTGAAAAATCATGGAATCGCACAGCCTGCTGCGGGTCGGCAGTCTCGCGAGGCAGCCAGCGCACCTGCAGCCCTGAACCGGGGGAGCTATCGGCAATGACGGCATTTAGTACAGGCCGTCGTTCTATTTCCACGGCATAGGCCTGCCGCAGCAGGTCCATATCCACCTCACCGCCGGTGAGTTCAAAATGAATCCGCACTATTGCCGCTGGACCAAGCAAATCAAGGGCGTAAAACATCTTATCAAGTTCATTGAGAGGAATGCCTGATGCCCGAGATTTAGAATCATCTTTTTTCATATGCGTCTAAAGTATATAAAAAAATACTGCGTTTATCTTTATAACAACGGCTTATTAAAAATGTTGCGTATTCCCGTCGGCTGGCCTTCGGCAGTGGCGCCGGCAACCACGGCTGGCATGCCGCTCTGGTTTACCGATAGGCAGGGAGCTGTCATGAAACACCCTGGCACAAATCCGGTGGAAAAGATTACTGGTATGCGGAGCCTGTCCTGTGCGACAAGCCCGGGTTATTCAGATCCATACCGGGGCACAAATTTCAGAAACAGCCAGTCCCGCATGCTCCTGGGCAGGCAGGCAAGGAGCTTGAAAAGCCAGGCATCAATGCCGACGGTATAACAGGCTTTCGGCTTTCCTGCCAGCAATGCCTTGTACACCATCCGGGCAACTGCCTCCGCCCGAATTCTTGGCGACTTCAGGGCGACGAGTCTGCTGAACTCGACCAGAGGGCCGTAGAGCCGGCGAATATCGGGCCCGGTTGCAGCCATACTCTGGTCCGAGAAAGCAATCCCCTTTCCCCAGATCGGGGTTTCCACGCTCCCGATTTCAAGCAGGCTCACCGAAATGCCCACAGGCCGGAGCTCCAAACGCAGCGCATCCGAGATACCTTTTAACGCAAACTTGGATGCCGCATAGACGCTGAGACACGGCAGAGCCAGAATCCCGGAGGTTGAGCCCATGTTGATGACCCGCCCCCGGCCCTGGCGCAGCAGGGGCAGCAAAGCTTTTGTGACGGCAAGAACGCCGACAATATTCACGTCTATCAGCCGGCGGATATCCTGCAGGGAAAATATTTCAAGAGGGCCGCCGAACGCGGCGCCCGCATTATTAATTAACCCGAAAAGACTTCCGTGGGTCAAAGCCGCCACCTCGGCGGCAGCGGCCTCGATTGAGGCGCTGTCGGCAACATCTATAAAAACGGTGTGCAGTCTCTGCGATGCCTCCTGCCGCAAAACTTCGGCATCGGCCTGCTTCCGCACGCCTGCGATAACAGGGAAGCCCGCCCTGTCCAGAAGCAGGGCGCAGGCTTTGCCGATGCCCGATGATGCGCCGGTGATAAACACGGCGGAGTTCTCAGCCTTTGATGGTTGCATGCCACGCCGCCAGATTTTTCATACTCTCTGTGAAAAGAATTTTATTTCAACCTAAACTGAGCGATTATTTAGTCAGTCATTGTCTCCCGCCAAGCAGGGGAAATGGCTTGGAGCGGTTTCAAGCGGTGCGTTTGTTGTACCCCGAGGGTAAACGCACCGCTTGCCTCGGAGGCAGGCATGGAATGCCTGCCGAGAATGAGCGCAAAGCCATTGCCCTTGCTTGGCTGCTCATTAAATCGCTCCGTTTAGGTTCAAGATACGGGTTAGTAAAAATATTCATGTGGCTGTGTTGATCCAGAGTATCCCTTTATCGCCTATAGGTGATTTGGCTGCAGGGCATACTGTTGTAAGCCTCTGCGGCAAAGGCCAGGTTTTGCACACAAACAGCCGTGCCGGTGAACATGACATCCATATCAGACCGACCGCCGCGCCGCAAGATATTTCAGATCAGCATCCCAGTCACACCCACAAGCCCACCCATCGCAGGCCTACATTAACCTTGACACACAGTCGCCCTCGTCATATATTCTGCCCGTCTTAAAGCAAGTACGCAACAAGTATCAATTCATCTATTCGCCCCGTCCCAAAGCATATATGTTAGCCCCGCTCCAAAGCGAGTTCTTAGCAATCCGCGGAAAGGGAATAGAGTTTACTATGAATATAAACAAAAAATTCCCGCAAAAAAGGGTTCTCATCACGGGCGCAGGAAGCGGTCTCGGCAGAGCGCTTGCCCTTGAGTTTGCAGAAATGCATTGGAACATCGCGATCGCGGAGATCAACCAGGAACGCGGCCAGGAGTCTGCTCAGCTTGTTAATAAAGCCGGGGGCACTGGCCTCTATATCCACTGTGATGTAACCAGGCCGGGCGATTTCGTCAAGGCGCTTGCCATGCTGCAGCAGACATGGGGCGGCATAGACATCCTGGTAAATAACGCTGGCGTTACTGCCGGGGGACACATGGAAAAAATACCCCTGGAAGACTGGGAGCGGATAATCACTATTAACATGAAAAGCCTCATTTACGGCTGCCGCGCCGTCATACCAGAATTTAAGAAACGCAAATCAGGCTACATCGTCAATGTCGCTTCAAGCGCGGGCCTGATCTGCATCCCCGAATGCATCAGTTACAACATGACCAAGGCGGCTGTCATCGCCATGTCCGAAACGCTCAAAGCGGAGCTGTCACCCGACAATATCGGCGTATCGGTCGTATGTCCCACGTTTTTCAAAACAAACCTGATGGACCAGTTCACCTCTACGGATGAGCGGCAGAGAAAACTTGCGCAACGCTTTTTCGACAAGGCCGGCACTTCCGCCCAGACAGTGGCGCGGCATGTGCTAAAGTCAGTCGCAGGCGGACGTTTCTATATCATAGCTCAGATGGACGGAAAATTTATGTGGTATATGAAACGCCAATTTCCTGAAATTTTTCTTAAAGCAGCTTCCTTCATCTACAGGAAGGGACTGTATTACAGATTTCTCGGCATTGACCCTGATGAAGTGCAGTAAGGGCGGCATGCTAATTCCTTACGCGAGCCCACCCCTTTTTTAAATCCATCAAATATCTCCTTAGCTGTCACGGTCCCCGCTGCCTGCGGCGCAAACCCTGTGAGAGCCCCAGGAGTCTTGGACATCCTTTTCATGATGTTTTCCGGCCGCAGGTTCATGCCTGGCGAAACGCGCCACATAGTCCTTGCACAGCCTTTTGATTTCAGGGTCAATTTCCATGTCGTATAGCCGCTCCACCCCGCCCCTGATGCCGGGGCGGGATGTGGCAAGGCGCTGGCCGTGATCCTTATACATGCTTGCGGTAATGAGATGGGTGGCGCCGGCAAGAACAGCGTCCCGGATGCGCTCCCGGTACGACGCACGCCCGCGCGCCGTCGGGAAGGCAAGCGCCTTGCGCCCCATATGCACCGCATGCTGAAAAGCATTGCCGGCGTCACCAACCCTGCGCAAAGCCTCCATCGCCATTGCGCCGACCAGCAGGGGGCTCTTGCTCACGCCTTCATTGGGATACAGGTTCATCTCGCCATGATCGGCAAGGCACAGTGCCCGCAGATACTCCATGGTGCCGGGACCGCCATACATCCAGCTGCCCGCTTCCAGGCTTTCCTGAAAGGCCCGGGCGCCGGGCATGACACTGAAGCAGCCCGCCATGAGACTAATATGATTATCCAGGCAGAACTGAGCTACGTCGGTGCCCGTGTTCGAATCAAGGGAATCAAACCGGTCATAGGGCAGCCCGAAGATAAATGAGCCCTGAATGGCAATGCCGTGGTCTAGGATCCTTCGTATCTGCCGCGCATAATATTCCGGAGCAGATAATTTGCTCTTCCTGATCTCGTGTACGGCATGCTTGCCGATGAATTCAAGGTTACGCAGGTCAAGGCTTTCAAATCCGATTTCAAACAATAGTGCCCCGGCCAGCCTCAGGCGCTCCAGGAGCTTCTCATTTGAGGCCACCTCGATGGAAATTTGGGCCATAAAGGGAATTTTCATCCTGCGCTCAATAATGCCGTCCAGAATCTCCTCCAGCACCTTGCCGCCCATGAGAAGATTGTCCGTGTTGAACAGGAATATGGGATACCGCACGCCGGTATCCTGAGCCTGGCACAGGGCCAGTTCCTCAAGAAAATCATGTGCCGTGCGCATGGTAAGACGCCGCTGGTCCGGCGGCAGGGTCGAGATGGAACAGAAACTGCAGGAATACGGGCATCCCAGATACGGGGCCACGGAATTCATTCGTATTGTATTGTTCAGTAAAGACCCAAGCAGAGGAACCTTGCCGCGGGTATGTATACACATGGGCGGCAGAGGCTGTACATTTGGCGGCGTTCGCCACACCCCATCCTCTATGGTAATATGGCCCAGGTACTCACCCTTTAAAACGCCCTGCTGCACGTCGTGCAGCGCTTCAGCCAATACGACCGAATCACCAGGACCCTTGACCTGTGCGACGAGTTCGGGATGGGGGCAGTGCCGGCGAATAAACAGCTCTACATCCTGCGGGGCCGTGGAAACATGAATCCCGCCGATTATGACGGGAATACGGGCATGGTTCAGGATGATGGCCGCCGACACAGCCGCCGGAAAGTTCGAACTGATCGAGGTCATAAACACCGCGGCAGGCTTTGTCCTTTGATGCACGATGACGTCATGAAGCGTTACCCTGTTGTCATCGGCGTGAATCACTGCGTCATGGGGGGCAAGCCGCGCTATCTGGTTGCCGATATAGATCGCCGCGCCGTTCTCGATGGCAAAAGCCTCAACCATTCCCACCCTGCGCTTTTTTATATCAAAACGCAGATAGCTCAAGTAGTTTTCCTGACCGAGCCTGGCGGCATCGAGATTTGAAAGGTAGCCTATCAGATCCAGTGGCGATGCGCATTTGTCGCTGTCAAGGCTCATAAGGTCATAGGTCGCCGGATTAAACATGACATAATAGGTATTCATTGCTATCCCTCCCTCTGCATAGATTTGAAAATTTTTCAACACCATGTTCTTTGTATAAAAAACCATGGTGCGCCGTTGTCATTCACCGTGCTGCACTAACAATATATGCCGGTTTCAAAACTGCCCTGCATGGTGTTGAAAATTCCGTGATGCCCCCGGCAGCAGCACACATTTTTTCAAAAAATCATTGTACGGATTACGTTAGTTCAAAATACTTTGAGCACTATTTCCCCCTGCGAGGGCAGCACAATGCTACTATAGGAAAGCAGCAAGTGGGCCAAAAGACACAAAAAATAAAAAAAATCTATCCATCAATAAAAACAGGTGAAAAAACAGGCCATTAAACATATGCCAGAAAGCCATGGCCGAATGATCTATTTCCCCTTATGGCAAACCATTGGCTGATTTCAGCCCACAACAGGCAGGTGCAGGCATTGTAGTGGTTCGTTTCAGCCAATCATAGTGCTGTGTTTTTCCGCAGACGGCATGCGCATGAAACGCGGGAGCAGCGTGTGCGCAGTGCGCGTCGAATTGCTGTTTTCAATCAAGAAATTGCGGTCATCAGCCCCTGTAGAAGCTCGGAGAAAATCATGGCCCTTGCACCCCGGACTTTTTGAGGGTCAGGATATTTTTAATTTTTTTGTCCGGCCCGAGCTCGATAGCAAAGTGCGGATAGGGGCTGTTTCTGCGGATGTAGATATCATAGCCCCAGCCCGTGCGCATCCAGGAGAGCATGCCGGCTGAAAGATCGGAAATGTCTATGATGTGAATAGAGCGCGGCCACTGGTCGCTCGTAAAATCGGGAATGACCGAGAATGAGGTCATATACTCATAGGACTTCTTGAAGGCGGCGGTATCTGCTATGCCAGCGGCACTGCCCGGATAGGTGTCGGACATTTTCAGGCGCATGGTAAACAGGAATACATAATCAGGGGCATAGTCCAGGAGCAGATCGAGCTCCTTTTTTTTATAACTTTCAAAGGTGAACGACGGCGGCAGAAAAGATATGTCGGGGGTGCCGTAAAGGGTTTTGATCCCGGCAAATTCGTGATTGGTAAGGCCGTACAGGTCCAGGATTGTGGCCTGCGAAACATAGGCGAAATATCCCACGTCACCGGTGGCTATGACGGGCTTCGTGCCCAGTTCGCGGCGGATCCAATCACCCATTGTTTTCTGATTATAGCGGCCGAATTCCATCAGATCATGCCAGCGGTAGTTGAGTGACAGATCTTTCCAGTACTGCTCGCCGGCTGCACACATAATGCAGACCGCCAGGGCCGCCCAGAGCACTTTTTTGCCCGCCGTCGGCGCCCAGGCCCGCCACAGCTCGGCAAACAGCAGCTGACAGCAGATTATCAGAAGAGGCGTCATCGGCAGGGTATAGCGGAAATAGGGCATCCAGTCCCAGCCGGAAAAAGCGAAGCTGAAAATAAAGCCCGCGGCTATGAAAAGATACAGCGGCCGCAGCGCCCGCGCCGGATCGGTGATCCGGACAAAGAAAAAAAACGGCAGCAGAAAAAGAAACCAGGGATAGCATGAAAAAAATCCTCTGTTAAAAAAATAGCCGAGCAGTAAGCGAACATACAGAGGAAAAGCGCCCTTGGCGTAATAGGTATTGGGCAGCGGCAGGCCGTAGTAGCTTAATCGCCAGATGAGAAAAGCGCCGTACAGCAGCGCAAACATGATGATGCCCGGAAGATAGGGCTTGAGTGATTCCTTTTTAACCGCATACCGCCAGCCGAGCCACAGGCAGTAAAAGGCGCAAAAAATGACGCCCTCGGGCCGGGTGAGGGCGGTGAGCAGAAGAAGAAAAAACGCGGCGGTACAGCGCGCGGCAGAAGCGCCGGCCCACATGATGGCGGCTGCGCTTGCGATAATAAGAAAAGTGTATAGCGAGGTTTCGAGGCCCGATGCCGCATAAAAATGCATCGGCAGGCAGAGCAGGTAGAGAATTGGGCCCGCAAGCGATGTAGGGCCGCGTACGGCGAACCAGCGCCAGGGTATCAGCCACACCAGCAGCAGGATAAGTGTATTGCACAGCGCCCCTGCCATGCGGCTGTAGCTCACCATGTCGAAACCGAGCTTGCGGGCAACGGCGATGGAAAACATCCAGAGTGGATTTGAATATCCTTCGACATGCTCGCCCGGGTTAAAAACAGGGCCATTGCCATCGGCAAGGTTTTTGGAAAAACGGAAGGTAATGTAGGCATCCTCGCAGGGATCGGGCGTTATGGAAAATATATATGCCAGTTCGCCCGCGTATATACAGGCTATAAGCAGTATGCCGGCAAGCATCATCCAGTGTTTGCGTTCAGCCATGGAATGTCCGTGTTAGTGAAAGGAAAAAAGAAACTTCTGCTTAGATCAACAGCTTTCGGAAGGCAAAGTAGCATTATTTTTAAAAAAATAATGCCCGTTGATTAAATAAGCAGGCAGGGAGGCGATTCAGGGGTGCGCCAGGGAGCACTGATCCGCTCCTGCGCCGGTGGCTAGGGAAGCAGAATTTTTTCCAGTTCCTGCGTGAGGGCGGCCATTTCTGCCTCCGAGCCGATGCTTACGCGCAGCCAGTTGTCGATGCGGGGGAGCTTGAAATAGCGCACCAGCACGCCGCGCTCCCGAAGCCTTGTAAAAAGCGTTTCAGCGGCAATACTCTGGTGCGAAATAAAAATAAAATTGGCCGTTGACGGAATCACCGTGAAGCCCAAAGCCACGAGCCTTTGTACGGTTTCCTCACGGTTCCTGATTATCTTTGCCGTGGTCTGACGGAAATAGCCGTCGTCATCAATGGCGGCCTGGGCGCCTGCAAGGGCGAGGCGATCAAGGGTATAGGAATTTATCGAATCCTTCACGCGCAGCAGAGCCGCAATAAGGTCTTCATGGCCCAGGGCAAAACCGACGCGAAGCCCGGCAAGAGAGCGCGATTTTGACAGCGTCTGCACTACCAGCAGGTTGTCGTATTTTCCGATCAGGCCGGCCGCCGACTCGCCGCCGAAATCCACATAGGCCTCATCAACTATAACAACGCTGTCCGAATTGCGCTGCAGGATGGCTTCGATTGCCGACAGTTCAAGAAATCGCCCGGTGGGGGCATTGGGGTTTGCGATAAGTATGCCGCCATTAGGCTTAAAAAACGCTTCCACGGGCATGCGGAACTCGTCGTCAAGGGGCAGGGTCTCGCAGGGGACGGCGAAGAACCTGCAGTACACGGGATAAAAACTGTAGGTGATATCGGCAAAGAGAATCGGCAGACCTTCGGGATTGAAAAAAGCCGGGAAGCAAAAAGCAAGCAGCTCATCGGAGCCATTGCCCATAAACACCTGACTATCGCTGAGGCCATAATAGCGTGCTATGGTCTGCCGCAGGCCGCTGCAGGTGGGGTCGGGATAGAGACGCAGCGTGTCGTCAGCCGCAGCCTTAATTGCCTCGATTACACGCGGCGACGGCGGGTAGGGGTTTTCATTGGTGTTGAGCTTTATATATTTTTTGTCTTTCGGCTGCTCGCCCGGCACATAGGGCTTAATTGCTGCCGCAAGTTTGCTCCAGTATTTACTCATCTGCTATCTCCATTTCTGTAGTTCAATGCAGCCTGTAGCCTAGTATAAATCCGCAAACCTTTCTATCAAAAAATTTCAGGCAAAGCGCAGGTGCACGACCTTATTCACCCGGGCCATCTTGGGCATAACCCGGCAGCAGGCCCTGTACCAAAACGGGAACACTTCAAGCCGCGGCTGCGTTACAAACCACTCCTCGATAAATTTCATGCTGGGAAACCATCCATCAAGGTCCCGGCCGCTGTCAGTCCCCCATTTCACAAGCCCGGCAAGCTTATTGTCAAGCGGATCATCATACTTTTTCTTTCCCGCCGACTTTGACGTCATTTTTACAAACCATGACGCCAGTATCTCGATCATGCATTCGGCGCCGGGAAAATTGTCGCTGATGATTTTCAGCATGCGCCGGTTTTCCTCTTCAGTAAAGTACATCGACAGGCCCTCAATTATGAAAAGCGCCTTTTTGTTCTTGGGTATCCCCTCTGACCAGGAAGGGTCAAGCGCTGATTTGGCGATGAGGCGGTACCGGTCGGTTTCCTGAAAAAAATGCCTGCGGATCTTTATAGCCTCGGGCAGATCAAGGTCAAACCAGCGGACCCTGCCGTTATCTACCCGTGGGAAGCGGGTGTCAAGGCCACAGGCGATATTGATCACAATGCCGTCCGGGTTTTCTGCAAGAAATTTTTTCGCCTGCTCGTCAAAAATAATCGTGCGCAGGCAAATCCCGAGCAGCGGTATCTTAACCGGCTGCCCCTGTGTGGGATCGTAGTGCAGAGCATCAAGAATCTTCACCGAAAGCGGGTCGCTGATCACACCGTTCTTTTTTTTTGTTTCCATATAGCGGGCCTTGAGCGGATAGAGCAGTGTTTCTGAAACATTTTTTAGCTCATCAATCGATATTTTCCGGGTCGCTTCCATTGGCATCCCTTTCTTGTATGTTTATCACCCTTTATTTTTTTCGCGGTATGACGACAAATACTTTTCCAAATAAGGTTGGATTTTTCTGAATTCTCGGCCGAAGACTTTCTTCACCGGTTCGATCTCGGCGACGCTGTCCATGGTGAGTATCTCTATAAAGTCGGGAGGGATAAAGCTGCCGGGCTTTATCGCGTGTATTGCCCGCGTCAAAATTTTTGCCGCGAACACGGGAAGGCAGGAAATTTTCAAACTCTTCCCCATGGCACCCGATATGAGGGCCATGGCCTCCCGGTAGGTATATTGCTCGGGCCCGGCGATATCAAATATCTTCCGGACCGCTCCGGCTTTCGTAACGGCATCAACCATGCACTCCGCCAAATCTTCAGGCGACAGGGGCTGCATCCGTATGGCGCCGTCGCCGATGGCCGAGACGCGGCCCCGAAGAATTTGAGGCCTAAAGACTTCAACAAAATCATGAAAGAGCCCGGCGGGCCGGAATACCGTATAGTTGAGGTCGCCCTCTTCGAGAAAGCGCTCCACGCGGCGCTTGGCCAGCATGACCCTTGCGACCTTGGCCTTTTCGGCGTTTAAAATACTGATATAGATGACTTTACCCACACCCTTCTTCGCTGCGGCGTCAAAGAGGTTGATATTTCCATTCCCATCGACGGTTTCATAGGTATACAGGGGCGGGCGCTCTTTCCAGAGGCCAACTGTTGAGAGAACGGCATCAACTCCCTCTACGGCCGCGCCGAGACTCTGCCGGTCGGTCACATCGATTTTCACCGTCTCCAGAGCATCATTTTTAATATCAGCCAGGTGATCCAGAACTATATCGGCCGCTCTAACGGCATATCCCCGTTCCAGCGCGGTATTCACCACAACCGCTCCCAGATGGCCATTGGCCCCGGCAATGAGTAATTTCTTTTTCATCGTTCCCTCTTTCGTTTTATTGGTTTATGGCCTGTCAGGTCAGCATTTCCCTGAAAATCCTGCCGGCCCGTTGCATGCCCCTTGCAACCCTGGCCTTTTCGGCGTTTAAAATGCTACTATTATAGTCACCATTTCAGGATAACACTCACTACTTCATTCACAACCTACTTCTCCGTGCAGACCGTTGTATCAGGATAAGCTGCAAGATACTCTATCGTCGCTTCAGGCAATTTTCTTGCTCCTCTCGGTGCTACTATTGCGCCTTTCAGCATCTCAAGGTCAATTTCCTTTGTATAATCAACAAAGCTATTTGTAACATCCCCTGAAAGGTCAGCGTTTATATCCAGAACCCTGACCGGTGTGGTGCAGGAAAAATCAAATGCGCTTAGATTAAACGAGCGAATCCGGTCATTATTCCGGGAGTAGAAGTGTATCTGCTTGTTTGCACTGTCATAAACAGCGTTCCATTGAGTTGGAACCACGGAAAGTTTTGGCTGCTTTACGCTTGATAAAATATTAAACGCATAGTCAACCACAGGCCCGGATGTTTGAGAATTAAACTTCTGTATCCTATTTGCAGCACACGCAAACCGGGAAAGAGAATTTTGAAGGGGGGTAAGCGCAAAATTTATTAAAAGCTTGCTCAGAGAAATCGGCAGGAATCCTCCATACCCTTTATAGCGACCAAGATATGACAGAGACTTGTCATAGGTGTTATTGGTAAGCACTTTGAACGGCAGGTTTTTCCCCGTATGACAGACCATTCCCCCACCAAGCAGTTCAATACTTGCACAGTTTCCCTTGCTGTCGCTTACCAGATAATGCAAGCCTCCGGCATCCTGCTCCCAATGCAAGAAATCCGGCACCCGGATTCGCATGTTTTTATCGCTTGCAATGACCTCATCAACCGTGCTGAAGTTGTCAAGCTGGTATTGCACCCATTGTAATGGATCAATGGGAGGCCGTAAATCCGGTGGCGGGTATTTGACACCAACAAGCCCCATAGAGGAAACGAAAAGCCCAGCTTCATTTATTCCATCAAAGGGAAGTTCGCGCCCGAAAGTGCTAAATGTCACATTGCCGAATTTTGATGTCCAGCTGATTTGTTTTGCATCAGGCTCTTGAGAAAAGGGAATTGCGGTTTTTGCAACCCCCCGCTTATTGACAATCACAAAACTCGGTACATGGAACCAGTCATAATTCTTTCCGTACACAGGCTGACCACTGTTATCAAGCACAAAGGTTGTGCATGACTGCACGGTAACAGGCGCAAAGCAGATGCTGATACTTGATAAATGTTTTTTCATAACATGCCCCCTTTTGTTTTATTAGAGCTTCTGCCTATCAGGTCAGTAGTTCTCTGAAAATCCTGCCTGCCCGCTTTTTGCCGATGAGCCTTGCCAACATCTTTTGCGTTACGTCATTGGCAAGAGATTGTGCAATATAGCTAGTGCGCTCCCCGGTGATTTTTGCTGCATAGGCGGCATCGGTAATTTTTTCAGCTTTGCCGAGAAGGGCAAGATAGCACTCCACATACGCAAGGCCGCACTGCTTCAACTCGTCAAGCATTGCCGCATCAGGCATGGTGTAGACGGTGCACGGCGAAACAAAGGGCTGCATCCAGGGCCTCACCGCAGCTGCGGGGAAGCGATGCGCCCGGAAAATCGGGCCGAAGGGGTCGAGGTATTTTGTTGCGTAGGCCGCATCCGGCACAGGGAAGATCGGGTTGATATAGGCAATGGCTTTTGAGCGCATACAGGAAAGATCAAGATAGAATATCGGCAGATCATGGGCCTGGTCCGGATACATGCCCAGCCCGAGATACTCAAAAGCAGGAAACTCCAGCGACATGCGCATAAAGTATATCTTCCTGATTTTTTCAGCACGCATGTTCCAGCAGCGCAAGGAAAAAAGTCCCAGGGGCCAGCGAATCTCGCTCAGTTCCTTCGGGGAGGCCATCGACTCAAGCGCCAGTCTGCTTTCAAGAGCGTGAACAATTTCTTCATAATATGCTTCCATGCATATGCCTTTCATTATCTTTATGTTCCGAGACCGTTTAGTTAATGGGCATCTCCTCTCACCGCGCTTTATCCAGTTGCCTTGCGCATACATCTCACTGCATATCCTGCCTGCTATTCCATCGCGCTACAGGATACATGTTCGATGTTTCTCGCAATGATCGGCAGCTGCTCGCAGTGAGCCGTAAAAAATAGCTCCCCCGGCCCCAGGTGCATCAGGGACCGGGAGCTGGCGCAGCCGAAATTAAACGTCGGGGCTTTCTTTTTGTAGGCATAGGCAAGCGACTGTCCGCACCACGTGGTACCCTGCAAACCGTGGACAAGCTCGCCCGTTTCCCAGGTATAGGCCCTGCACAGACGCATCACCTTCTCCACATCGGCAATGACCATAAACATGTCGGCTTCAGCCATCTGCTGGACCCTGCCGATAACGAGATGTTTATGGAGCTTGAAATGATGGGGCAGCTGCTGCGTTGCCCTGCGCATGGCCTGGCGACTTGCAAAAGCGCTGCCTTCTCCTATGACCATGCTCATGGCGGCATCAAAGGCTTCCTTGTCCATGCGCGGCATCCCGATACCGGCATAGACCCCTCCCCCGCACATGATGTTCTCTCCGGTAATACACAGCGGCTTTTCCCTCTCACTGGCCTCGGCGGTTATGGCGCAGCCGAAGGACTGGTCATCGCCATAGGCTTGCGCCCATGCGGGCGCATCATTGCAGAGCCGGAAGCCGAGAATCGGCCGGTCATACTGTTCAAGGCGCATGAGTCTTTTTGCATACTCCTGCAGTGCTTCCATACACCCTCCCTCTTTGAACAGATTATTTTACAGCAATTAAAATGCTGGTATTGGGAAGACCGATTGCCTGCTGCGCCCGGGCATCCAGGAAAAAATGCTCGCGAAAGCACCCGTCAAGAACCGGCTTCACCTCCCGGTAGAACAGCGGGAAGACCCCGAGCTTTTTAAAAATTTCATCATAGCCATACAGCGCGCCGGTGAAGTTGAACATGTCGCCGAAAACAACAATGTCGGCAAGCCCGGCAATGTTTTTAATGGCCGGGATGGTCGTGTACAGGATCGATGCCCGCTCATAGACAAGGCAGGGCCGCTCTATTTTTTCAAGAAGGGCCTCTGGCGGGGCTTGGTTAATGTCCCACTGCAGGGTTACGAGATTGAGGCGCACGTACTGGCTTTTACCCGTATCGATAGTTTATA
>Ga0118677_10001441_pt1 | contig 50519 bp, 42 predicted proteins | sample AliMusrvi5mmetaG_FD_86154 | JGI IMG/M metagenome (GOLD analysis project Ga0118677, IMG submission 86154) | reverse complement strand
CCCCCTCAGGAGCATCGTGGCCCTGGGCGGACTGTCACTGATCATCGTGTTGCTGTGTGTCCGTGTCCTGTCGTTAATCGGCGGTCTGGATATTCAACCCGGCGACACGATAGGCATGATCCGACTGGCGGCGGGCGTGCTTGCCACCGTCGCAGGTATCGCCTTTGTCGTCTATCTCACTCGTCGCATAAGCAAAGCACATCTGGGTCGGGCGCTGATCCTTGCAACATTCGGCTTCCTGAGCATCTTGACCATTCGGACAGCGTTCATGGTGACCTATATCAACTACGACTACACCAAAGAATTCCTGTTCTACGCCCACGGCGCGCCGGGCACGAAGATTGCGCTGAACCAGATCGATGAGCTCTCGAAGAGCATTTACGGCGATATGTCGCTCAAAGTCGGGTACGACAGCGACGTCAGCTGGCCGATGTCGTGGTATATGCGCGAATTCCCCAATGCCCGTTTCAATGGCGACGGATTGCCAGACAACTACTCCGATCAGGAAGTGATTATGATCGGAGACAGTAATCCAAAGCGCACCGAGAACGAGACGAAACTTCAGGACAACTACACCAAGTTCAACTACATGCTGGTGTGGTGGCCGATGCAGGACTACTTCGATCTCACGTGGGATCGGATATCGTACTCTTTGACGAATCCACAAGCTCGCGCGGCGCTGTGGGATATCATCCTCAATCGCGACTTTACTCGCTACTCGCAGGTTTTCAACAAAACAAGCCTGACGCCCGACAAATGGTCGCCTGGACACCGCTTCACGGTTTTCATCCGCAATGACGTTGCAACGAAAGTCTGGAGTTACCGCGTTGGGGCGGTCGCATCGGGCAGCAACGCTGCGGTCAACCCGGCCATAAAGCTCCAGGGGTCAACGAATCTCGCCTTCGCGTCGAATGGCGAGCGCTTCATCATCGATCACAAAGCCAACCGGGTGGTTAAGACCGACCCGAAAGGCAATCCGATTAGCACATTCGGTGGATTTGGCAACAGCGACGGCAAATTCAACGATCCATGGGGGATTGCCGTCGACACCGATGGGAGCATCTTCGTCGCGGACACGTTTAACCACCGGATTCAAAAGTTCGATGCGAGCGGCAACTTCCTGTTCTCGTGGGGCACGCCCGGCGTCAGCGCGGATCCAGGCAGCGAGCGCTCCACTGTCTTCTTCGGCCCGCGCGCGATCATCTTCGACAACAATGGTCATCTGCTGGTCTCAGATACCGGTAATAAACGCATCCAGGTCTTTGATCGTGAAGGAAACTACGTGGCGCAATTCGGGCAAACGGGCACGGGCAACGGGGAGTTTAACGAACCTGTTGGGCTGGCTGTCGACGCAACCGGGAATGTCTATGTGGCCGACATCTGGAACCAGCGCATTCAGGTGTTCGACCCGCAGTACAAGTTCCTGCGCGCGTGGGTCATCCCGGCCTGGCAGAGCATGGATCAGGGCGAACTTCAGTCTGTGGATCAGAAACCTTTCCTCGCGGTGGACGGCAACACACTGTTGATCAGCAGTCCGATGACTCGCCAGGTGCTGGCCTACTCGCTTGACGGCAAACCGGTGGACCTTCCCGGAGTCACCTTCCCCGCCGACAGCCTGCCCACCGGCCTGACTGTTCATGACAATCGCCTGTATGTAACAAACGCAGAAAACGGAGCCATTAGTGATTTTGCACTTGTTGGTAAATAGAAGCGAGGTTACTTCAGCATGACGACCTTTCATGACCCGGGGAAACTGATTGACCGCGAGTTGCATCTCGTCTTAGCTCAGCGTTTTCAGGGAGACGAGCTTCGTCACTGGGCGCCATCTTACCGTTTCAACATGACGATGGCCGGGACGCGGAGCGTCTTTGGGAGCGCCGGCGTCGGGTCGAGCGAAGAAGTTGGCAATATCGAACTGCGCATCGGTGAGACCGACTACATCCACCTGTACGCGGGACATATCGGCTACCGTGTGCACGCGCCTTATCGCGGCCATCGCTACGCCGCGCGATCGTGCCGTCTGCTCATCCCGCTCGCGCGCAAACACGGGATGCACACGATCTGGATTACCTGCAATCCCGACAACTTCGCGTCACGGCGCACTTGTGAACTCGCCGGCGCGAAGTTTGTCGAAATTGTCGATCTGCCGCCAGACCTCGATATGTATCGCGAAGGCGAACGGCAGAAATGCCGCTATCGGCTTGACATATAGTGCTGCTAATGTTGCCCGTACACATTGCTGTACCGGTCATACAGCGAGGCGACGTTCTCTGCTGAGATGGGTAGCGGCGTTCCAAGCTGCATGGCGTAATAGGAGGTGCGCGCCGCATCTTCGGCCATCACAGCGGCTTTGACGGCATCCTTTGCCGTCTTACCGATTGTAAAGACGCCGTGATTCTGCATCAGGATCGCTTTGCTGCTGCCGATGCTCTCGACGATCACTTTTCCAATCTCAATCCCGCCAATCAAGCTGAAGCCGCCGACCGGAATCGGCCCGCCAAACTCGTCGGCCATTCCCGTGAGGAAACATGGGATCGGCTTACCCACTGCGGCGAAGGCAGTGGCGAAAGTGGAGTGCGTATGCACGACGCCGTTCACATCGGGGCGGTGACGATAGACGTACAGATGTGTAAGTGTGTCGCTCGAATACTTATACTTGCCTTCGACCACGTTCGCGTCCATGTCGATGATGACCATGTCCTCTGGGTGAAGGTCCTCAAATCGCACACCGCTTGGCTTAATCACGATCAAGCCTGTCTCGGGGTCGCGCGCGCTGACATTGCCCATCGTCCACACCACCAGGTTATACCTGGGGAGCTCCATGTGCATGTCATAAACTTGCTGTCTCAGTTGTTCCAACATGGCTATTACTTCACTTGATGAGCGAAAACTTGTTTAGCGGCCAGTAGCGGATCCAGGCATGCCCCACAATATCCTTCGCCAGCATTGAACCATGCGATCGCGAGTCGCCGCTTTCGATGCGGTTATCTCCCATGACAAAGTACTCATCTGGACCTAATTGCCAGGTGTTTTTGCCGGAGATCTGTAACGCCGTAAATACACCTGGTTCGAGGTATGGCTCCGGCAATACAGCGCCGTTGATCAACACTTTGTTGTTGACGATTTCCACCTTTTCGCCGGGCAGTCCGATCACGCGCTTAAACACGTCCGTGGTGTCTGACTGCCACTTGCCAACGATCATGTCGCCGCGATTCAGCCTGGTCAGGTGATAAAACACTTTATCCACCAGAATTCGATCCCCGGGGATGTAGTGCGGCCATGCGCTACGCTGTTCGATCATGAAATTCCCGAGCAAAAGCTGCGATAAGGTAAAAACTACCAGAAACAGCACGACCGTTTCAACGATATCGCGCAAGATAGCCTTACCTCGTGACTGAGGCGCTTCTTCGGATATATCTTGCCGTCCTTCGCGGTCATTGTCCGCAACTACGTCCGTATTCACTTGCATAGTGGCAAATTGTCGCACACAGGCGCGCAGCGCCTTATTTCCCTAACCACCCTCGCGCGACGATGTTGTTATAACTGGCGCGCGCGCTCTCGATCTCTCCCTTGGGCGTCTGGTCCTGCTCAACAATGTACCAGTCAACGTCAAGCTGATCGCCCGCCGCGAAGATCGCTGGGAAATCGATGACGCCCGCGCCGACAATCTCGTAGGTCCTGCTCTCATCGGCTGTCATATCTTTGATATGCACGAGCGGGGCGCGTCCGTTCAGATGCTTGAGGTAGGCGACTGGATCAACATCCGCGACTTTTGCCCAATAAACATCCAACTCCGCCTTGACGAGGTAGGGGTCCGTGGCGTCGAGTAATACGTCGAAGCCATACCGGCCATCGTCATATTTGACGAATTCCATGTTGTGGTTATGGTGGAAGAAAACGAGGTCATGCTTGATGCACATCGTCGCCGCCTTCTCCATCAACCGCCCCGCCCTCTGCCAACTCACTATATCTTTGCGATATTCTTCTGGCAGCCAGGCAGTGCCAATATACCGGGCGCCCAGGGCTGCATAATCACTTAACGTTTCTTCCAGCCCATGGTTGATGTTGTTAACGCCAATGTGGCCGCCTACAAATATGAGCCCCAGGTCATCAAGGATATCCCTGAGTTCCTTGACCGGCAGCCCGCCCAGTGTTCCGCCAGCCTCAATGCCTTTGTATCCTATTGCGGCAACCTGCTTTAATGTGCCGATAAAGTCTTTTTGCGCCATCTCGCGCACCGTGTAAAGCTGCAAAGCTATCTTGCGCATTTTTTGTCGTCCTTGTTTGGAATAAACTGAATTGAACTGGATTTATTAATTCGAACTGGATTGATAACTAAACGACGCTCTTGCGCAATTCACGCAGCCGCTTCACCGTGCTGTGCGAATCACGACCAAAATAATCATGCAGCCGAACATATTCTGCATACAGAGCGTCGTACATCTCTTTGTTGGATAAATCGGGGTTGAAGACCTCGTCTTTCAGGTGCGCCATCTTCTCTGCCGCTTCGCGGATCGAATCATAACCGCCCTTCACCTTGCCCGCCGCCACTGCGCCAAACATTGCGCTCCCCAGCGCTGAAGCATTTGAGGATGCAGCCACTTTAATCGGGAGACCCGTGACGTCGGCATAGATCTGCATTAACAGTTTGTTGCGCTCAGGTAATCCACCACACGCGATGATCTCATTCACCTCCAGACCGCCCTTTACCATGCTCTCGATAATCACACGCCGGCCAAACGCGGTGGCTTCAAGCCAGGCGCGGTAGATGTCGGGCGCCGTGGTTGCGAGCGTTATCCCGACGACGACCGCGCTCAGTTCTGCATCCACCAGGATCGAACGATTTCCATTCCACCAATCGAGTGCGATCAATCCGGATTGACCCGGTTTCAGTCGCGCAGCATAAGCCTCAAGCACCTGATGGATTGTCCGTGCGGATGCCTGGGCTTCCTCAAAGTATCGGGGAGGGACGCCGTTCTCGACAAACCACCCAAACCCATCGCCAACGCATGACTGGCCGGCTTCATAACCGAGATAGCCCTGCACAATCCCATCTTCGGTGTAACCGCACATGCCCTCGATCTGCGCTTCGGTATTCGATAGAAGCATATCGCAGGTGCTGGTTCCCATGATAGAGACCAGGCTTCCCGGCGTGGTAATAGTGCAGGCCGGCACGGCCACGTGCGCATCGACGTTGGCGACCGCAACGGGTGTGCCGGGCAGCAGGTGCGTGAGCGCCGCAGCTTCAAGCGTAAGCACGCCGGCGCGCGACCCGATTGGGGTCAGCGTCCGGCTCATCTTGTCGTCAACTACATGTTCAAAGCGCGCATCCAACGCCCCGAAAAAGGCATTGCTGGGGAAACCATCGCGCTTCGACCAGATCGCCTTATACCCGGCGGTGCAGGTGTTGCGCGTTTCAACACCCGTCAGTTGCCAGACCACCCAGTCCGCAGCTTCGATGAATCGGTCGGAAGCGGCATAAACGTCTGGCGCTTCATCCAGTATCTGCAAGGCCTTCGAAAAGAACCACTCAGACGAAATCTTTCCGCCATACCGGGGCAGCCAGGGCTCCTGCATCTCCTGTGCTGTCCGATTGATCTTGTCCGCCTCTGGCTGGGCAGCGTGATGCTTCCAGAGCTTTACCCACGCATGCGGGTTCGCCCGCCACTGCGGAACTCTGGCGAGCGGTGTGCCGTCTCGCAAAGCCGGCAGCATCGTGCAGGCGGTGAAATCAATTCCGATCCCGACAATCTCTTCGGGCTTCACACCCGACTTCTCAAGAACGTCAGGGATGGCCTGCCCGAACACTCGCAGATAATCATCCGGGTCCTGCAAGGCCCAGTCCGGTTCGAGCGCCACATTACTCTCCGGCAATCGCTCATCGATCACTCCATGAGAGTATTCAGAAACCGATGAAGCAACTTCAACGCCATCAGCGACGCGCACCAGCACCACGCGCCCCGATAGCGTCCCAAAGTCAACCCCTATGGCATACCGAGTAGATGACATTCAGACGCTCCTTTATTAGGAAATTATGAAGTACGAAGTATGAGTTATGAAGTATGAGGCATGAATTATGAGTTATGAACTCAGGGCGATCATACTTCATACTTCGCACTTCATATCTCACACTTATTGTAGCAATTGTGCGATAGTTTGCATGACAATGTTAGAATTGCCACGGTTAAGGAGAGATGAGATGAAAGCCGGTATTATGGACCTGCCGCTATTCCCGCTAAACGTTGTCCTGTTCCCCGGACAAACGCTGCCTTTGCGCGTATTTGAACCCCGTTACCGGATTATGATTCAGCGGTGTATCGAGCAAAGCCAGCCTTTCGGAGTAGTGCTGGTTGATGAGGATGACAACAACTCTCCGCACACTATTGGAACCGCAGCCCGAATTACGCAGGTTGAGCGATTGCCCGATGGGCGCATGAACATCCTCACAGTCGGCGTAGAACGCTTCATACTTCAGAATGTGTATGAGGGCGAGGACAAGTACCTGATTGGCAACGCGGTTTTCTACCCATTCACCGAAGAAACGCAAACATCTGCCGAGTTGGCGCACAGCGTCATGACGAGGCTTCGCAAGTATCTGACGCTGTTGTCCAACTTAAGCGACGTCAAGCTCAAATTCGATCAGTTTCCCGGCGACAGCACCGCACTGGCGATTTTTGCTGCGATCGCATTGCAACTCCCGTTGCCGCAGAAACAACTCCTTCTTGCTACAGAGAGCGTCGGTGATCTTTTGCACGAGGAAGCCGAAATGCTGAAAACCGAGCTGCTCGCCCTTCAAATCATGAACGGCTCGATACGTCCTCCTGCGGAGATTGACCAATCCATTTTCTCTCTTAACTGAAAACACCGGGAAACACAGATGAAAATCGTACTGGATGCGATGGGCGGCGACTTTGCGCCCGCCGTCAATGTCGAAGCCGCGGTCAACACCGCGCGCGAGTTTGGATATGAGATTGTGATGGTCGGACGACAAGAAGTGCTCCGGCCTTTGCTCGTTCAGCACAACACGGCAAACCTTACGCTGCCAATCGTTCACGCCCCGGACGTCATCGAGATGGACGAACATCCCGCTGCCGCCGTAAAGTCAAAAAAGAACAGTTCGATAGTCGTGGGCATGGAGATGGTAAAGCGCGGCGAAGCCGATGCGTTCGTCACGATGGGTAATACGGGCGCAGCCATGGCCGCCGCCCTTCTCAGGCTGGGTCGCATTCCGGGGATTCACCGGGCAGCATTGTCGGTAGTGTACCCTACGGTGCATGGCTGGTGCCTGATCCTGGATGTCGGGGCGAATACGGACTGCAAACCCGAGTATCTGGTTCAATTCGCGCTGATGGGCAGCATTTATGCCGAGCGTGTGCTCGGTATCCGCAACCCCACAGTCGCCCTGGTATCAAACGGCGAAGAAGAGACGAAAGGCAGCCAGCTTGTCCAGGAAGTCCACCAGATCCTGAAACGCAGTCCGATTAACTTCATCGGCAACGCCGAGGGGCGCCACATCCCGACTGGTTACGCTGACGTGTATGTCACCGATGGCTTCACAGGAAATGTCATCATTAAGCTCTCCGAAGGGATGTCCAGCATGGTCCAGACAATGCTGCGCGAAGAAGTGATGCGCACATCGATGGGCAAACTCGGCGGCCTCTTGATTAAGGATGCAATTAAACGCATGAAGAAGCGCACCGATTACGAGGAGATCGGGGGTGCGCCTCTTTTGGGCGTGGATGGTGTTGTCATTATTGGACATGGACGCAGCAATGCGCGCGCTGTCCGCTCAGCTCTGCGTGTGGCGGCTAACGCAGTCGATAAAGGCGTCGTAGACGCGATTGAGAAAGGTTTAGCCGCATTACCACAAACAGGGATAACAGATAAGGCCAAAGGCGCATCCGTTTAACGGCGCCGGGCTGATTCAGCATTATGGCACGAGCAAAAAGATTCTCCGGTGTAAGGCGCAGGTTTGGCGGCCTCGCCTCCTTCGCAAGTGATAAAGTGCGCCGCGCGCGCAAGAACTACACAATATGGCGCCAGCGCGCAAATCGTGGCGCGCATAACGGGGGCGCCCCTCAAATGCGCCGGGTTGTTGTTACCGGCATTGGGGCAATTACTAATCTTGGACTCGACACTCCGACCACCTGGCAAGGGCTGGTCGAAGGACGCAGCGGGATTGGCCTCATCACCCAGTTTGACTCAAGCCCATTGCCGGTGCACATTGCGGGCGAGGTAAAGGGGTTCGACCCGCTGAAGTATCTGGAGCCCAAAGAGGCGCGCCGCATGGCGCGGTGTTCGCACTTTGCCGTGGCAGCGGCCAAGGAAGCATGCCATGATGCAGGGCTTGTTATTGGCAAGGAAGTGAAGGCCGAACGCACAGGCGTCGTGATTGGAACTGCTCTCGGCGGGTTTGAAACGATTGATGCCGGGATGCTGGACTACCGCCAATTCGGCTACAAGCGCACCAACCCGTTTGCTTTGCCTGCCGCACTGCCAAACGCCCCCAGTCATCACGTCAGCACCTATCTAGGCGCCAAGGGCCCGCTCAAGACGCCGGTGGCCGCATGCGCCTCTGGCACCGAGGCGATTGGCGATGGCGCAGAGTTAATCAAACTGGGCAAAGCAGAGGTTGTCTTCGCTGGCGGTGTAGAAGCAACGGTGATCGAAGGGGCTATCGTGGCCTTCTCTCTCATGCGTGTGTTAAGCAGCCATCACAACGACCAGCCCCAGCAGGCCGGTCGACCTTTTGACAAGACGCGCGATGGATTTGTCTACAGCGAAGGGTGCGTCATCCTGGTTCTCGAGGAACTACAGCACGCGCTCGCTCGCGGCGCAAAGATATACGCCGAAGTCCTCGGAATGGGACTCTCGTCTGACGCGTATCATATCGCGATACCCGATCCACAAGCCGGCGGCGCCATACGCGCGATGCAATGGGCGCTCGAAGACTCAAGGGTGACTCCTCGCCAGATCGATTACATCAATGCACATGGTTCAGGCACCCAGACAAACGATCCACTGGAAACCACAGCGATAAAGAAAGTAATGGGCGAACACGCCTACAGGATACCAGTCAGCAGCACTAAATCGATGGTCGGGCATGCGATGGGCGCGGCGGGCGCCATTGAGGCGCTGAGCACCGTGATGAGCATTAAACACAGCATCATTCCACCGACGATAAACCTCAATACGCTGGACCCGGAGTGTGATCTGGACTATATTCCTAATGTAGCGCGCAAAATGGAAGTTAACATCGCCATGTCCAACTCATTCGGTTTGGGCGGACAAAACGCCTGCATCTTGTTCAGCAAGTATGTAGACCCCAACACGGCGCTCACTCATCAGCGTGAGCGCGATTGACTCTTCAGAGCAGTAAAGCGTACAAATCATGCGAATCTATATTGACGAAAAGAAAGTAAAACGCCAGGCCTTGATCGGGCGCATCGCCCTGTTCGGCTCACTCGCCATTCTGGTCGGCGGGTTGCTGTTGACCCTGTTCGGACAGCAGATCGGCCTGTTCAGTCTCGATAACCTTGGGATGTTCTATATCCTCTATACCGTCATCCTGATTTTAGGCTTTGGCATTTCACGCGTCGGCATGTACTATGGCAACCGTTATCTTGCGGCCACGCGCCCCGAAATGATTCTGCGCGAGTGTCTCAAGGGCATGGAGCGCACCTTCACGCTGATGGTGTTCCAGCAGCCAGTGGATTACTACCTGATTGAACCCGGAGGCGTCACGGTGTTCATTATGAAAACCCAGGCGGGTAAGCTTGAGTACAAAGGCGGCAAGTGGAAGTCGCGCCAGGGCGTGCTGGCATTCTGGATGGGTCGCGATGAACCTCTTGGCAACCCTGATCAGGAAGCAATCGACTCCATGGCAAAGATTAACAAGATTTTCACGGAAAAATTACCGGATATCAAAATATCCGTGCGCGCAGTGATTGTGTTTTCAAACCCCAAGGCTGAACTTGATCTCGAACCCTCTGCAATCAAGGTGCTGCGGTCACCTGCATTAAAGGAGTATCTGCGCGGAGATGGCAAACTCAGAGAAGTGCCCAAGTCAATCCAGCGGCAGATTCGCGCCGCTCTCAATGCCCCGGAGTTACCTTCCGGGGAGAAAACGCCTGAGGGCAAATAACGCTCATCAACAACCGGTGCGCAAGCCATGCGCGCCGGTTGTTTTTTATTAGATGGTTAATCAAGACTCTATCAACGCGGTGAATGGCGCGACCTATGCGGATGGTTTCGTTCGGCCGCTCTATGATTCTTACTGCTATTACCAGTTGCCTGGCACGATTCAAAATCTACTTGGCGCCAGAAAGCAACCAGGGCTTCCGCTCAGCGTCCTCCCCGATCCTTCCAGACACTACGATACAGTGATACTGTTCTTCATCGACGCCTTCGGCTGGCGTTTTTTTCAACAGCACAGCTCGTCGTATCCGTTCCTGCAGCACTTTACCCAGTCAGGGGTCGTTTCACGCCTGACATCACAATTTCCTTCGACCACTGCTGCGCATGTGACCACGATACACACTGGTCTTGCGCCTGCGCAGAGCGGCGTCTACGAGTGGCACCAGTACGAGCCGTTGCTTAACAACCTGATTGCGCCATTGATGTTCAACATCGCCGGCGAGTCGACTCGCGACACGTTATCGTCAACCGGGCTTGATGTGTCGGAAATTTTCCCCGCGCACACCGTCTACGAGCGCCTGTCTGCCTGCGGCGTCAAATCGTCAGTTTTTCAGAGTGAAGCATTTGCGCGCAGTGTGCCATCCCGTCACCTTCTGACGGGCGCCGAAACTGTTCCTTTCAAGACTTTTCCAGAAGCGCTCGTGCAACTCGCCAAGCGCTTGAAGGCACAAGAAGCGCCGTCCTATTATTTACTCTATCTGTCGACTATCGACAGCCTGTGCCACACCTATGGCCCGGATTCGCCCGAAGTTGAGGCGGAGATTGATACTTTCCTGGTCAGCATGGAACGGTTACTCCTCGACCGACTGGCCGGGAAATACCCCCGCGCGTTGCTCATGCTCACTGCTGATCATGGCATGACCGCCATCAACCCTGCCACAACGGTCTACCTGAACCAGCACAACCTACTGCGAGGGTTAAGACCGCTGTTATCAACGAATCTCCATGGTGAGCCGCTCGTGCCTGCCGGCTCGGCTCGCGACCTCTTCCTGCATGTCAAACCTGCGGCGCTGGATGACGCGGAAGACTTATTACGCCGCGCACTAAGCAGCCATGCCATGATTGTGCGCACATCGGAACTGATTAAAGATGGATTCTTTGGGCCTGCCAACGAACGCATCTCGCAATCGTTTCTTGAACGTGTCGGCAACCTGGTATTGTTGCCCTACAAAGGCGAATCTGTTTATTGGCACGAGCGCGGCAGGTTTGAACAACGCTTTTTCGGCCATCACGGGGGATTGACACGAGACGAGATGGAAATCCCTTTGCTTACAGCTACCCTGTAGGGGACAATATGCTGGTTCCTCCCGGCGCCACACTAGCCGATTTTCCGATAGCGGCGTTCCAATCCGCGCTACTCCACTGGTTCAAAGACAACAAGCGCGCTTTGCCGTGGCGAACAGAACCGCGCGCGCCCTACCACGTCTGGTTGGCAGAGACCATGCTGCAACAGACCCAGGTCGGCACTGTCATCCCGTATTACGAGCGATGGTTGCAGCGCTTCCCCACCCTTGAATCTCTTGCCGATGCGCCCCTCGATGACGTGCTGAAAAAGTGGGAGGGTCTTGGCTACTATTCACGCGCCCGCAACTTCCACCAGGCAGCCCAGTATGTGGTTCGGGAGTACGCCGGTGACATACCAGACACTGTCGATCAGTTGCTGAAACTGCCCGGCATTGGCCGATACACAGCCGGCGCTATTGCCAGCCTTGCCTTCAAAGTCGATGCACCGATTCTTGATGGAAATGTTTCACGCGTCCTGAGCCGGGTCACCGCCCTTGCGCAAGACTTTCGATCCCCAGCCTCTGTCGTGGCGCTTTGGGATTTAAGCGCGCGGCTTGTCCCTTCTGGGCATGCGGGCGAGTTCAACGAGGCGCTGATGGATCTGGGCGCGACTGTCTGTACACCAAAGGCTCCTAATTGCGCTGTTTGTCCGTTGGTATCATTGTGTATTGCCTATGCGAAAGGCGCGCCGGAATCCTATCCGGTGCGCGCACGAAAGGCAAAAACACCGCACAGGGACATTGCCACCGCTTTTATCCGTGACGCTACTGGGTGCGTGCTTATGGCACAACGACCAGTGAATGGCTTGCTAGGCGGTTTGTGGGAGTTCCCCGGCGGCGAGGTTGCCTTGGACGCCATGGGCGCGCCGGGCACGCCAAGCGGCGCGATCAGCCAGTACGCTGACATGGCCGCTCAACTCACGAAGATCATTCGCGCCACAACTGGACTTCAGTTGCAGATATCATCAGACGACTTTCGCGGTCAGGTCAAGCATGCCTTCACGCACTTCCGCATCACACGGCATGTGGCGATCGTCTCTCTGACAGAACCAATGCCTCGTGTGACGCCCAGCGACGCCAATATCAACGTGAAATGGGTGAAACCCGAAGAGATTGGCGACCTCGCTTTAACACGCAGCGATCAAAAGATTCTCGACCTCGCGCGCGCGGCTCTGGATCATCCAGACTGCCTTCTTTGACAAACAGAAAACCCGATCTATTTGCCTGCTGGCATCGACACCGCAGCAAACTGAGTCACTTCTTGTCCCGTCGCCTGGTTACGCACATTGCGCGTGGAGCCATCCGCCTGACGCTGATACACGACTACCGAAAGGCGATAGTCTCCGGGTGGCAACTGCGCCGGTAATGCCAACTCATAGTAATCGCCGACGACCGACCCCGCCGTCCAGTGTGTTGTTGGAAACGAGCCCAGAACCGGGTGTGCGGCGTCTTCCTGGGCAACCTGTGCGCCGTCTGCTCGTTGCAGGCGTATAGAAACCGAGTCATCGCTGGCAAGCGCATGTTGCGCCCGCCAGTAAATGGAAACCGGCAACACCCCATTTGGGCGCAGTGTCTCCGTATACAGGCGATATCCAACCAAACTCAATCCATCGGTGAACAATTCCTGGGCAGCAACCGCTTGTGGCGGCAGTTGCGTCTCGGGTTGACGCAACACGTGGATTAGTGCGCCCGCCATGCTCAGCTGTCGCCCATCGCCCAGCCCAGGCACTGCGTGAATCAGATATATTTCCCGAGCGCTCTGCCACGCCTGGTCGATGTACAGGCCAAGATTAGTGACAACGGGATAACGGAACTCTGCGCCGGCCCAGCGGTGATTTACCAATTGCTGGTACCAGAATGCAGCGACCTGTTCCCACTCACCGACAATAACGGGGCGCGGTTGGACCATATCCTCGCCATAGGTTGTGAGCCGATCAGCCTGCTGGCCACGCAACTCCTCCCGGTACGCGTACAGGGGGCGCTCCACGCCGGTGTAAACCCACGCCAGACTTTGCTCGGTCATCGGAAGCGCCAATGCAACCACGCTGAGTAGACTGAGACTTACTCCTGCAATCCTAGAACTAACCCGCATCAGTCCACTGCGGTAAGACACTCCCAACGACGCTCCGCGTCCAGGCAGTTTCAGCCTGTTGAGCCAGTCAAAACCCGTGCAGAGCAAATACCCGGCCCCAATACTCACCAGCATATTGACGGGCAACAGAAAAACGACGTTAAGCTTCGCCATCCCCTCAATGCGGTAGTCGATCGTAAACGCAGCCAGTAGCACGAGGAACGACCACACCAGAACGCCTTCACGCGGACGGCGCACCAGAAGCAGCACCAACCCCACAACCGCCACCACAAAGCCGGCATTCCCAAACTGGGCGGCGAGGTATTCGATCAGCCACCCCAACCTTTCTGGTATCTGTTGCCAGGTTATCCCCGTCACCATATCGCTCAGGTTGCGCGCCAGAACCAGATCAAGGAAATGGTCCAGTGTGTCCACCGCAAGAGGCTGGTAGGCCGGATGGTTCAGGCCGCGCCATAGAGGATAGACATAGGTCAGTAACCCTGGAAGAAGCATGATAGCGGCCGACAGGATGGCGCGCCAGTTTCGTAAGATGCGAAATTGCGTCCATACGATGTAAATAACCAGACCAGGCAACAATAGGATTGTCGTGCGGTGATGCGCCAGGCTCAGTCCAACCACAAGCCACAGTCCCAACCAAATCCAGTTTTTGGGGGATGTTATGTTTCGCTGTTGACGCGACCAGGCGATCGCCAGCCCGAGAATGGCAACGATGAAAGTGATGTTCATCGAGCGCACGCCGGCTTTGGTGGACCAGTCCCAGAACAGCGTCGAAACGCCCAGAAGCACCGCGGCAAGCACGCCGCCGCCCCAATTTCTGCCAAGAACAAATGTCACGGCAGCAACGCCTGCCACAGCGGCTGCACCCGCCACCGCAGACAACAGGTTCATGCGGTAGGCGACGTCGCCGATAACGACAACGTGAGACCACACATATCCGAGTAGGGTGTAAAGCGGATAGCCTGTGTAGTGCATGATGCTCGCTGTGTATGGGACAAATTGAGCCTCAGCCGAGTCGCCACCGGACAAGCCGGGTTGGAGCGTCAGCCAATACATGCCAAGCGCCAGCAACCCGATGGTCACAGGCACAACCATCCCAAAAGCGCTCCGCGTCCAGGCAATTTCCGGCAATGACTGATTCGTGTTCGATGTCTGCACCGGTACTAAAGGATTCAAAGCAATTACTCCTGCCGCAACGCGTTCGCGATCTGGAGCTTGCCCATCCGCAGCATCGGATAGACGGCTGCCAGCAACGCCGAGACCACTGCGACCGCCAGCGCCTGCGCAAAGGTCGTCCACTCAAGGTGCAGTTGGATCGTCCAGCCGAATGAGCGCAAGTTGATGATGTAAACGAGAATCAACGCCAGCAGGTATCCGGTGGGCATCGATAGCGCGCCTGCCGTCGCGCCCATCAATCCTGTTTCGATCAACGTCAAGCGCCATAGTTGCCCAAGCGTCATCCCATTCGCGCGCAGTACGCCAAGCTCACGGGTGCGCTCGATTTGCAACGCCATAAGCGCGCTCAACACGCCAATGAAGGCCACAACGGTCGCAAGCAAGTTGAGCGCCCCCGTGATGGCGAAGGTGCGGTCAAACACAGCGAGAGCCTGCGTCCTTAGTTCACGGTTCGCAGTGATCACCAGGTCACGCCCAGCAAACCGTTGTCGCAGATCGCCGGCGAATCCAGATGCGTTTTGTTGGAAATCGGGTGTGAGATACACAGCGAGTGACGAGATATCGGAATCATTCCAATAGCGATCATAGACTTGACGCCGCATGAGGACAACGCCCTGATCAGCAGAATAGTCATAGTAAACGCCCACGACGCGAAACTGGCGCTCACCACGCTCGGTTCGTAACAGGAGCGCGTTGCGTTGTGGCGTGATGCCATGCTTGTTCGCAAAGGGCTCGGACACCTGCACCTCATCCTGGTCAAGCATGCTATTCCATATGGCATTGTGATCGCCTTCTGTCCATACAAAGCTGGCAGCTTGCCGATCCGTCTCGGCATGCACGACCAGCAGCCCAGTCGTTTGCCAGTCGGCGCTCGCACCCGGTGTCGCCGGATTATCAAGAACAACAAAATCAGTCGTAGTTCTACGCAAAGAGGTGACGGCGGCAACGCCCGCCTGCGCCTTGAAGTCGGTCAGCAGTTGCGGATCGATCACACTGTTTGCATTATTCACACCACTGGATGGCGGCGAAACATACACATCCGCAATCAACGTAGCGTCCAGCCATGTTTCCACAGTGACTCTAAAGCTGCGAATCATACTCTGCAGCCCGATGATGACCGACACCGCAATCATCAATGAGGCTATCGCTATTGAGGTGCGTGAGATCGCGTTGGCAACCGCGCGCGTCGCCAATCGCCCGATGATCCCGGCGACTCTACCGTCAACGGGTGTGCACAAACGCATCAGCCACACGGTGACAAGCGGCGAAGCCAGTGCTAAACCGATAATAACGCCGAAGATTCCACCAAGATTTATGACGAGTTGCTTGCTTAGCAACAGCATCAGAACGCCGCTGATAAATAAACCCAGGCCGGCCAGCGCCACCAGTGGGAGTAATCTGCGCACTCGCTCTTCGATATTGGAACGCTTCGTCACACTGATAGGTGGAATACTCGTGGCCTCGAACGCTGGCGCGAGCGCCGCTAAAACTGCTGCGCCGATGCCAAGTCCAAACCCTTTGACCAGTGTAATAGGCGCGATGCTGATCGACCGCACCGTGACGACATAGTACAGATCGTTGATAGTTTGCGTCACCAGCGCCACCGCGCCGCGCCCAAGTAGAAGGCCAAAGCCCAGACCGAGCAGGGCGCCAATCGTGCTCAGCACAATCGTTTCAAACAGCACGAGTCCGAATATCTGCTCCTTGGTCACACCCAGACAGCGCAATGTGCCAAATAAGGGCCGGCGTTGCACCACTGAAAACGTGATCGTGTTGTAAATCAGGAACATTCCCACAACAAGCGCGAGCAGACTGAGTGCAGTCAGGTTCAACTCAAATGCATCCGTAAGACTCTCAATGCTTTGACTGCGCGCCTGGGGTTTCGTGATGCGCGCATCCGCGGGCAGAATAGCCTGAATGCGCGCCAGCAACTCGCGTCCCTCTAGCGTGCGCTCGTCGGCAATCAAATCGATGTGGCTGAGCTGGTTGTTCAGGCCGAAGAACTCCTGAGCAGCGCTGACATCGACAATTCCAAGCCCGTCCAGCGCGCGGCCACTGCTCTCATCCGCGGGTTGCAGAATGCCCACAATGCGCATGACCTGGCGCTTATCGCCTACCCGTAAGGTGACTTGCCCCCCAACGGACAGCCCATAACGTTCGGCCGTTGCCTTGCCAATCAGAATAGCATCCGAACGGGTCAGGAATTGGGAAAAGCCGTTTAGATCCAGCCTCGCCCCGCCGCCGCCCACAAAAGAGCGAAAGGGCGCCTCCGCAAACACGTCAACGCCAAGGATGCGCAGAGGTTGCTGGTCAAGCTCAATCGCAGTGGCATAGCCGTCTAAAACCGGCGCGGCATCCTTTACGCCAAGATCGACTTTTATCCGCCGATATACGTCCTGATCGATGGTTCCTGACGCGCCGATGATCTGGTGCGTCGCGCGACCTGCGACAGTCTCGGTGCTCAAAACAAACGCGCGCGAAGCGCTGGAGTTCGCGAGATCGATGGCCACAACAACAGCCACGCCCAGCGCGACACCCAGGATGCAGAGAATCGACTGCAGCGGCCGCCGCACCAGTGAACGTAATCCCGTGCGTAGTATCAAAGTAGCTCTTTCTCTCTTGCTGTCATCTATTTACTATACCTGTCCTGAAGAATTCAAAGCATTGCGGCGAGTTGCTGCAGCGTGGTCGTGCCGCGCATCCGTATGCGAGACCATGTCATCGCGTCATCCAGCGAGTGCAGCGCGCCATACTGCGTGGTTACAGCGCCCCAGACATCTGCTGACTTTAGCACCCGGATCACTGCATCATCATATTCGCCAGACGGGTAACAGAAGAAGTGCGGGCGCTTGCCCGTATAGGCTGTAATGGACTCAATCGGGCCAAGGATCTGCCACACCAGGAAATCGACCGAGCGATTGCGCATGTCCGGATGTGTGCGCGAATGAGATTCGATATCCATTCCCGCTGCCGACATTTCCTTCACCATATCCCACGACAAATAGGCCGGATTACCGCTGTTGATGAAGTCGCTGACGATGAAGAAAGTGCCAGACATGCCATACTTCTTCAACAGCGGGAACGCGTAGTCATACGCGTCCCGATAACCATCATCGAAGGTAAGGATGATTGGCTTTGCGGGCAAGGTGGCGCTGAGCGTAAAGCGACCATACAGATCGTAAAGGCTGATCGTGCTATAGCCATTTTCAGACAGATACGCAAGCTGTTTCTCGAAGTCAGCTGGTTTCACCGACAAATCCAGCCGGTATTTATCCGCATCCACCGGCGGCGGCGAGACGTAGTGATACATCAGTATCGGCACGCGCGCTTGCTCTAAACCCATGATGTGGCCTGGTTGTGGAGTGGCGCCCGTCACTGGCATAGACGCCGTCACGGTGGCGATCGACGCCAGATCGTCCATTGGCATGGGCGTAAAGGTTGGCAGCGGCACAGGCGACGAAGTTCGGGCCGGCGCAGGCGCCGATGTTGCAGTAAGCATTTCAATTCGGGTTGGAGTAATAGGGGTTGCCGGGGTTGCCGAAGCAAAGACGGCCACTATTGGCTGGGGCGTTTCAGTTGACCCTGAACTGGTTGTTGCTGAATACGTGACCGAAGTAGGCGGCGCCGGATTCCCGCAGCCTGTCGCAAAGACCGCCGTCAGCATGAATAATGAAAATGTAAGAACAATTCGCCCCATTCAATCATTATAATTTCGGTTGTGGATAAAAAAACGCGAATTCCAAGTTTGGCACTGACCGTTATACTAATCGTTCTGAGCGCATGCACGCAGCAATCCAATACCACACCCCTGCCCTATACCGATGACTTCACCAATCCAGCCAGTGGTTGGCAGACATTGTCTGACACATCCGCCGATGTCAAGTATGACGGAGGAGCCCTGCGCTTCGTGATCAAACAGGAAAACCTGACGCAGTGGAGCGTTGCGGGCAAGACTTTCCAGGATGGCGTCTTTGAGGTGGATGCACAACCCAATGGCGGCCCTACTGACAACGGTTTTGGGATTATGTACCGAGTGAAAGACAGGAAAAACTTCTATCACTTTGAGATATCCTCGGATGGTTATTGGCGCGCCGGGATCACGCAAAACGGGAACTGGGTGAACTGGGATGACTGGACTGAAAACGGTTCCGTAAAAGCGAACAATGCCAAAAACCATTTGAAGGTCATCATGAAAGGCGACACGTTCACTCTATTCGTAAACGACGAACAGGTGCTCCAGAAACAGGACAAATCCTACGCCGTCGGCGACATCGGGTTGTTCGCGTTATCCCTGATTGACAAACCCGGCACAGACATCTCATTCGCGAACGTGAAGATTACCGCCGCGCCAAATACTAAGTAAGTTCGCGCTAGATCTTTTACGCGCAATCGCCATTCAGAATTTCACTTCAATCATCTATACTCTGACCATGCCAACCGAACCAGAAACAACACTCTTCGGACGGATCGCGAGACGCGAAATCCCTGCACAGATCGTGTTCCAGGATGAGGACATCACAGCCTTCCGCGACGTCAATCCGGCGGCGCCAGTGCATATACTCATCATCCCGAACAAGACGATACGCACATTGAATGACGCAACCCAGGAGGATGAACGGCTTTTAGGCAAGATTATGCTGACGGCTCAGCGGCTCGCCAGCGAACTTGGCATAGCCGACTCCGGGTATCGCATCGTGATGAACTGTAATCACGATGGCGGTCAGAGCGTTTATCATCTGCACTTCCATCTGCTAGGGGGGCGACGTTTGACCTGGCCGCCTGGTTAGGTTGACTTGTTAATACCAACATGAAAATTCTGATTACCGGCGGCGCCGGCTTTATTGGCGCAGCATTATCAAACACCCTTGCGCGCGCAGGAAATGTGGTGCGCGTGCTCGACGACTTGAGCTCTGGGGATCCGGCGCAACTAGACCGCAATGTGCACTTTACACGCGGCGATGTCGCCGACGTGCCAAAGTTGTGGTCGTTACTGCAGGGCGTGGACTGTGTGTATCACCTCGCCGCCCGCGTATCTGTTCCAGAGTCGGTGCTCTATCCGCGCGACTATAACGCGACAAATGTCGGCGGGACTGTGGCTTTGATGCAAGCGATGCGCGATGCTGGCGTGAAACGCGTGGTGCTGGCGTCGTCTGGCGCGGTGTATGGCGAACAGACTGAGCCGGCGGTGGGCGAAGATTGCATACCCAACCCAACCTCGCCCTATGCAGTCAGCAAACTTGCGGCCGAATATTACCTGCATACGATTGGGAAGTTATGGGGCATTGAGACTGTGGCACTGCGCATTTTCAACGCGTACGGGCCGGGTCAACAGGCGCGCGCTTCGCATCCACCGGTCGTGCCAGCCATCGTGCGCCAGGCGTTGAGCGGCGGTTCGATCATCGTGCATGGCAATGGCAAACAAGCGCGCGACTTCGTTTATGTCGATGACGTGATCTCTGCGTTGGTCAGCGCGTCAACAGCGCTCAACATCAATCGTTTGACCATCAACATTGGCAGCGGCCACGCGACGAATGTCAACGAACTGGTCACCGTGATCGGACGCATCCTCGGCAAGGAGCTAAGCCCGCTTCATATTACGGCCGACAGCGGCGGTGTATCTCGGATGTGCGCCGAGATAACTCGCGCGCGTGAACGCCTCGGCTACATCCCGCGCGTATCGCTCGAAGAGGGGCTGCGCTTGTTCATCAAGAACTACATGGCAATAACAAGCGCGATATAACTCAACCGCACACCATGAACATCCTTGAATCCTTTGATCTCAGCAAGGCATACGGCAAGCAGGTTGCTGTAGACCAGGTCAATCTGGCTGTGCCGGCGGGGTCGATCTTCGGGATCAGCGGCCCGGTCAATGCTGGAAAAACCACGCTTCTGCGCCTGCTGGCTACATTGACGTTGCCGACCGCGGGGGATGCGCAATACTCCGGGCACTCGCTCATTGGTAATCCTAAGCGTATTCGGCGCATAGTCGGTTATATGCCGCAGACCTTCGGCGTGTGCGAGCATGTGACGGTTGGGGAATATGTCCGCCTCTTTGCGGATTGTTACGGTATCCCTGAGAACGAACAAGGCGCGCTTGTGGCTGACCTGCTCCAACTGGTCGACTTGTCTCACCGCAAGAATCACCCGATCACGAATCTTACGCGGGGCATGCGCCAGCGTTTGAGCCTGGCGCGCGCGCTCACGAACGATCCTCAGTTGCTCCTGCTCGATGAACCATTTGCTCACGTAGACCCGCGCGCGCACGTAGAAATGCGTGAGCTCATCAAAGAACTGCACAACATGGGCAAGACGGTGTTAATCACGGCAGGAACGCCGGCTGATCTTGCCGGTCTATGCACCGATCAAGCCATCCTGGATCATGGCAGGATTGTCCTGTCAGGCTCGGCAGATGTTGTCAAAACCCGAGTGGTTGATCACCGCATAATCGTCGTGCGATTCTTTGGCAATTTGGAAGTCGCGTCTGGCATCATTACCCAGAGCCGTGGAGTGCAGCGCCTGCAGGTCATTTCGGCAGGCGCTGAAATAGAATCTGGTGGCGCAGAAAACCAGCAGGAGCTTCCTGCGATCGTGACTGTGCTAAAGGAAGTCCATATCACCTTTAACGGCAGCTATGGTGATGCAAGCGAGTTGCTTCGGTTGTTGATGCGCAGCGGCGCACAGATTGTTTCCTTTGGTGAAGCGCCCGAAGACGTTGGCGCGTTGATCATCCGGCTGCCAGCAGATGAATCCTCGGTGTAAGAAATCAAGCACTATGCTTCAACAGATACAAACTCGCCTGAAGTTATCATTGAACCCATTCACTGCGCATGAATTGCGGAGCTTGATGCGCGCGCCGCGCGCGTACTCGGTGCTGACCGTCTACCTGTCAATTGTGTGCGGCATCACCCTGATTCTTTACATAGCAGCATCCGGCAGTGGAACAAACGGGGTAAATGACAGCAGCAACGTCGGGGCTGCACTCTTCTACGTCATCGTCGGCATGCAAACGCTATTGGTCAGCTTTTTAACGCCTGCTTTTACGGCTGGTGCGTTGAACGGCGAACGCGAGCGAGGCGTCTACGATTTACTGCGGATGACAGCCATTTCGCCTGCGCAGATAGTCATCAGCAAGTTAGCGGCGTCGGTTGGTTACACCTTCCTGCTTGTCTTTGCCACACTGCCCTTGCTCAGCCTGGCGCTGCTTCTTGGCGGCGTCGAGGTATTACAGCTGGTTGCGGCGCTTGCAGTCGTGCTCATGTCTGCGACGCTTTTTTCGTCGCTGGGGTTATACGTCTCAGCCCGGATGACAACAATGCTTGGGTCGACCATCGTCACTTATGCTGTGACCACCGCTATCGTGATCGGCATGGCGGTGTTTACGTTGATTGCTTTCCCTCTGCTGAATGACCTGATCTACGGTTCCAGTTCGGTCGTAAAGACAAGCCCGTTTCTTGGCGTGATCGTGCAGTTGTTCAGCTTTTTCACCATGAGCATCAGCCCCATCAGCGCTATGGTGTCCAGCGAAGCCAACTTACAGCTAGGTGGTAATGCATGGCTCGTATCAGTGGCGCCACTTCCGGGCTCCCCGTCTGTTATTGACGTGCCCGCGCCATTTGTCATCCTGATAGTCTTATACATGGTTGTCAGCGCATTACTGCTATGGCGAACAACCAAGCGTCTCGCCGGCAACACCTATTGAGTGTTGCGACCTTCCGCCAACTAATAAAATATGCCATGACATTCGAAAATAACACTCAGTCACCGCTGCCCGCTGATGAATCAGCCATTCGGCAAACCCTGTTGAACAAGCGTGTTTCTGTGCTGGACAAGGGGTGGATCGAGTTACAAGACTTGATGGGCAACGATCTTGCAATTGTCAACGCCGCGCGCGCATCCTTCCTCGGCGAAAGCAAGGGCAGCGACAAGGACAAGAAGTTGCTCTTCTACATGATGGAACACCATCACACCAGCCCTTTCGAGCAAGTCGAGTTCAGGTTTCGTGTGCGAGCGCCTGTCGTTACCTGGTGGCAGTGGGTGCGTCATCGCACATGGTCGTTTAACGCACAATCCGGCCGCTACGTGGCCTTTGACGAGGAAGACTTCTACGTTCCGTCAGCCTGGCGAAAACAGTCGTCTATAAACAAACAGGCAAGCCTCGGCGAACTCTCTCCAGAGGAAGGTCAACCCTTCTCCGAGGCGCTCGACGAGCACTACAAGCGCAGTTATCAGTTGTATCAACAGGCGTTACAGGCCGGTATTGCCCGTGAGCAGGCCAGGATATTTCTGCCCGGCTTTTCAGTCTATTACACGTGGGTTTGCAAGGTTGACGCGCACAACCTGATGCATTTTCTTCAGTTGCGCATGGCGCCAGAAGCCCAGTATGAGATTCGCGTTTATGCGCAGGCGATCTATCAACAGTTTTTCAAGCCAGCGCTGCCATGGACTGCCGAAGCCTTCGAGAAGTTCATGCTTATCGACAGCAAGGAGAGCAAAGACAGTAAATGATCTCGTATTCCAGCGTGGGAGTTGCGTGGGAATCCGCGCAACCCCACGCTGGGTCACCGTCTCAGTAGTACAGGCCCCAATTGGCCGCTGCCTGGTCTTCCATCATGGAGGGGTCCCACATTTCCAGTCCCATCGTGACACGCGCCACCCGCTGAGTCGCCTCCTGCACTTTCTGACGAATCTGTTCAATAAGCGCCGGCCCGTATGGGCAGAATGGCGTTGTCAGGATCATCGTGACATCCACCTTGTCTGGTTCCCAATCAAACTTACGGATCAGACCCAGTTCAATGACACTCATGCCAAGTTCAGGGTCAAAAACCTCGCGCAAGCCCTCACGCGCCTTATTTTCCAGATCCATCAGGTTCATATCAGTCTGAGGCTCCGAAAGTCCAGTGTTCAGCGCCTTCTGATCAAGGGCTATCCCATTCGTATTCTTTTCTGCCATTTGGCCTCCAATACCCTACTTCGCTCTACCTTTACTTTGTTTATCTGTTGTTTCATTCAGCAACAGATACCTATAACCTGTTTTTGATGACGGCCATAAGCTTAAACAGGCCATATAGACTGAATTATACTGTGCAGGCTGAGTCCAAAGGCGGCTGGAGAGCGAACGAGTTCTGGTCATATTGACAATTGATTACCTTTCCGTTAAAGTTAACGTAAATTCTAATCCGGTTTCGCGCATTTTCATTCTCCGTATATTCAATGCGAATGTCAGTTTTACTTTCAGTTCGGGGAATACAACCATATTTGTTATGGCTTCCATCTCCCCTGATAGGAGCATGATCGTAGGGACTACATGGTAAAAGCTATTGAGTACAGGTCGATCATCCTGCTACTTTTCATTATTGCGGCGCCATTTTCTAGCGTTTCGTGCATAAGTCGATCCGCTGTCCCCGAATTTGACTACAACCTGATACAACAAGCTTTCAAACAAGAAGATATATCCCCACTCATATTGCAAAAACGGGCTAACAGCATTACTTTCACCGTAGCATTTAAGGGAGGCGGTAAAGATTACGATAAAGCACGATTGGAAAGCTATGGCAATACTGAACGAATCGTTTTATATAACACGAGTGGCGCACTGGAGAATATGTGGGTTATTTTTCGTATGACTGGTTCAATCTTTGGTCTAGAACCAGGCCATTACAATCTCCAGATTAAAGACTCCAACGACACGTTAATTGCCGAAAATACATTCACTCTACCTTAGCCACATGATCTTTTGTAGAGGGATAGGATATATGAGATAGCGAGATCGCCTTATTGCAAACTGGTCAACACATCACCTGCCTAAACCGAACAGATGAGATATAAGCACATTCATTTCTCCGTTTACCCAGCTGACGCTATATGAGTACGACAAAGGAGTGTCACTGAATCAAAGAAAGAAACAGACAACTCAAAAGAAACGTGCAGTATCTGGTCCTTAACCCAATGTAGTGAAAACACATGCGAATAAGCCCATATGACAAGATTGTGGACTTATTCAGGAGGTCTCAAAGTGGAAGCAAGGGTTTTCGTAAAAGCGTCGATTCCGATAATGATCATCGTGAGCCTAATGGCATCCCCTTCAGCCGCACAAACGCCATTTGTCAAGCAAACTCCCCCCGCAATAACTACGTCATCAGACATCAGGAATGAAAAAACAATTACTTACGCTGCGAGCCCACGTAAACAACTGAGTACAACTGCGGTAACAACAGAAGATATTTTGCTTATCCAAACCAGCGATCCGTGGGAAAGTAGCGATCATTATGTTGGGAACAACTGGTACGACGGTATTACAGCCGATACCTTGGTACTGGATTCACTTGGTTATACCTACCGGATAGCGACGTGGGACAACATTAATCAAGGGACCGTCAACATCTTTGCTTATCCTGTCATTCTCATCGTAAACGATCAGGTTCAGGCATTCTACGATAGTTATGCGGCGCATGTCACCGATTTTGAAAATTACGTTTCATCTGGACATACGCTTGTCTTTTTCGCCGCGAGTGATGGTTGGGCCGGAGGGAGACTCAATGCCAATTTACCGGGTGGGGTTCATGTCGTGACACCCTGGTATGAATACAACAACTACATTGTAGATTCTAGCCATCCTATTGTTAGCGGACAATTGTCTGGTGGCGATATCCTGATGAATGCCGATCTTTACAGTTATTATTGCAGCCATGGCTACTTTACGTCTCTACCCGCCAATGCTACGACGATTCTAGAGGAGTCACACAACTATCCTACCCTTGTTGAGTATAGACTTGGGAATGGGCGTGTGATCGCATCAACACAGACATGGGAGCACAACTGGGCATACCACACTGGATCTGATGGTTATGGGACATTTGCTCGTAGGGCCTTAGATGATGTTTTTCTCTATGCTTTTTCTGGCGGTACGGTGCCATCCGATGTAAAGCTGGATCTTCGGATAGAAGACGCACCGGCATGGATAAGTGTGAATAAAAGTCGTAGTAGTTATATGGATGTGGTTGCGCGCGTCAGTGGGGGTTCTTCATATGGATTAAATGTAGTGTTGCAAATACCCTCTGATAAATTCGGTGTGCCAGTAAAGACATTTACACGTAATCGCCCAGGTGACCCTAACTTCGGACAAAACAACCAGTATATTAATTTGGGTACTGGTCAGTATCAGATATCAACCACATTACAAGCACTCGGAGGAAGATACTATAAGGAGTTGGTCTGGCGATTCCTTATACCCAGCGGGGTTACCCCGGAGCGTGACGTAACATTATCAGCACGTGTTTCAGTTCCCGGATATACAGTGCAAACCTCCAATGGCACCGTCAAGGTTAATATTATCGATAACGCCAATAGTCTAATTGTAACTAATCGTCGATTACTATTCAGCAAATATCAAGCTAACCCAGACCAAAATGATGTTTCTTCTTTGCTGGAGACTGTTTATGAACAGGCTTGGGTTTTCGACGGCGAAGTGTTTTATGTAGACTTATATGACAATGGCGCACGAGATTGGGCCCAGAACGTTGATTACTCGAACGAGACAGCGGCCAATACAATTGCTACCGCAATACATGGGCTTATGATCAGTTGGTACAACCGCCTGACTAAGCATCCAAGCATATTTGAAACAATCAAACCCCAATATCTTCTTCTTGTCGGTGGTGATGAAATAATACCTTTCTATAGAGCAGATGATCGTCCTTATGGAGATCTTGAATTCAATGATGTTCACATAGATGACAGCGATCCGGTGGGGAAGGTGCCACAGCAACATTATTTGCTGTCCGATAACATCTATTCATCCATCAGTACTGATAAGAGTCAGTGGGAGGAAGGTAAACTTAACTTATCCACTGGAAGAATAATCGGATACTCAGCGGCATCGATGCGACAATTCATCGAGAATGCGACATTTGCTACTCCGGCTCTCTCTCAGGCAGTTGTAGCATCCAGGTCTTCAATACATAAACTCGATACCGTTATAGATCGCTTGAATTCACGGCATGTCGCGATTTATAGTCAAAGTAACCCTGATCTTACCGAGAATGACACTTGGACCAGAGCGCAATGGATTACAGCCCTCCAACAACCCTACCAGGTGCTTGCATATCAAGGACATGGGGCTTATGACGGGTGGTATGGCACTAGCAACTGGACAAGTGGCGTTACAGCATCAGACCAACCGTCTGGATTGATTAACGAAAACCACCCACTTTTCGCCGTTGAAGCTTGCAACTTTGCCATCCCAACGGACTTACATGGGGCAGCTTGGTTACCTGATCCCAATGACAACATATCCTGGAAACTTATCTCATTAGGGGCCGGTGGGATTCTGGGATCGATGGGGATTGATACGACCTCTCCGAAGATGGCATATGGCACAAGGCTACATAATGATTATTTCAGGTATCTGATTGACAAGAGCTCCTGGTTCGGACTGATACCAGCCAGTGATTATAGCGAAGACTTCGGGACAGCTCTGCTTAAGGCCAAGCAGAACTATCCGGGAAATGGATTCCCTTGGGGCTATGATTCTACTGATAAGAAGACGTTAATGGAGTATGTATATTACGGTCTGCCTTGGTCCTTTATGCCAACGCCCGACAACAATGCCACAGACTTGCTGGCAGCCTCTAAAACACCTTCTGGGTATAACATCTCAGAAGCTGTCCCGACTAACAACAAGTCAGCATCATACAACGTCGTAATCACGTCGACCATCTCTTCCTATCAATTTACACCCATCACTGGATTTGAGATGCTAGAAATACCCGGCGCTGACACTTTGTACTCCTCTGGCAAACCCGTATTGCCCCTGCAAAATACTACGATCAACCTGCCCTCTGGAGCAACTGTATTCGGTGTAAATCTGATTACCTCACACTCGATACCATTGGGTCAGCATAATATCCCGGCGGCATATCCTTCAACATCATATAACAGTACCAACGGTTATACTAGCACAATGGGCGTGACAGGAGTTTTCCCGTCAGTTCTCTTTACTTATACTGTGAGAACAATAGAGGACCATTCAGAATTAAGAATCATTATCGCCCCGGCAACATTTAATGTGGGCACGCATGATGTGGCACTCTTTGACTCAATCACGCTGCAAGCCAGTTACACGGCCACGATGCCGGTAGTACTTGATAATATGTCAACAGATCAGCCGGAGTATCAAGTCGGTGAGACGATTACACCCCGCGCAAATATCAAGAACGTCGGTTCGAATCCCATGTCACTGGTATCGAGAGTTCGCGTATTCGATGCTGGGGCATCATCAGTGTTGACAATGACCAGCGCTGCATACGTTGTCGACGCTGGAGGAGACTTCAGGTTTCAGTTGCCATTTACGCCCACACTGGCTCCCGGGAATTACCAACTGTCCCTGTCAGTAGAACAATCGGGTATGACATTAGTGTCAGAGGTCACATCCTTTAGAGTTCTAGCGGGTAGGCTCTCATGGTTTAATGCGCCACAGTCAGTCGTATACGGTGAATATGGAACGTTCAATCTGTCGTTTACAAATTACCTCGCTGTGCCCGTGACGGCGACGGCCAAGGTTCACATATACGATGCCTCTGGCACCGAGTTGGCTGATCTTCTGCAACGCACGTTCGTTGTCAGTCCTCATGAAATCGGAGCGACTTCTTGGTCATGGGAACCAACCGGACTAACATCTGGCACGTATACTGTGCGAGCGGCTGTTAACGTTGGTGACGACACATACACGAGCAATTCGGTTGAAATGCAAGTGAAAGAACCCGCCAAAGTTTACCTACCCATTATGCTTCTCAACCATAGCAATGCAATACCATATCAGTGGCTGGATGCCACCACTGGTGGGACAATCGTTGCACAAAGTGACGATACATATGAATACCTGAATTTGCCATTTACGTTCAACTTCTATGGTAATGCTTATTCTGGAGTCTATGTCTCATCGAATGGGTTTGTCAGCTTTGGTGCTGGTTATTCAGCTTTCAGCAATACTTGTATTCCCAGTGTAAGCACACCCAATAATGCCATCTATGGATTGTGGGAAGACTTAGTGCCTACAGGTGGCGCCAATGGCAATGTATATGTGAAACAGGTTGACACCAATACATTTGTCATCGAATGGTATCAAGTGAAGCACTATGGAACTTCTGATTATGAGACATTCGAGATTGTGATCCACAACGACAGTTCAATTACATTGCAGTATCAAACGGTTGTCAATGTAAGTTCAACAACTGTAGGTGTTGAAAATGACTCCGGCACATTAGCCAAACAATACTATTGCAATGGCAATGGAACACCGGTGGTAAATCAGCAGGTAATTCAATACACAACGCCATAGAGCTAATTGTTTTACGTGTCGACTGACGATTGGTTAAGCTTGTCGAGTGTTCATAGTTCGGCAAGCTTAACCGACCTATACTTCAAGAGTGAACTCATACGGGCAGGGCTTGTCCTTGCCATTGGGGTCCGCGCCTTCGGCGCATCTTCCCTTACTGACAGGTGTAACGATGGCATCGGCGGGTATTGCGAGCAACCGCTAGGCGCGTAATGTTCTCAGTTGGAGAAACAGAGTGCAGTATTGGGTTATTGTGGTATATAATGCCGCCGATATCGACTTTAGTTAGGAAATTTCCATAAATGCGCGAACGCAACCTCATAACATTAGTCATTATTATCGTAATTACGCTTCTATCGGTGGTTATTATTGCCCCCATAGCCAAGCCACAGTTCTTGTTAAACCTTATCTTCTGGCAGGACGCGCGTTCACGCGACCTGCAGATCAAACAAGGTCTTGACTTGAAGGGTGGCATTCAGATATTGATGTCCCCCGATGTCGGGGAAGGCACCACTGTTGTTTCAGGCACGCTTGAATCCGCTCGCGCAATCATCGAGAATCGCGTTAACGGCATCGGCGTCAGCGAAGCATCTGTGCAGTTGCAGGGCAGTGACCGCATTCTGGTCGAACTTCCCGGCGTCACAGACAGACAACTCGCCATTGATATGGCTAAACGCACCGGACTACTCGAGTTCGTTGATGGCGGCACAAACTCACCGGCGACGAAACAGGTTATCTCTACTACCTACGCCATCCAGCAAACGCTGCTCTATCCCGTCACTGCTGCCGTGGGTAAGCCTATCATCAGTAACACTCAGACGATCTCCGGAGCCAGCCGCATTTACAATACAGCGTTTACCGGTGAAATTCTGCTCAGTAACAGTCGCGTCGACGCCCAAACCGGCCAGATTGTTGTGTTATTTTCGATCAAGCCATCTGCCCAGCAGTCCTTTCAGGAATTCACGTCCAGCCGTATTGGACAGCCGTTATGCATCGTTCTTGACTCTGTGGTGCTCTCATGTCCAGTGATCCGCAGTGTGCTGACTGAAGGCGGTCAAATCAGTGGAAACTTCACGAACGACGAAGCGCGCGATCTGGCGATTACTCTGAATTACGGGTCGCTGCCGATACCGCTGAAGATCGAGACCGTTCGCGATGTGGGCGCAACACTGGGCACGGACTCTGTGCGCCGCAGTATTATTGCCGGTGTGATTGGCCTGGTTGTGCTGATCATCTTTATGTTGCTGTACTACCGGCTGCCCGGTCTACTCTCGGCTGCGGCCCTGTTGTTCTTCGCAATTACAACGCTTGCGATCTACGTTCTGCTGCCCGTCACACTCACTCTGCCCGGTATAGCAGGCTTCCTGTTATCCATTGCGACCGCTGTGGACGCAAATATCTTGATCTTTGAGCGGTTTAAGGAAGAAATCCGCGCCGGTCGAACACTGCGCGGCGCAGTAGAAGCAGGTTTCCAACGCGCCTGGCCGTCAATTCGCGACTCCAACCTGAGCACGCTCATTACCTGCGTTGTTCTGTTCTTATTCGGAAATACCTTTGGCGCCAGCGCAGTAAAAGGTTTTGCTATTACCCTGATCCTGGGTATTCTCGTCAGCTTATTCTCGGCGATGGTGGTTACACGCACCTTGATGCGGTTGGTCTTCTCACAGCCATCAGAAGCGCTTGAACAGAACAAAACACTTTTGGGGGTATAAGCAAAGCAATGTTTACCATCATACGTAACCGAGCTATCTATTTCTTGATTTCACTGGCGATCATCATGCCCGGATTCGGGTTTATGGTCTATAACATGATCACGCTGCCAACGCATACACCGTGGCGTCTAAGCGTCGACTTCAGACAAGGAAGCATCTTTGATGTAAAGTTCTCTGAAACCGTCACTGAAGACAAGATACGAACTACTTTCGAGGAGTTTGGGCTGAATAACCCACTGGTATCCCGGTTGGGCACAGAAGCCGATAACACCTGGCAGATTCGCACGGACTTCCTGCAGGGCGAGCAAACGCAACGCCTGTTTGACGCGCTGGCTGCGCAAGTAGGGGCGCTGGACCAAAAACAGTCTAGTGTCTCATCGGTCAGTTCAAAGGTTGCCAGTGAAGTAACCAACGCCGCTGTGTACGCGGTGATCGCGGCCACGATCGCCATCCTGTTGTTTATCTGGTACAGCTTCCGCAAGGCTCCGCACGCCATTCGTTATAGCGTCTGCGCTATCGTGGCGATGATCCATGACGTTCTGGTCGCAGGCGGCCTGACAGCTATCCTCAGCACACTTTTTAACTGGGAAATCGATGCCCTGTTCCTGACTGCGATGCTGACCGTGATCGGCTTCTCGGTGCAGGACACAATCGTCGTTTATGACCGCATTCGCGAAAATCTCACACGCCATCGTGGTGAAGAGTTTGAACAGGTCGTGTCACGCAGTCTGGTTGAGACGCTGCACCGGTCATTGACGATTTCGCTGACGAATATCTTCGTCATGACTGCGCTGCTTCTATTCGGCGGCGCGAGCATCAAACAGTTCATCGCGGTTCTGTTGATCGGCCTGGTCAGCGGCACCTATTCGTCGATCTTCAACGCCGTTCCCCTGGTTGTCGCCTGGGAAGAACGCAGCCTCTTTGGCCGACGCAAAGCCACCAGCGACGCCCTTCCAGCCAAGTAAGCTTTTTATACTGAGTTAGCGTTCCACTGAGTGGTGATTACAAGTCGTGTGATCCACTCAGTGGCTTCATGGCAGTCCTAAAGGTTTCAAAGCAATAATTACTGGTGACGCCCAATCAACCTGATTCTGCCAACGACCTGTCGAGTGCCGAGCAAGTGCACACGGCCGTCCACAGGTTTTTTGCAAAGCTTTCATCCCCTCTAAAACCCTACCCGGTCGTGCTCGCCGTATCCGGCGGCCCGGACTCGTTGTGCATGGCCGACGCCATCGTCGACTTACAGTCAGATATCCAGGTCATTCCAGTCATCGCCCATTTGAACCACGGACTCCGCGGTAAGGAGGCGCAGGCTGATGCAGACTTTGTGCGTAGTTTTGCCGTCAGCCATGATATCGCATGCCACATTGGCGAATCTGATGTCCACCAGATCAGCAAGGAACATCACATTTCGATCGAGGAAGCGGCTCGATCCGCCCGTTACACCTTTCTCGCATCCGTCGCAAGAGCGGCGCGCGCGAACTATATCGCGCTCGCACACAACGCCGATGACCAGGTCGAGACAGTGCTGTTAAGGCTAATCCGTGGAACCGGAATAACAGGGCTGCAAGGCATGCAGGCCGTCAGCCCCTTGAAAGCCGAATTCGACGCAGGTAATGACACCCTCTTGCTGCTCAGACCATTACTCTCCCTGCCCCGCAGTGTGATTGACGCTTACTGCTCTGTTCGCAACTTGTCTCCCCGACACGACGCCACCAACGATGAACGACATCATCTGCGAAACCGTATTCGGCTCGATCTCTTGCCGTTGCTGGAGAGCTATAACCCAGGCGTCCGCAAAGTGATCAGGCGACTGGCCGAGACCGCCGGCGCGGACGTGGAAATCGTCAGCTACGCTGTGAAACTTGCGCTGGATCAGATACGCATCCAGGACGCGGAACTGCTGACGATTGATCGATCAGCCTGGACATTACTGCCCGTTGGCTTACAACGAGCCACTTTGCGCGACGCCCTCCTGCAGTTCAACGGTGAGCTAACGCATGTGAAATATGCCGGCATCGAAGAAGCCCGCGACGTGTTAAACAGCGCGGCGGCCCATGCCGAGATCGCAATCCTCGCTCAGGTGAGGATCGTCGTAACCCCTCGCCAGTTCTGGTTCAAACGCGCGTGATCTAACCTTCCATCTCTTCTATTCCTCTATAATGCAACAGTCATGGCGGAGCCCAAAGAGCCACTAACTGAACGAGAGCTGGAAGTCGTGCGTCTATTGGGCGTCGCTGGCGCGGGCAACAAGGAAATCGCAGCGCAATTGTTCCTCAGCCCCAACACGGTTAAGGTTCATCTGCGCAACATCTTCACAAAGCTCGAAGCCACGTCGCGCACTGAGGTAATCATGATCGCGATACGGAATGGTTGGATTGCGGTCAACCAACCCGTGCCGCCCAATAGTGAGACTGTCGAGCAGTCCGCTGCTTCGGAACCGCCGCAGATCAGCGCCAACGCGAGAAATCAATCCGATGAGACGACCAGTTCACAGGATGCACCCACCGCCTCCCCGCCAGACGCCCCCTCAAGTGAAGCGAATGTAGTAGTGCCGCCACAACCGACGATCACGGTGCCTGTAGCGCCAAACCCCCAGGCAATCCCAGCAATGGACAAATGGCGCAGAGTCGTGCTGCTGGCGTCGTTCCTCGTGCTGGTGCTGTTCATCGCCTTTGCAGTGCCGCCAAATACCATTGGATATGCGGACACATTCGACCCATTGCGAATTGGTCCTAGCCAGCCAAGAAACGGCCTCCTCTCACGCGGCGAGTCCTCACGCTGGTATTTGCGAGCCCCACTTCCAGCAGCCCGCGCCAGAGCAGTCGCCATCGCTGCCGGGAGTCACATCTATGTCATTGGCGGCGAGGTTAATCAGACTGTCTCTGCAGATGTCATGGTATATGAACCGCTATCCAATACCTGGACGCTCGCACCGTCCTCGAAGCCAACTGCGGTGGCGAATACCGCCGCAGTTGCAGTAGGCAACCGCATCTACGTTGCGGGGGGAACAACCGCTGACGGCAGCCCGAGCAACGCATTGGAGTCCTATGACGTCGCAGCAGGGCGCTGGGCAGTGCTCGCGCCGCTGCCTGCGCGTCTCGCCGGGCACGCAATGGTTGCCCTTGATAACCAGTTATACGTTTTCGGCGGCGTTTCCGACGGTGGAACAACAGACGCGAGTTATCGCTACGATATTACTCAGAACACATGGCATCCTATCGCCCCAATGCCCGGCGCGCGTAGCCTTATGGCTGCAGACACAGTCAATCCAAAAGGGACCCTGGACAGCGCCCGCATCTATGTCATTGGCGGGTTTAATGACGGGCGGGAACTAGCGACTTGCGCGTTTTATGCCCCTGACAGCGACTCATGGGACAACTGCGCGCCGATGACAATCCCGCGTAGCGCTCTGGGATTAGCGCGCGTAGGCACAAACCTGTATGCTATCGGCGGCGGTTCGACCGGTTTCATCGGTTTTAACGAGCGCTATGACGCCCTGACGGATCGGTGGACGCCTCTCGAAACCCCTGTCACCAGCGATTGGCAAAGCACCGCCGTGGCTTCCATGCCCAGCGAATTCTTCGTGTTTGGCGGTTACAACAATGGCGAACGGCTGGCGTTTACATACGTATACGAAGTGTTCACAAACCGCGTCTATGTCCCCGCCTTCCTTGCGACAGACAGCCAGGGTAAGAAGCCATAAACTACTATGCGCAGTTTACTGTTGAGCGATAAACTGCCGCTCGTAAAGACCACGGTACAGGCCGCCCAGTTTAAGTAATTCCGCATGCGTCCCATGTTCAGCAATTCTGCCTGCGTCAATAACATAGATATGGCTCGCGTTGCGCACTGTGCTTAAACGGTGAGCAATCACAATCGAGGTCCTTCCATGCAATAGACGCTCCAGTGCATCCTGGATCAAGGCCTCCGTCACAGTATCGACGCTCGAAGTCGCCTCATCCATGATCAAAACGCGCGGGTTGACCAGCACTGCGCGTGCGATACAAATCAGCTGACGTTGCCCCACTGAAAAGTTCGCGCCGCCCTCCATGATGCGTGTGTCATATCCTTCCTCCAGTTGATTGATGAAATCATCGGCATTCGCAAGGTGCGCAGCAGCAGTGATTTCCGCGTCAGTGGCCTCCGGCTTGCCAAAGCGAATGTTGTCTGCAATCGTCCCCGCGAACAGGAACGGGTCCTGTGACACCAACCCCATCTGCCGATGCAAACTCACCTGAGTAACATCGCAAATATCATGGCCGTCAATCAGCACCGCGCCTGACGTTGCCTCATAGAACCGCGCCACGAGGTTCGCAATCGATGTCTTGCCCGCCCCAGTCGGCCCCACTAGTGCGATGATCTGCCCCGGCTCAATCTTCATGCTGACGTCGTGCAGAATTTCACGCTCGCGCGTATAGCCGAATGAAACATGCTGTAGTTCTATCGAACCCTTGAGCGGTGGCATTTCTATTGCGCCACTGCGATCTGATATCTCCGGGCGCGTATCCAGGAGCTCGAGCACGCGCTCGCCACCCGCGGTGGCAGACTGGAGCGTTGTATACAGTTGGCTCAGGTCGCGGATTGGATCGAAGAAGCGGCTCACATAAGAAAGGAAAGCAACCACCACCCCAATCGTCACTGTCTGTTGCACCGCCATGACGCCGCCGATCCACAAGACGATGCATGTGGCCGCAATGCTCAACACGTCAACCGTAGGCAGAAAGACAAACGAGAGCGACATTGCATTGATATTGACGTCACGGTTAGAGCGGTTGATCTTCTCAAATCGGTCCTGCGTGTTCTCTTCCTGTGAAAATGCCTGGATCACGCGCATGCCAGTGATGTTTTCTGCCAGGTCGCCGACGACAGCGCCCAGTTTCTCGCGCGTCTGTCGAAATGCCACCCGCGCGTGCCGGCTGAACAGAACAGTCGCCAGCACCATCACGGGTAATACGCTGAATGTCAACAACGCAAGCCGGGGCTCCATCACAACCATCACCACAATTGTGCCAATCAGAGAGACGCTGTCCCCCAGCACGGTCACCAAACCTTGCGACAACAGATCATTGATTACAGAAACGTCGTTGACCACGCGCGAAATCGTGACGCCAATAATTGTTCTATCGTGATAGGCAACGGACAGGTTCTGCAGGTGATAAAAGAGTTGCCCACGCAACGTGCTTAATACCCGTTGACCAATCCATGACAGGACGTAGTCACGCACCGCGGACGACAGGTATCCACCACACAGCACCGCAGTGAGCAATATGCCCATGTTCACAAGCCCCGATGCATCGCCCTTCCCAATGTACTGGTCGATCACCACCTTCATCAAGTATGGCGCTAAGAGTTGTGCGCCAGCCGCAATCAGCATCAACGCGATTGCGGCGACTAATTGCCACTTGTAAGGTGTTACAAACTTTCCAAGGCGCAACAACACGCGCCCGTCAATCTTGCCCTCGGTCGTGACGCCAAAAGCGCTGAGCACGCCGCCTGGCCCACCCGCCCCGCCGCCGCCAATGCTGATGCTCATTTCAGTGCCTCCAACTCAACATGACGCTCCGCGACAAGCTCTTGCGGGCGCAATTGTCGCTGGTATATCTCCGCATATAGTCCGCTTGTCCGCATCAGTTCATCATGCGCGGTCTGATGATCGCTGCGCCTGCCAGTCGCAACGATCCTGCCTTTATTCAACAACAGCACAAGGTCAGCCTGTCGAATGGTGCTCAACCTCTGCGCGATGACAAACGATGTGCGCCCTTGCATCAACCGCTGCAAAGCCTCTTGGATTACCGACTCTGTCTCGGTATCCACACTCGATGTGGCATCATCCAGGATCAGAATCTGCGGGTTTTTCAGCAACGCGCGCGCAATGGCGATGCGTTGCTTTTGCCCTCCTGATAGTGTGACGCCGCGTTCGCCGACCGGCGTTTCATATTGCTTTGGCAACTGCATGATGAACTCATGCGCCGATGCGGCTACAGCTGCAGCGATGATCTCCTCTTCAGTGGCGCCGGGCCGGCCAAATGCGATATTCTGTCGAATTGTGCTGGCAAACAAGGTGGTGTCCTGCAACACGATCCCTATTTGCTCGCGGAGTGAATTCACAGTCACCTCGCGCACATCGTGACCATCGATTAATATTCTTCCCTCCGTCGGATCATAGAAGCGCGGGATGAGACTGGTTACCGAGCTTTTGCCTGAGCCCGTTGTTCCGAGTAGCGCCACAACCTGTCCCGGCTGAACGTCAAACGTGATGTCATTGAGCACCTGATGCCGGCCGAAATATGCAAAGGAGACATGGTCGAACTGAACATGCCCTGCCAGGTCGCCGATTGGCTTTGCGCCTGGAGCATCTTTCACCTCTGACTTCGTATCGAGTATCTCAAAAATGCGGTCGCCAGAAGCCGCCGCCTGCGCAATCGCGCCCAGCACCATGCCCAGTCGCCGTATCGGCATCAGCAGTTGGCTGACATAGGTGGAGAATGCAACCAACTGTCCAATAGTCAGGCTGCCATTAATCACCTGATATCCGCCATAGATTAAAATAACAATTGCCCCGATGCTGGTAACCAATTGCAGCATGGGCAGGTTAAAAGCCTGCATCCGGGCGGCTTGAATGTTTAGCACCAGCAACTTGTCGTTCGCTTCGTCGAAGTGCTTGATCTCATTCTGTTCCTGCGCAAATCCTTTAACGATGCGCGCGCCCCGCAAATTCTGATCCAGCCTGGTTGTGACAGCATCGACTTGCTGTTGAATCAAGCGCGATAGCGGGCGAAAACGCGTTCCAAAGCTGATCGCGATATACACCAGGAATGGAACCGTCAGCAAAGTGAGTGCTGCGAGTGTCGGGTTAATGATGAACGTCGCAACCGCAATGCCGCCCACCAGTGTTACTACCTCCACCACGCGCAACACGGCGCGGCCGGTCAGGAACCGGATGCGGTCAACGTCGCTGATCGCGCGGGTGAGCAGTTGTCCTGTCTCCGACCGGTCGTGATAGCTGAACGAGAGGGACTGTAGTTTGTCGTGGATCGCATTTCGCAGGTCATAAGCCACATTCTGGGATGCGACCTCAGTCCACCGACCATTCAGAAAGGTAAACACACCGCGCACCAGCGTGATGATCACCAGGACGGCGCTGCCCTGCCAGATCGACGTGATGTCCAGTTTGCGGATGCCTGTGTCGATGATGTATTGGATGATCAACGGCATGGCAAGCGTGATGCCATTCATCAACATGAGCAATGCGTATGATCCGACGATGTACTTCCAATAGGGACGCAGGTAGGACATACACCGCATGAGCGTCTTCACCGCCGAGGGCGCGGCAAGCATCGCAGGCGCGGAGTCGTCTTTGACAGGTTCGGATTTATGCGCGCTCATCGGTCATCTCCAGTAATCCTTGAATCTCGCCGAGTGCAGCGTTGATCCTGGCAAGACGATCCGGCGGCAGAGCGCGCAACTTTTCGCGCAGCAGAGGGATGCCGCCCAGGGAGAGTGATTGCGCCGCTGTGCGCCCATTCGCGGTCACCGCTACGAGGACTGAACGATTGTCTGACTGGGAGCGCGTGCGCGTGACGTGGCCGCGCTCCTCCAGATGTGCGATCAACTCTGACGTGCTGCTGTCATTGATGTACAGATAATCGCGACATTGCCCGATGGACAGATCGCCACACTCGACCAGGTATCGAAGGATCGACACCTCGCGACCGCTCAGTCCCTCATACTGCATTTTGCGGCCATACTGCCGCATGTAACGATAAACGTTCAGAAATCGCTGGATCGTTTGTGTAAACAGGGTCTCTTCCTGCGTCTTCACGAAACCTCCGATGCTTCGGTAACGAAATTTTCGGTAACGCAGTAAGTTATACCAGCTTTTCCGGAATATCACAGCGGCAGTGCGATTACCAGTTGGTGTATGAGCCATCCCGCCGATGCAGATGCGGCGCCTCCCATAGCTTAAGCGATTGTCGCGAGGCCAGTTCCTCGTTAAAGTCGACGCCCAGACCCGGCGTATTCGGCACTGGATAACGGCTGCCTGCCAGTTTCAACTGGACCGGGAACAGTTCTGAGTCGTCGAAACCCAGCCGCTCAGTGGGCGAGGAACGAACTTCCAGCCAGGCGAAGTTGGTTACTGCTGCGGCCATATGCACGCTTGCAGCAGTGCAAATCGGCCCAAGCGGGTTGTGCGGCATCAGGTCGATGTAGTGCGCCTCCGCCCAGCCGGCAATCTTCATCGCCTCCGTCAGGCCACCTGTATTGCATACGTCGATCCGCGCGAAGTTGGTGATATTGCGCTCGATGTAGGGCAGGAACCCCCATTTGCTGGAAATCTCCTCGCCAATGGCAAATGGCACGTCCACCATCTTGCGAAGGGCTTCGTAGGCTTCCGGCGTCTCATCACGAATCGGCTCTTCGATGAAGTCGAGTGTTCCGGACGGCATGCGCTGGCAGAATGATGCTGCCTCGGCCACACTGAGTCTATGGTGATAATCAATGCCCAGCACCGGTTCTGTGCCCACTTCCTCGCGCACCTTGACCAGCCACTTGGCAGTCAGGGGAATCGATTCGCGGGGCTCAAACAGGTTTGGATCGTCTGCATGATCCGGATGATCCGGGACGGTTCGGATGACATTCCAACCGCTTGCCATGAGCAGTTTGACATCTTCGATAAGCTGGGGGCCTGATCGGGCGCCAGTCGTTGCAAAGCCAGGCACAAAGTCACGATGCTTGCCCCCAAGCAACTGATAGACAGGAACGCCAAGCGCCTTGCCGGCGATGTCGTAGAGCGCTATGTCAATCGCTGCGATTGCGCCCGTCAGCACACGCCCGCCTTCGAAGTAGGCGCTACGGTACATCTCCTGCCACAATGCGCCGATCCGCATCGGATCCTTGCCGATGAGAAACTCGCGATAGTGTTTGATGGCGCCTTGCACCGCCAGCTCACGCCCAGAGACTCCCGCTTCGCCCAACCCATAGATGCCTTCGTCAGTTTCAACTTTGACGATGAATTGATTGCGAGAACCCACCCACACCGGATATGTCTTGATATCACTTATTTTCATGGCTCACCTCGAATATCACACTGAATGCTGGACCAGATACCGCGTAAAGAAGTCAATTGACTTATGCCCGCCCCAGGAATGCTCGCTTGGGGATAGGTCCAGGTCGAGTCGTTCGCGAACGCCGGCGGCGGTGTAGATCGCCTCCACCTGCCTGTAGCAGGCCATCGCGGTATCGACGGAAAAGCATGTGTCGTAGATACCGATATCGACCAGTAATGGCCTTGGAGCAAGCAGCCCCTGTAAGTCGGGTAAATCGACGAGTTTGAACAGCCCTGGCGCCACTTGCATGCCACAGTAGTTCAAGTCGCGCATCCCGAAATAGGCCCACAGATCGCTGTAGCAGATGATCTCAGCCGCCTTGAAACGGTCGTCGCACAGTGCGGACCATAACGTCATCGTGCCGCCGCCACTCAGCCCCATCACACCCAGTCGGTCAGCATCAACATACGGCAGTGCGGACACAAAATCAGTGGCGGCCATTCCGTGTGTAATGTTAATGGAGATCGATGTCATGCCAAGCATGGTGGCATGCAGGTAATACAAGTTGCACCAGTCGCGCCCGTAATTGTGCGTCCTGTAGTGTGGTTTGGCGCTTTCACTGCGCTCGCCCATCCCGATCCAATCGATGCCATAGGTCACGAAACCTGCCTGCGCCATCTGTCTGCCGTAATCATAGTTGGCAGATTCAATACTCTCTCGTCGCTGATCGGATGAGTCATTTCCCATGACATCATCTTTTCCATGCGGACCATGGCCGTGCCAGCACAGAATCGCCGGGCGCTTCTCGCCTGCTTGAAGACCGGGCGGGATATTGATGATCAGAATCGCCGAGATATGCCTCCCCACATCGATCAGCCAGCGCTGCTTGTGCAGGCTATCCTGATCCCATTCAACCACCAGTTGCGGGTTCAGGGGCGCGCGCGCCGGGAAATCACCCAATGTGGCCTTTACCAGCGGCCAGGCGCGTTGTTTCCATTCAGAAAAACTGCCGACATGATCTGTAAATCGATGCAGTGGCTTGTGTTCAAGCGCAAGCTGCTCAAACATCACATGCGGACTCAGATTACGGGTATCCATCCTTATTACCTCCGAAAGCTGCCCGTGAGTGAGTTTACTCCAACGCCCGCAACTTAGGGATACGGATTAAAAATAAGGTGGAACAGACAAGTGTGATGCCTGCGCCAAGGATCACTGTGAGAGGTTCACCTACCGCATCGGCGACGCCGCCTGCGAGCAACGAACCGATGGGGCCAGAGCCAAAGAACGTCAGCGCATAGATACCCATGACACGTCCTCGCAAGGAGTCACTCACCAGCGTCTGGATAAGTGTGTTCAGCATGTTGAATATGATCATCGAGCCAAAGCCCACCAACACCAGAACAAGCACGCTTATCGCAACACTCTGGACTGAGGCAAACAGGATAAGCATCGCTGGAAATAAAAACATGCCAACTGTCAGCAGCTTTCCTTTCGCATTAAACCTGCCGAGTGCGGCGATCATAAACGCGCCCAGCAGCGATCCAACCCCGCGCGCTGACTGAAGAAGGCCTGCGGTTGTCGCGTCGCCGCCAAGAACCTTTACAGCCCATGCTGGCAGGAGTGTTCCATAACCCAATGCAAAAAGACTGATAAATAAAGCGATCAGGATCAGGGAGCGGATCATCGCGTGATTTGCCACGTATGACAGTCCCTCGCGAAGGTCGTACATCGCCGAGTGGGTGCTGACGCGTGGCGGCTGTGGCGCAAGGCGCATCATGAGTAGCGCCGCAATTACAGCGATAAACGACAGCCCATTGATTGTGAAACACCATGCCGGCCCCACCAGGGCATAGGCAATCCCCGCAATCGCCGGGCCAACGGCTGTTGCTGCGTTAAACATCATCGAGTTGAGCGCAATCGCGTTTGTCATGTCGCGCCGGTCGACCATCTCAAGAACGAATGCTTGTCGGGCAGGCGCATCAAAAGCATTGGCGATGCCCAATCCAAAAGCGAGAACTATTATGTGCCAGGGTTGCACCACATTGGCAAAAGAGAGGCCGGCGAGGATAAATGCGAGCAACATCATGGCGATCTGTGTAATCACCAGCAAAGTCCGGCGCTGCACACGATCCGTAATGACGCCCCCATACATCATCAAAATCCACGAAGGGACACCACCCGCAAACCCGACATATCCGAGATATGCCGGCGACCTGGTCAGTTCAAAAACCAGATACCCTTGCGCGGTTGTCTGCATCCATGTGCCGACCAAAGACGCGAGTTGACCGAAAAACCACAAGCGGTAATTGGGGTACTTTAACGCCGCGAATGTCACCGCCAGGCTGAATCGCGGCGAGACAGGGTCGCTGACCTGTGCTTCAATCTTTCTCATCAAGGGGCAACAGACGCGAATAATGGGCGGAGGATCTGCATGGCATGCAGCACTTCAGCGCATTCGTTCTCAGGGAGCGCCGCAAGAACCCGCGTCAGATAAGTCTCAGTAGCTTGAACAGCGGACTGCAACGTTGTCTGACCTTCTTGTGTGAGGGACAGCATGATCCGGCGACGGTCATCCTCAGATGGCTTACGCAGGACCAGCTTACGGTTCACAAGTCCGTCTATCAACTTCGAGGCCGAAGGCAGGGATAACCCGATGTGCTCTGCCACATCGGACAACGACGTGCCTTCGTTGTTGCTCAAGTACGCCAACGAGCGAAATTGCGGCACCGAAAGATCAGAACCACGGTTGTTGCGCATCTCCCGGCGTATGTTTCGCATCACGAGAGGAACCACTTCGAGCACAGTCGTCGCACAGATTTCAGGGATATTTGACATTTCCATTTCCCGTTCTAATGATTAGACTTGCGAAGTATAGCGCACTTACATGAAAAAGTGATGAATCCCGCCGAGTTTGGCGGGATTCATTAATGATTCAAAATGCATTGCCGTTTCGACAATCTACACGTAATGAATCGACTCGATAACCCATTTTGCAGTTATCGCAAACTGCTATATTGACAATATGGCTGTCATTTCTATAATTCAGACAGCCTTGTCGCTTTTCAAACAACAACAATGAAACCAAGTGAACGTCGCCAGCACATAATGGAGTTACTACTCCAGAACGGTACAGTTCACCTGTCCCAACTGGTCCAGTTGCTGCAGGTCTCCGAAGGCACAGTTCGCAACGACCTGCGACTGCTGGAGAAGCAGAATGAACTGATCCGCACGCACGGCGGCGCCGTGCTGGGCACCCGCCCTATGTCTCAATTTGCTCCGCAAAAAAGCGTTGCGACAGAACAGGAACGCGCCCTGCGCGCCATCCAGAGTATCGCAAAGCGAGCCACGTCACTCGTCGAGGAAGGCGATATCATCCTGCTTGCGGGCAGCCCGATCACTCAGGAGATGGCATGCGAACTGCTGCCGCTCAAGTCGCTGACCGTCTTGACCAATAGCGTCCAGATTGCCTTGACGCTTTCCCGCAATCCGACTCAGACCGTGATCCTGATCGGCGGGCAGATGCGCTCGGAGCGCGACACGCTGGACGGCCACACCGCTATTTCAATGCTGCGCGAGTTGCGCGTGCAAAAGGCATTTCTGTCGTGCGACGGCGTCAGCGCGGCGCGTGGCTTTGCAGATGACGATATTGCCAGCGGTGAGTTGAAGATGGCGATGCTGGCATGCGCCCAGAAGGTCATTGTCGTGACGACTGTTGACCGTATGGGGAAATCGGCCTTGATCAGCTTCGCCAATCTCAACCGCATTCATCACGTCGTCACCACAGAGAGCGCACCTTCTGAGACGCTGACCGCATTGCGCGCGGCTGGTGTGCAGGTGTCGTTGTGCGGCGAGTACATCACAGAAATCTACGCCGATCCACCGCAGGGGCGCCGCTGGCGCGTCGGGTTTGCCAACCTGACCGAGAAACAGGAATTTGCCGTGGCCGTGCGCCAGGGCATCGAGCGCGCGGCGAATGAAAATAGCGCGATCGACCTCCTGCTGGCCGACAACGACGCTGAGCCGGAGATCGCACTGGCAAATGCCAAGGGGCTCATTGATGCGCGCGTCGACCTCGTTATCGAGTACCAGCAGGACGAACAAACCAACAACGTGTTAATGGACTTGTTCCGTTCGGCCATGGTGCCAGTCATCGCGATCGATATTCCTTTGCCGGGCGCCACCTTCTTTGGCGCAGACAATTACCGCGCCGGGCGAATCGCCGGTGATGCGGCTGCGCGTTGGATCCGGGAGCACTGGAACGGCAAGCTGGACAAGCTGGTATGCCTTGAACAACCCGAGTCCGGGCCGGTGCCCGCTGCGCGCATCCAGGGCCAGATCGATGGGCTGCGGCTGTCCATACCCATCAACACAGACAGCATTGTCCGGTTGAGCACTCGTGGAGACCTGGAAGGATCGCAACTTGCGGCGACCCAGGCGTTGCGCAACATTCCCATGGGTAAACATGTTCTCTTTATTGGGATTAACGCCCACTCTGCGCTTGGAGCGCTTGCCGCCGCCGAAACGCTTGATCGTCAGGACTATACGGCGGTGATCAGCCAGAATGCCAGCGGACGCATCCGGCGGGAACTGGTTCGACGCAATCCTATGCTCATCGGCGCCGTGGATTTCTTCCCGCAGAACTATGGGGGCAAAGCCGTCCAACTCGCCATCGAGATCCTCACGGGGCGTCCGACTCCCCCGGCGGTCTATACAGACCACCTGTTGATTACAAGCGACAATATCAGCCAGATATACCCGGACGATGCACACACACTCGGTTCACATAGCGGTGTGAAGGACGCACACGATCAAGTCAGCGGTTCAAAGACGCCGCTGATCACATCGATCCCTTCGATTCCATCGATTCCATCGATTCCATCGATCCCTTCAATCAGGTCTACGATTTCCACCAAGGTCTAAAACTCATTTTAAAGGCGGTACATGATGCGAGTTGGTTTCATCCTGAAAGTCAAGAAACAGTTGATCGGCGAATACAAGCGCAGGCACCGGAACGTGTGGCCCGACATGCAGCAGGCGCTGCGCGAAACCGGCTGGCACAACTATTCGCTCTTCCTGCGCGAGGACGGCATGCTGATTGGCTATCTCGAAACGCCGGACTTTGACGCGGCGCGCGCCGGCATGGCTCTCAAGGAGGTTAACGCGCGCTGGCAGGCAGAAATGGGTGAGTTTTTTGAACAACTGGATGGGCAACGCCCAGATGAAGGCATGATCCAGCTTGAGGAAGTATTCCATCTCGACTAACCGTTGATCTTTATCGCTAAACAGGAGGCTTTTATGTCCGACTACCAATCGCTCGTTGAAAGACTGAGCAGACGCTCTATCGATATCGAAGCAGTTAAGACAAAGCTGAAAGAACAGCATGTAGAAACACCCTCATGGGGCTATGGCAATTCCGGCACCCGATTTAAGACATTCGGGTACCCCGGCGCGGCCAATACCGTGTACGAGAAGATCGCTGATGCGGCGATGGTGAACCGGCTCACTGGCGTGTGCCCGTCCGTGGCGCTGCACATCCCCTGGGATAAGGTCTCGGACTGGCAAGCGCTGAAGCAATATGCGTCCGACCTCGGCATCTCGATTGGCGCGATTAACACCAACACCTTTCAGGCAGACATCTACAAGTTTGGCAGCATCTGCCACCCTGACGCGGCGGTTCGCCGCACCGCAATCGATCACCATCTTGAGTGCGTCGATATCGCAAAGCAGACTGGCTCAAACGCAATCAGCCTGTGGTACGCCGACGGCACCAACTACGCCGGCCAGGATTCCTTCCGCGAGCGGCGCAAGCGCATGATCGATTCACTGAGCGAGGTGTACGCAGCCCTGCCCGACACGATGCGCATGCTGATCGAATACAAGTTCTTCGAACCCGCGTTTTACCACACCGATTTTTCAGACTGGGGCGTCGCCTATAGCGTCGCCAACCGGCTCGGCCCCAAGGCGCAGGTTCTCGTCGACACCGGGCACCACGCTCAGGGGACAAACATCGAGCACATCGTCGCCACCCTGCTGTACGAGGGCAAACTCGGCGGATTCCACTTCAACGCCCGCAAGTACGGCGATGACGACCTGATCGTCGGCACAACCAATCCGTTTGAACTGTTCCTGATATTCAATGAACTGGTCGATGCCGGGGATGCCGCCAAGGACGTTGCCTACATGATTGACCAGAGCCATGCCATCGAGCCGAAGATGGAAGCCATGCTCCAATCCGTGGTGAACATTCAATCTGCCTACGCCAAAGCCCTTGTCGTCGATCGCAAGGCCTTGAAGGCGCGCCAGACAGAATGCGACGTGCTGGGCGCGTATCGCGTGCTCGCCGACGCCTTCGAAACCGATGTGCGCCCGATTCTGGAGCAGGTGCGCTCAGAACTCGACCTGGCTGTCGACCCCATCGGCGCGCTCCACGAGAGCGGCTATGACCGCAAGATCGCGACAGAGCGCGGCATCGCCGAAGGCGGCGGCGGTTACCCGACCTGATTCAGGATCATTCGACCCTAAAGGATTCAAGGCAATCATGCGATATGTTGCAATTGACATCGGCGCCGAAAGCGGACGCGCGATCGTTGGCGAACTCAGGGACGGCAAGCTAACCTTGCAGGAAACCCATCGTTTCGCCAACGGCGGCGTGCGCGTCGGCGCCAACCTGTACTGGGACATCCTCGGGTTGTGGCGCGAAATCAAGAATGGGTTGCGCATTGCCCGCCAGAGCGGCGAAATCGACGCGGTGGGCATCGACACCTGGGGCGTCGATTACGCGTTGCTGAACGAGAAAGGCGATCTGCTGGGAAATCCCTACTGCTATCGCGACTCGCGCAACGACGGCGTCATCGACCGCGTGTGCGCCCAGATCGGACGCGACACCGTTTTCGAGCACACCGGCATTCAGTTCATGCCGATCAACACGTTGTACCAACTCGTCGCCGAGAAGGAGCACAACCCGGCGCAGTTTGAGAACGCCCGACGCTTGTTGATGATCCCCGATCTGCTGCACTACTGGCTGACAGGCGTCGCGGCAAACGAGTACACCATCGCGACGACGACGCAGGCGTTTAACCCGCGCACGCGCCAGTGGTCGCGTGAACTGCTCGACAAACTCGGCATACCCGCAGCCCTGTTTGGCGACATCGTCATGCCGGGGACTGTGCTGGGCAAGATCGAGCACTCCGTCGCCGAAGAGACCGGAACAAACGGGCTGCGCGTCATACTTCCCGGAACGCATGATACGGCGTCGGCTGTAGCTGCTGTGCCCTTTGATCGTGGTTCAGGGCTGCGCGCCTACATCTCTTCCGGCACCTGGTCATTGGTCGGCGTCGAAGTGCCGTCGCCCATCATCAACGCCGAAGTGTTGCAGGCCAACATGACGAACGAAGGCGGCGTCGGCGGGCGCATCCGTCTGTTGAAGAACGTGATGGGAATGTGGTTGATCCAGCAGTGTCGCGCGGCATGGAACAAGCAGGGACGCACCTATACCTACGACCAGTTGGCGAAGATGGCCGTGGAGGCCAGTTCATTCACCTCGGTGATTGACCCAGACCACGATTCTCTATTACATCCGACAGACATGCCGGCGGCTATTGCTGAGTTGTGCAAGGCTTCAGGCCAGCCCGCGCCGCAAACCCCCGGTGAATTCGCGCGTTGCATCTACACGAGCCTGGCGCATACCTATCGCAAAGTGATCCAGCAGGCCGCGGATCTGGTCGGCCAGAAAGTAGAGGCGATCCATATCGTCGGCGGAGGGTCACAATCGACCTTCCTCAACCAGATGACTGCCGATGTGTGCGGCGTCCCAGTCCTGGCCGGGCCAATCGAAGGCACCGCCATCGGGAATGTCCTCACCCAGGCCATCGGGACGGGCGAACTCGGCTCACTCGACGACCTGCGCGCCGTCGTCCGCAACTCCTTCGACATCGCGCGGTACGAGCCACGCTAGAGATACGGAAAACGAGCCGGTCATGTCTGTGTCATGTGATGCAGATATGACCGGCTCGTTAGTGCTTTGAATCCTTTAGGAGTGCATCGGATTTTGACTGGTCAATTAGGCCCGATGATGATGTGAGCTAATGAACTTCTCCAAAAGACTCGGCCCTTATACCCCGTTTTAGGGTCAAACACCTGTGCCGACAACACGACTACCGATGTGAACCTAATCCTGTCCGAAGAAGCACAATCATTGGGTGTTCCTAAACGGAAGCGTAAACCAAAACGTCCTGAACCGGAAGAAGATGCTCTTGACAGGCACATAAAATCCTCAACTTGTGACTGATGGCTTTAGCCTTCTTTTCAGCGTAATCTCAGTACCTGGAAGCCATCAATACTCGCGCCTCCGCTGGACGTTAGTCCTACACCGCCATTAGAAAATGAGTTGTCAGTAACAATACCTTCGCCAAAATCATGTACATGAAAAAGGGCTTATCGAGCAAAATTGTAGCTTCTCACAACTAAAACTCACTCGATAAAACCCCGGACAGAAATAATAGCACTTTTAGGAACCATTGCGCCGCTCTTGAAGCTGGCGACTTTTCTCCAGATTAGTCAGGTCACCTTTGGAGTGCTGATCGTCAGTGTACGAATTACCATACCGCTATTGGCAAGGCGACTAAAACCTGTCATGTCACATGGCGGCAGGATAACGTTCAGTCATGGCTACGAGAAAATACCGCATGATAGGGAATAAGAAGTGAATATCAGCGACTACACTGTCGCACACAATGTGCTGACGGCACACGACCGGGAAGGATGCCAGAGACGTATCTGGCACCAGTAACATGAGCGGCGCCATGATCTCATTCAAAGACGTATTCAAGGAGATCTATCAGGAAGCAAACCTGAATCACAAAGATTATGCCTAGCGATGTAGCGCACCCCCTCAATGTCCTTGAAGTGCTCATCTTGCGTCCGCAGGGTTGCGTCAAAATCGCGTGCAGTTGCCAATATCACGCTGTCTGCCATTGGCAACCCAAAGTCGGTTGAGACTTTTGCGGCGCGTTACGCCAGGGATGCGTCGAGTTCAATGACTTGCCCTGGCTGCATTTGTGCTACAGCTTTAAGCACATCATCCTCGCCGCGTTGCTGATAAACACGTTTGAAAACCTCATAGAGGCAAATGGCTGGAACGATGAGTTCCTTTGTGTTTTCGATGGCTGGCGCGAAGAAGTCCGCATTAGGTTCATCGGCAAAATACACCAACCAGCCCGATGAGTCTACGACATTCATATACGGTCAGCTTCGCGGTTGATAGTCGTGTCAATGCCTTTTAGAAATCCGCGCGCTTTTTTAGCGGGCAGGATGGGGATCAGTTCAATGCGATTCTCGTATAGCACGACTTGGACTTTTTGTCCGGGTTTGATGCCTAATGAGCGCCTGACACGCAGTGGGATGATTACTTGATATTTGGGAGAAACGGTAACGACTTCCATTGTGTCCTGCCTGTCCCTATCGATGCAGAAACGATAAGGCTGTTGCTATTCTACTTTGGAACCGGTTAAGCTTTCGATTGTATTACCACGCTATTTGAGCACTCCGAGGTCGCATTGATTGTAGCGCTCACGCAGATGGTTAGGGGTCACTCTTTTATCAATTGGCGATCGCAGGTCAAGGCGCCAGCATTGCTCCATAAGGACATCCCAGGCAGACTATATCGCTTTTTTCTGAACCGGCGCCAGTACAAAGCGCCCATAGTTCATCGGAACTGATCAGATTCTGAATGCCTGAACCCATGAATACAAGCGCGAGCAATCTCGCGATGCGAGGGTGTCAAGCATTCTGACTGCTAATAGACAAAATGGCCGAGGTGTCTATTTTGCGCTATCATCTGGCCCTGTCTTTTCTAAGTGCACCCGATTTGTGACGCTTGCGACGATTGGGTGGGCTCTAAACTCAAGTCAAGACGAAAAAGCAGATAAAACAATGATATCGGTAAAAGGTAAATGGGCATTGATTACCGGCGCGAGCCGGGGGATTGGTTTTCTGGCGGCGGACTTCATGGCGCAACACGGCTGCAACCTGATATTGCACAGCCGGCGCATCGAGCACAGCCAAAAAGTCCTGGATGCGGTCAAAGCACATGGCGTCGAGGCTTGGTGCGTCCAGGCGGACCTGGCAAACCACGCCAAAGTGGTGGCAATGCTGGATGAAATCGAGTCCAGAGGCACAGCGGTGGACATTGTGTTCAACAATGCCGCGGTCCAGGTCGGGTATCGGACGGATTACTGGAAGACACCGGTGGAAGACTTTGACGTGAGTTTCAAGATTAACTTCATCGCGGCCACCACCATCTGCTACCGCCTGATGCCAAAAATGGTTCAGCGCGGTTTCGGACGGGTGATCAACACCACCAGCGGCATCCGCGACCAGCCGGAGCAGGCGGGATATTCGGCGAGCAAAGCGGCGCTCGACAAATTTACGCGGGATATCGGCACTAAAGTCGAAGGCAGCAATGTGCTGATCAACCTGACAGACCCGGGCTGGTGCCGGACCGACATGGGCGGCGCGCGCGCTCCCAATGCGCCTGAAAGCAGCCTTCCAGGGGTCGTTGTGGGCGCATTTCTGGATGACACCAGAAGCGGCCGTTTTCTGCATGCCAGCCACTTCGCCGGTCTGTCGCTTGAGGATGCCGTAGAAAAGGCTAAAACGCTGGGAATCTAGCGAGCCCTGACC